>Ga0172367_10002122_pt1 | contig 27614 bp, 31 predicted proteins | sample Lak10m_FD_114542 | JGI IMG/M metagenome (GOLD analysis project Ga0172367, IMG submission 114542) | Freshwater microbial communities from Kabuno Bay, South-Kivu, Congo - kab_022012_10m | ecosystem: Environmental > Aquatic > Freshwater > Lake | place: Democratic Republic of the Congo: South-Kivu...
AAAGGGTCTAAATTTGGGTAGCTTTCATTATTTTTAAATACAACTAAAATGTTTATACCTGGTTTAAATGAGCTTGGGTAAGCTAATATGTCTGTATCATCCTCTTCTTCTTTTAAAATGCCTTTGATTAAATCTTTATTAAACTTAATAGAATTATTAAAATTTAAATTATAAACTTCATATAAAACTTCTCTTTTTATTTTCTTTTTTATACTATCCCAGCGTTCAATTTTACTTTTAGAATTTATATCACCATTTTGCCAATAATATAAAGATTGTTCATAAGACTCATTTAAAGCCTCCATACGTTTTTTTATTCCACTTTTACAAATTTCTTCAATTTTATTTAAATAAATAACATATTGATTTGAATTATCTATTTTATACTGGTTATTAAATATATTTTCAAGTTTTTCTAAATATGATTTTGATTTATATATTTTTGTTTTATTATCAGTATTACCTGAGATTTCTATAGATTTTGGGTTTTTATTATCTATAAAATATTTTAATACCTTATAAGAAGTAGCAGTTACTTGTTTCCAAGCTTCAGGAGATTCATTTTTATTATTTTCAGTGAATTTCCAATGAATTTCCCAATCATCTGGGTCTAGTGAAGCGGGTCTAAAATAATATAAAGCTTCTATATCATCTTCATTTCCAACAATATATTCAGTTGGGGAAATTTTTTTTATATTAGGTAAATCTTTTTCAAATAATTCAGTTAAAACGTATTGTTTATATTCATTTAAGTATTTATTTGAATTAATGTTATCTGTCCAATTTCTAAACATCATATTACCCTTTTCATATGCTTCTCTTTCAATTTCAGGCAAATCACCTTCCTCGTTTGTGTTTTGAGTTGTAATATTACCTAATTTACCATTACAGTTTTGTTCGTGGTGAATCATTTCATGTGCAAATGAACGCATTACATCTTTTGGATGACGATCCATTGTATAAAGCACAATTGATTTGTTATTTGGATTGTAATATGCTGTTTTGCCAAAGAAATCCCTAGCATTTTCTACATCATCCTCTATAAATTTAACTTTAGGTAAAGGACGAATATTCATTCCCTTACTTAACATGTATTGAATTAAAGATGATAACATTGTAGGATAACTAAATTTGCTTGGTTCAGCATACATTACTTCCTGGATAGGGGTTTTAGTAAGTATAGACCAAATTTTATCTCTATCTTCATTTGATATTTCAGTAGGTAAATAACGTTGGAACGATTCATATTCACCTTTTAAAATGGCTAATCTAGCATTTGTACCGCTTATGCGATCTTTTTTTCTTCCTTTACCTACTTTTTTATTTCCCTTCAATACGATAGGTTCAAAATTATCGTATTTTCCTTTTAAACTATCAAATCTTTTTAAATCACCCATATCTTCCTCTCCTCTAATTCCTACTACAGGAAAATAAAAGCTTGTTGGATTATTCTTAATGATTGAACCTACATCTGTTATGGGAGAAGGATTTTGGGATATTTGGATTTCAACGTTAGATGGTAAATATTTTTTGTAAATGTTCCATATTTGTTCACTTTCATCTTTCGTAATTCCATCCCTATCTTTTTTACTCATCAAAACAATAACTTTAGATACTTCGGGACGTTTTGCAACCTCATCAACTAAATAAAAATGACCTAATGTGGGTGGTTTAAAACCACCAGGGATTAAAGCAACACCTTGTTTAGTTTCCTCTAGTAAAGGTTGTATAAGTGATTTAACTAACGAATTCATTTACTTTATTTTTTGCTACATCTAATGTATCAAATTCACGTTCTATATTTAGAAGTGATTTTATTTCTTGGTTTGTTTTTTCTTTATCTGCTTTAGCTTTTGCCATTTCCTCCGGTGATTTTTCTTTTCCTTTAGGCATAGGAAATAATTTTTGAATCCTTTCAGGATCAAAAGAAGTATCAACTTCATATCCTGGGGGGTCATTATTGATTAGGGTAATGTTGTTTCTAAATACATGTTTGTAAATGTCAATATTTTTTACTATACCTTCCCAACTTTTTAATACAGCACTTGTAGGTAAACTTCTACCACGTTGAGCATTACGAGTTAAAGAAGTCATAGGTGATACATAAAGTAATATCATAAATGTATCGTATCCCATTGCCTCTAAATCATCTTTTTTCTTAAGTAATGGTCTTGAAGCAGCACCTGTACCATCAATTATAATATTTTCTAAAGATTGAACTGCTTGAGTTTCTTTTTCTTTGGTTATTGCTCTAGCTTTTCCCATTAATTTAGCAGCAGTTGATAGTTCTTCAGGTGACATAGAGGCAAAATCTTCTTTGCCTAGCTCTGTTTTTAATAGTTTTTCATAAACGTCATCTACGTTTATTACTTTGAAGCCTTGAAGACCTAATTGATTAAGTATAGTTGTTTTACCAGATCCAGCAGGTCCAGCCATAAAAATAGCTTTAGGTTTTCCTTGAACCTCTTTAAGTAATTGAACTAGACTTATCATAATTATACATATTATTGATCTCGTTTAGCTACAGTTCTAAATTCAGTAAATACTGGGGAATGGGTTGGATTTTCTAGATCAAATAAGCGTTTTACTGTTTTAAAAATATCAATATTTTCCTCAAATGTGCGAGTTGATTCAACTACTTCCCATCCTTTACCTTGCATTTTTCCAGCAGATGCTTTACGTTTAGATGATTTTAGCCACAATATGCCATAATGGTCTATTTTTCTACCAAAACATTCTTCATAACATTGGCCATAAACTGCAGTTTGTAATTCATATGTTGTTTGTAATTGGTTAGATGTTTTCAAATCCAATAACCATAACTTATCATTTATCTCAACAATTAAATCACAGGTACCTGCTACTTGTAAATTATCTGAAAATAAATGTACTTCGGTTTCAATTAATGTGGGTTTAATTGTTTCCCAAAATTCAACAAAACGTAAAAACATTTGCCAAACATCTGGGTTATGTTGGGGTCGTCCTTTATCGTCTAAAAATTTTAGTTCTTCTCCATTCAAATATGCTTCACACAATTCATGGACTTGAGTACCTTCTTCAGCTGCTTTTTTAACAATATAATCTGAAGCGAATCCAACTTGTTTGAGCCAATTTTCAAAAAATTTACCTTTTGGGTAATACCCTAAAACATATGTTACAGATGGATAATATTCTCCATTTCTTCTATAGTAACGGGAATCAGGTAATGTTATTTGTTGTGCATCGTCTGAGATTTCTAGAATTCGATCATAGGATTTTTTAATGTTCCTTTTTTTCATATAGTTAAAAGTTTTTTCTCCATCAATTTGTATTGAGTTAAAGGAGAAACTGTTTGTACTAGTTTAGTAAAGTTTTCAAATCCCATTTCACTTGGATCTTTTCCTTGCATTTCTACGAGGTAAACTTCCTTTCCAATGTCTAAAAGCTGTTCACAAAAGCCAAGGGCTTGTTTCAAAGCATCTGTATCTAGAGCAATGTATATTTTTTGCACCTTAGAGGTAACTATTTTTTTCATTAAATTAGATTGAATATTTTTTCCAAATAATGGAATAGCATTTCTTTTTATTGCCATTGCATCAAATGGACCTTCACACAATATGATTGGTAAATCCCAATTAATAAACAATTCAAACGGTATTATATCGCGGGACGTTTCAGGGTTACGGTATTTGGTGAAAGCATCTTTTTCGAATGATCTAGCGGTGAAATAATTTAATTTACCATTGCTATCATATGAAGGGATAACAATCATATTATTATATGGACCTGAATTGCAGTATCCAATGTTATATTTTAAGATATCTTGTTTAGATATGTTTCTTTTTTTAAGATATGCTAGAGCATGCCTTGCAGTAAAATCTTTATTGTTGATAAAAGTTTTGAATTCTTTTGGAAGTTCTAATATAGATTGTGGATTTTCTCCTATATCATCTATAGTAACATTTTTTACTAGTTTTCCAAGTTCTTGAAAATATGAGGCATCAACTTTAACTTGTTTAAATAAACTTTTAATTGTTTTTCCTTTTTTACCACATGCCCAACAAGCCCAAGGGTTATTTCCTTGACTATTTTCTGTAAAATTAACTTCAAGTTTTGGTTTATGGTGATGGCAAAAAGGGCATGTGTATGCTTGATTTCCTCTAGCGGTACGTTTTCCTGTTCCTAAAACAGAATTTACCAAATTAACTAGTAATTCATTTACCATAAATAAAAGATACAACTTTATTCTTGGGTAGCAAAGTCTTTTGAAAAAAACTTACCTAAAATGTTAGTATTAAGCCATTCATTTGATTCTAAAACACTTAACTGAAATTGGTATTTACATTCAAAATAAGTAAGTAATTTTTTATTTGATACTAAACATAATATTTTACGAGTAAAATCTTTTTGTTTTCCCTCTTTAATTTTTTGTTTAATGAATTCTTCTGAACCATAATAGGTTTTCCAATCGGATTCTTTTTGGATAACTTGAGTAGTAGATTTTCTTCCTCTACCAGTTTGTTCAGCTAATTCTTTTTTAGTTAATTTTTTCTTTACATTATGGTATAAAGATTTTTTACCTAAATATGCTTTACCTGAGGGTTCATGTACTGTTATGTAAATAAAACCATAGGTATCTTGGGGAAAATCATTGATGGATTCTATCCATTTATCATTGTATAACCACATTTAAAAAATTATTAAGAAGCTGTTAAACGATCATCAATAGCTGGAACTGTATTATCAAAGAAGAATTGGCTGGTATTTTCTGCTATTCTCCATCTTTGTCCTGTGCTTGTTCCTGTTCCTGAATTGGTACATATCATTTTAATATATGTTCCTGCATCATTTATATTGGATTTTCGGGTAGCTATAGCGCCTGCGGTTCCTACAGTTGGTAAAGTAAGACTGGGAGCTGAAACTAACTGTCCTGCCCCAAGGGTCCCATTCCATTCAATAGTAGTTCTTGAACCATTTATTTCTAAAATTTCAATAACATCTCCTGCACTGGCTGTAGTAGGCATAGTAATAGCACAATTAATTAGGGAATAATTTTGAATAATTCTATAACTTCCTGAGTTGGGGATTTGATATGTTTGGGTAGTTACTTCAACAATAGTTACTCCACCAAATTGGGATATAGAAGAAGGAATAGATAAAGAACCAGTATTAACTGTTACACTTTCTGTTGTTCCATCACCTTGGTGGAATGTTATTGTATTTAAATTTACTGAGGATGAATAATAAAATGAACCAGTTTCTGAGGGGGTAACCCCTCCACCTCCACCAGAACCAGTATTAACAGTTACAGGAAAAGTTGAACCATCACCTTTAGTAAAAGTTATAATATTATTAGTTGCAGAGGCTGTTATTAAGAAAGAACCAGTATTTCCTCCTCCTCCTATTGAGTTTGATGAGGTATAATATAGTTGTCCTGTTGTAGTATTTATTGTTAATATATTATTTTGAGAAGTACTAGACAAACCATTAATAGCTACAGATCCTGTTACTGTTAGTGAACCTGAAAGGGTAATATCGTATGCTTCTGCTCCTGTAAAAGCATCAATTGATTGGGAAACATGATATGCCTCAACTATGTTTCCTGTTTCAATTCCTATTTGGGTAAGTATTTTTGCCATTTTATATAAATATTATAAATCTAAATTAACTAATATTGTTGTGTCAGTAACTGATGAAAGTGGTAATGGTTGGGCTAATTTAGCTACAGCTATAAGTTCATAACTATTATTGTATAAACCTATTGTTGTAACATATGGATCAAAATAAGAACCAGTTGCATAATCATATACTATACCACTATTTGAACTTCCAGAAATTAAAGTTGGATTTTGGGAAAAATTAAATTCATTTTGTCTAATAGTACATTTATGTTGGGATTCATATATTGTAACTGTACTTTGAAATGAACAAGTTATTTTATCTGTTGTAAATAATGTATTAAAATATCCACCATATACACCTACCGGGGAAGGAGGGGTAGGAGATCCATATGTAACGTACCCATATCCATCTAATGAACTAAGTAATTCTTCATTTATTACTGCTATTCCATGTTCATAAATTATATTCCCAATATGAAAACTTGATGTAGCTGAACTGCTGTATAAAAGATTTCCATTAGCATCATCTATAATAGTTCCATAAACGTTTTCTAAAACAAAACTTCCAGGTTTTATATATTCTCCAAATAAATTTGAAGGTATAGATAACACACCAATTAAAGAGTTAGAAGATGTAGGGAATAATCTATTTGGAGTAAGAGTATTTGATAAATAATTATAATAGTTTGTTGTATCTCTATCACCAAATACTACATTATATTCTGAACTTGGGTATTCATTGTCTAATGTAATAGCTGTAGTCAAATCAGGTACAAAATCAGTACTTTGAAATGATGCTGTTGAAGCCGGAGAACCTTTTGGGTCTTTTAAAAAATTGGTATAGTAAAGTTCTCTAATTGAACGATAAACTAACTGTTGATTTTGGGTATCGATAATACCTGTTGGGTATGAGCCAGAGACCCATAAGGAAGAAGTAACATTTCTTCCAATATATCTATCAATTTCTACATTTGAGCCAGTAAGTTCATTTCCTTTAAAAGTAAACGATTTATTTACCTTAAAAGGTGAGACAATAACGTCAGAAGTTATGAATGGTTTGAAGATGCTCATTCATTCTTAAAAATCAAGTTTTACTCTAACTAGAGCTTCTTTTGTAAAATCTTTTAACAATGGTCTTGACATTTTAGCAACCGCTAAAAGTTCATTTGAATCATTATACATTCCTACAGTTGTGATATAAACTTGAGGAGCATTTATAAAATCATCATAAATTACCTCACCTGTTGAACCTGAAATAAATGATGGGTTTTCTGAATAGTTAAATTCACTGTTTCTTGCTCTAGCAAACACATAATCAGATGTAATTGTTTCTTCTGAGTTTAATGCAAAGGATGCTCCTGCATTGATAGCATTAAATAAACGTTGGTTATTTAAACCATCTGAATTATTTGAGCGGCTAGGAGCAACATGGATTGATTGTGAAATTGCATATGGGTTTAATATAATAGTTCCTAAATCTGGAAATACTAAACCATATGAACCTGATCCAGCTACATAGCCACTATTTGGTAATGATCCTGCTGTTCCACCTGATCCTGAAATTAATTGATATACACGAGATGAACCAATAAATGTATTTACTGGGTTATCTTGTGAATCATCTGTTAATGTGATTGAACCCCCTGATCCTGAAAGTTTTAAGGCTAAAGATCCAGGAAAAAGTGATTGTTTATATCTTGCTCTTTCAATAGATAAAACCCAAAAGTTAGATCCTGTTATAACATTATTTCCTTTTCCAAAAACAAAATTAGCATTTTCATCTTCTAAAATTAATGAACGATATTGACCATACATTGTTTTAGAGTATGAATTTCCAGGAACACTAGGATTAAACCATTCACTACCACTTCCTAATGAATCAGCATATACTATGTCAAATTGAGTTTCTTGATCAGAAGAAGAAGTATTATATACACTTACATAATAATTTCCAGCTGAACTTGCAATCTGAGTAGATGAAGTAAAGAAAGAGGTTAGTTGAGGGTTTCCAGTTGACCATAAAGTAGAGGTAATTGAATCACTACTTACTACAAAATCTTCAGGATCAAATCTTTTAAATGACATTATATATTATTTTTTATTATATTACTCTATCAATTGTAACAGGGATGGTTAATCTAGCTCCACTATCTAAACCTACAAATGTAATAGTTGTAGTAAGTGAAGTATTTGAACCAAACAATGTATTTACAGTTGTTGCTCTTAAATTAAATTGGGAACCTATTACTGTTGTAGAAACATTAGTTCCTAAAGTAACGGTTGAATTAGCTGTTGTAGCCACTGTTGTATTAATTCCAATACCATTAAATGTTGACATTAAACGAACATCAGCTATAGTAGCTGAGTATCCACTGGTTTCAATAGTTTGGGCATTACCTAAATAGTTTAATGTTTGAGGGGTAATTGCTAAAGAAGCTCCTTGTTTTAATGTAATTCCAGAATATCCTAAATCAAGTACAGGTAATTTAGCTGTTCCACGAGGTAAAGTAGCTAATTTGTATTTCATGATTTGAGTTTCTGTTGGAAATGCTTCTAGTAATGGCATATTTTGAATAGCTTCACCATAAAATGCAGAACCAGATGGGTGATTAGGATTATATAAAGTGTAATCTATTTCATCATCTGCTAGAGCAAATTGTGTAATTCTAAAAGAACCATCGTTTCTAGCTAAAAGTTCTCTTCCTTTTGTTGTTAATATAGCGTCAACTGTGACTACAGTATTTGAAAGGTATCCCATGGTTTTAAATATATTTGAAAATTAATTTATTTTTTAATTGTTTAGTTAAACCTTTTAAATGATTACCAATAGATCTTTCATTTAAGTTTAATATTTTGGCAGCTTCTCTTATACTAGAATATATTACTCCTGTGTTTATACATATTATTTTTTTTGTATTTTTTCCTAACATTGATATTCTCATATTCTCAATATGAGAAGGAGTTGGTTTATATCCAAGTTTAATTTGACTTCTTAATTGTTTTTCTTCTTTACTCTGGGTTCTTCCTTTATTCCATTTTCCTCTTCCTATTATTTTGGATGAAAGTGACATTTTTTCTTTAGTTTCTTCACTATGTTTTCCTCCTTTACCATCTATTCTACAACATAGGGATGGTATATCTAGAACTTTATAATAATATTTCCAATATGTTTCTTTTTGTAAAAGTTCATTTTCATCACATTCTTCTATAATTTCAAATGTATGATTTTCATAACCATATTTTTTTAATGAATTGTATAATTTGGTTTGACTTTTACAATATAATTTTTGATACCACTCCCATCTTTTTTTTATATTAGTACTTTGACCAATATATATTTTACCTGTTGGGGATAATATTTTATAGATTCCGACCATGTTTTATTTTATTATAAATATATTATATTAATAAATACTTACCCAATCAACCCTTTTTCGGTAAGAAGTTTAACAAATTCATCAGTATCCTTATTTAATTTCGGAATTACGTATTCTGGGGTAATAATGAATGAATTTGGAGATTCGCCTCCAATAGGTCTAAATCCTTCAAATATTATTTGAGAGGCATCATCTACATATCTTCTAATTAAAAAATGGTCTAAATCAAATGCTGATGAACTGGCATTGATTGGAAGATTTGTGCTAAAGTGGACTTCAATTGAACCTGTTTGAGAAATACGACCTGATCCACTGTCTTCAGGGGCAAATATTTTTCCTACTTGATATACAAGATCTTCTCTACCTTCAAATCTAAATTCATCACCGTATTGAATTGACCATGGTAATGTTATTGGGTTAAACCCAGATTGAGATATATCAGATTGTTTAATATTAACTCCATAAGATTCAACTATTTCAGAAACTGATGAAGTTATAATGTATGGGTAATTGATTGGGTCTAAATAACCCCATATTGATCCAGTATATGCACTTGGGGGTACATATGGTGGAGTTTGTTCTACTTCAATACGGGAGGAATTAACATATAATTCTTCTTGAAATCCAACAAGATTAGGAGAAACATCAGTACATGTTACTTTAAGTGTATATATATCTCCAACATTTAAATCAGATGGAGAAATTGTTTTGCTAATATCATAGAATGCATCTTGACCATCTTCATCATATAAAAAATTTTCTTCGGCTACTGTTGTGGTACCTTTTAATAATTCTAATCTTACGTTATACTTCATAAGTGGAAGATTTAAAATATATCTTCTTCCTGTTACACCAGCGTAAGCAGTGATTTTTAAAGAAACAGCATCATCTACAGCACCTTGGGGGACTTGATAACCACCACCTGTTAAAAATGAACTACCATAAATAGTTGAATTATAATTAATGGTGGTAGATTGAGGGAAAGGAGCAGATAATGTTATTGTACCTCCATTATATAAAAATTTGGCTGTATAGTTTCCAACAGGGTTAGTACTTGTAGGGAGAAGACTTTCAAATAGTATCCCTTCCCAAGTTACATTAGGAGCAACACCTTTTTGAGTATATAAAATTGGTTCAATTCTATATCCTCCTCTGATTATATTTCTAAATTGATTATCTATACCTCCCGCACCTGATTGACCTAAAATAGAAGAATATCTGAATCTATCTCTGGAGGAAAAATTCTGTTGAGTGTTAGGTAAAGAAATATCTGAAATATTTGGGGTAGAAATGTTTCCATCTTGATCAATTAAATATTTAATAGTAAATACAGAAGCATTCATTAATTCTGGGGAGTAACTTCCATCCATATAACCATAGGCTACATAAGATTTTAAACTTTCAACTGTGGGAAGTTTACCAAATGTACCAATGTCACCTTTTGTCCATTTATTTAACTGTTGAGAGGTTGATTTTGAACCTTCATATCTAGGTATAGTTACACGCTTTGAAGTATAATTTGAATCTTGTACTTTTGCTCTAGTTGCAATTCCATTTACTAATTGATTAAAATTAACAGGTTCTGTTAACCCTCTTGAATAATCAACATCCATATAATATGAACTGTCTCTTAATTCAAATACATTATTAAATAATGGATTGAAATCAGTATTATCATAATTAGCAAATGTAATATAAGGTTCAACTATAACACTAGAACTAAAAGATGAAGTTGGAGCTATACTTTGTGTAAGTGTAAATTGAAAATTAGATGCTGAATAATCTGAATTATTAAATCCTTCTAAAAGAAAATACAATACGTCATCATTTAATCCTGGGGTGCCAAGAAGGGTATAGAATGTATGAGTAAATCCTGCTCCCGCAACACTAGCAAAGGTATTATTATTTATTTGTTGATATTCTCCATTGGTTAATCTATATAAAGAAACTTGACCATAAGATGAAGGATCTGCACTCTTAGGATCAACTAAAAAAGACATTGAAAATTGAAGAGATACATTAGGTGTATTTTCTAAAGTAAATAATCCACTACTAGTACTAAAATAAGGGGTTCCATAGTGAGGTAAATTTCCATCTTCAGTAGTAAATCCTTGAATTACCCATGATGCAAAATCATTAACATCTCTAAAAGTTGATCTTGAAGCAGAAACATAATAGTCTTTAATTTCTGTATTTACTCCTGACCCATTAATTGGGATTGGGTTGCCTACTACTTCATATGTGTAATATGTTGAAGATTCATTAAATGGAATAATATTATATTCAACAAATCCTGTTGTAGTATATTCTATAAGAATTTTAGATGCATTTCCTAAAATTATAGTATTATCGTTTCCAAACTGATCAAATTTATTAATTTTTAAATATGATTTAGATGGAACTATAGATGCTGTTATTGGAAGTCCACTATAACTTATAGATTGTGCATATGGAGCTAATATTAAAATTTCACCAGGATATGGAGTGGTTTTTGAATTAAAAAATGTATCTGAAGTTAAAGTATTTGTGTTTAATAATCCATATAATCCATTTCTATACAATATGGGGGAATATGAAGATAAAATATTAACATTAGGATAGGGTGCTGCTAAACTTTGAGTTGTAACAATCAATACAGATCCACTAAATTCACCGTTGTAAAACTCATCTTGATTATCATGCAATACAAGTACTGAACCTGAAGGGGTTTGAATGGTTTCATACCAACTTTGAGATGTATTTAAAATAGAGTTAAATGTATCAAATACACCCCCTGTCCCACCACTAAAATTTTCTACAGTACCTGGTTCATAATCGTTCCAAGTTGGTTTTAAAGTACCTGAAATATCTAGGTCTTCCCATTCCATTTGTGGTTGTGGGTATTTATTTCTTTCAAGTAAATGTTGTTTAATTACAATTCCAGAAGCAAGACTTGTACGTGCAGGTACAAAATCTCTAATCATTTTAAATAATGAATTGTCAAAGAATTTAATTAAACGTATAAAATCTGTTAAATTGTAATTTGAAGTATATTTTTCAAAGTATTCATTTCGTAATTGATCTAAAGCAGGATATGTAACTGCAGAAGAAGATCTTAATCTTGGGTCACCAATAAATTCACCTATATTAAAATATCCTAATTGGTCTACTATATCTTCATTTATCTCATTTTGTGGGGAAAAAGCTACCTCTAAGTAATTAATGTTTGGAGTATAACTTTGAGATATGTTTACCATTTGAGATAATGACATAAATGGTGATAAAGTATTTCCTTCAGGTAATACATTATTTTCTATTCTAATTTTATCCGAAATAGTATTTCTAATACCTGCTACTGGTTGATCAGCAAATGTATATTCTACATTAGGGATAAAATTAGGTGAAGCATCATAGTAAAAGTTACTATCAGAAGCAAATGAATGGGTTGTTTGCCAAGATCCTGTTATTTTAGGATGGATTGAAATGGATGCTGTGTATTGTTCTCCACCAATTGATGCTCTAAAAGCTAATTCATTTGGTGAACTATTTAATGAATTCCCCTCAATTGAATGAGGATTCATTGTATAATCCGTAAATACACTTTCACTTATAGAGACAGCGTAATATCTAATTTCTTGATATGAACCAGAGAATGGGGTAAATAATCCAGAAATTGCTCCAGTATCATCATATATCCCAACATCATAAGCAGATATATCATATCCTGTTGAAGATAAAACTGAAAAACTGACAGGAAAATAACTTGTAACGGTATTATTCCAATTACTAGATACATAGGTTACAGAACTAGAAGCTTTAAATCCTAAAAGAGTTCCATTGTCTCCTCCTTCATAAATTTTATTTTGTGAATATAAAGTATAAGTATTAGAATTTTTAGTAACCATTACTGACCACCATCCTTCGTCATAAAATGGTAAATAAATACTTGCTGTTTGAGATGAATCTGTAATATCTGGGTAAAATGTTAAAGTAGAATATAGGTAGTATGGGTCTATTATAGAGCCTGAGTATGATCCACTAGCATATGCTGAACCAGTGTAGGTTAAGGTAATGGCACTTCCTCCATCTCCATACCATAAACTTTGAGAATATGCAATACTAGATGTTGGTAAACCTTCAGTTTTAAATCTAAACATTAAAGTTGAAGGAACATCATTTGGGGCGTTCCAATCAGAATTTAAAACCCAAGATGAGGAAATAAAGTTACTTCCAGAGGTATTAAAAGCATAATTAAATTCATTTTGCCAATAATCCCAATCATTTAAATCTACTTTATCTTTTCCTCCATATTCATTAATCCTTAATATAGTATCAGGAATACCATATGAGGTAATTAAAGCGCGCAAACCAGGTAAAGTACCTTTTGATTTAAGTAGATATGGTAAATTATGGTAAATACGTTTGTATAGTGATTTATTCACATCATCTAACGGCATGTAGTTATTAGATGCTGAAATAAATTGGTCAATATATTCAAATCCAGAAGGTGTAGGTAATGATCCTGTTATATTTGGGAAAGGGAATAAACCACCTTCAGGAGTTAAACCTAAAAATGCAGTATACAAATCATCATTGGAAAAATTATTTTGGTACAATTTAATTCCAAAATCACGAATAGCATCTGCAACTATATCTTTTGATACACCGTATTCTAAACGGTTATCATTGTCATATTTTTTGGTTATTTCTTTATAATATACCCAAATGTTATCATAATGTTGAGCTACCATTTGAACAAATAGTTCATACTGATAGTTATTTGAATCGTCTCTTAAATATTCAGGTATAGAATAAAGTAGGTTATCTTTATTTTCGTTATCATATAATGAAGCTGAAAGTAAAAGACCACCATAGTATGGGCTAGATTCATTAGTGCTTCCTATCCATGATAGAACTGTAGGGCTATCAGATTTAGCTAATTCATATGGTTTTTGATTAGTGGTTTTAGGCCAAGCAATAGGATTGTTTTCGTAATATAAAAAATAATCATACCCATCAAAATTAGTTATAATGTTGTCTATTTTGGATTGGTATATACTAATACTACCACTTATATCAGAATTAGTAGTAGAATTTAAAACAGATATTGAAGAAGAATATTGTTCAATTAATTGAATTTTATAATAAAAATTTCTTAATCTAGTTTCAGCAGAACTAAAATGAATATATCCATCAAAAGTAGTATAATCTATATTTACATCAATTTCTTTTTCTTCAAGTAAACTTGCTAATTGTTGTTGAGAACTAGTTAATGAAGTAGAAATTAAATCTGAATAGGTTAATTCAGTGGTTGAATTGTTAACTTGGTCTTTTATATTAAGATTAAAATTAGGACCTTGAATTGATGTAGTATCATTTATTTCAAAAACAGGATCATCAAATGTTACTTGATATGCTACTGGTTCTTCAATAGTAATTACAACCCAACATGTAGAATTTAAATCAAATTCATCTGGGAGTGGTTCGTAAAGTTTGATAAGAATTGTAGAATTAGTAGGGTCTTGGAGATCAAGAGCTATATTATTAGCAAGTATTAAGTTGTTATCTCCAAAATTTAAATAAAAATCTACAAAATAATCACTTTCTTGTCTTTCTTGAATAAATTTATTTGATTGTTCAATTAACGAAAGTTCATCTAATGCTGTACTGTCTAATCTAATTTCTGTTCTATCGTTTGATATTTCAGATATATAAAGTTGTTCAAGATCAGATCCTATTTTTTTATCTAAAAAATTGTAATAAGATATATACACACCTTGATCAAATCCATTATCTACTAAAGATTGAGAAGGATCAATTACTATTTCAGATAGTTGATCAGGGTTGTTTTGAATATTTTGAAGAGTATATTGGTTAAAATTATAATCTGTTAAAAATAAATTTTTATTAAGATCATAAACAAAATATTCTATATAACTTTGAGAACTAAATGTAGTGCCAACATCAAATGAAAGTAACAAGTTTGATTCTTGTGTCTCATATGTTTGAATATCAAAATCTTGTACATTAACTTGGGTAATTTCTGCCATTATTGTGGATTAGCTAAGGGGGTTCCTGTTTGTAATTCTATTATTTGTTTTTGAGCATCAAGTAATTCTGTTCTTAATTGAGCTATTTCAGCCTGTAGTGCTTCTATTTCTTCTTGATTGGCTTCAAAATCTATATATTCACTACTTTGTTTAATTAAATACTCATGTGAGTTAACAACTCCTAATTCCGGTATATCATAAAACATTTCATTATACATGTTAAAAAAATCATTTACTGTTGGTTGATTTTCAATTTGTTCATTTATAGGTTGAACTCCTAATTGAGTAAAAGAGGTATTAATTACCTTCTCATATTGTAATTTATTATATACTTGTTTATTAAATGAAATATTTTCAGCCATTAGTTAATAACTTTAAAATAGTAATTATCATCAAATATTAAAGTAGAATTATTAATTATTGTTTTAATTAATATCTTGTAATACCTTTCAGGTTCTAATCCACTCATGTAAATATCAAAATAATTACCAATTGAATCAGAACTAATTTGAGTATATTGATCATCGAAATTAATAACAAATTCATTAGTAGCCAAGTCTTTTATAGCATAATATGAAGAAGCTGGTAAATAATTTAAATTAGTAAATAATGAAGATGTTTGATATACTCTAGTAGGATATAAAGGACTTACATTTATGTAAAATCTATTAACACTTTCTGGGGTGAATACTCCAGGATTTTCAGCTAAAGACATTTTTAAATTTGTAGTAGTAACTGGGGTTGGGTTAATAGTGCTATAGTCTCTCCATCTAAATTCTAGTTGTGGGGGGTAAATTGTATTAGTATCAACACTATAATATTTTAATACGGGTTGAATATCTTTATCGGGATTAAATTCTTGAGATCCAGTTAATTTAACTATAAACCCATAATTTGGAATTGAAGAACTATACCAAGTATTTACTATATTACTTACATCTAGTTCAATATCTTTTACATCACGTAAACTAAATGATTCAGTAACCTTAAAATTAGATCCTGTATACCAGTTCCCACCCCCAACACTTACATAATTAGAATTAAATGAACTTGTAAAATAATATCCACTATTTGAACCACTTTCTAGCCAATAACCTGAACCTGAAAGTAGAGGATAATACCAGGAAGCACCATCTGTAGTTTGAGGGGAGTCTAAATAATATCCTGTCCCGTTATTCCATTGTTGGGCTAAAGTTAATACTTCAATAGAAGTGTCAGCATTTATTCCTTCAGCGGTGGCTATAAAACTTTTAAAATATACTTTATATGGGTCACCAGATATTTTATTATTTATAATATCTTGTATTTCCTCAGTATCAAATTGAGTTAAAAATCTTGAAGCACCAGGATTACCATCTAAATTTAGAGTATTTGTAGTTTCACAAATAGCATCTAAACCAGTGTTCATTAGGGGGTAATTGGAATATAAAGTAGTATCCTTTGTAGGAAAAATTTTATAAACAGCCATTTATAATGTTTTATTATAAATATGGTATTATAAAGGAACTACTTTGCCTTTTATGTCATTATCAGGATATCTTACTTCAAAAATACTAGGATCTAATGAAGGATATATTACTTGATTTTGTGTAGCTGCAGTTATATCATATGCATATTGAGAATATCCTTGGGTTGAGCCTGCTTTATTTACAATAGAAACATCTTTTACTGTTTGAACTCCTTTAACTCTATCTAATAATATGTATAAATCTCTTAAAAATATAGGTTGATTTAATTGCCAATTATTTATATTAAAATATGTTTTTAATGCATTTATACAAGCTAATAAAACCTCATTATTGTTATATTCTGGGAGAACTATAATTTCAAAATTTACTCCTATATTGATTATAAAGGCATCTCTTATTTCTATATTATCACCAATCATTCTATATTGGGATAAGTAAGTTCTTAGATTATTTTTTAATGTATTAGTAGCATAATCTAATTTACCTGTAGAATTTTGGGAAAGAACATATAGATTTAAGGTTTCAATAGTTGAAACTTGGTTATCTGTTAGTTTAGGTTGTTCAATGTATGCTTTAGAAATAGCCCCATAATCAGAAGGCATACTTAAAGCTCTAACTAAATAATCATCAGCTGTTACTGAACGTTTTTGGGAGGCTATTAATGATAAAGTATTTTGTCTAATTTCTTCTAAGGTATCTCCCCCCTTACCCCCAGAAGCAGCTTCTGGATTAGTAACTGAAATTGAATTAAAAATGTAATTTGCGGTCACTGGGTTGAGATTGGTTTGGTTAAAAGAAATAGATTCTTTAGAGATATTGTTTAATGTATTAGCAACTGCATTTGAGCTAACTCCACCTCCTGTTAAATATCTTACTGTTAAAGTAGTATTGGAAGGTGCTATACCATATGTTCCAGTATATAAAAAATTTACAGGAGAATATGCTGCTGTTAATTTATCTTTTTTGAATGATAATCCTAATCCAACATTATTAGCATTTGGAGTTATTTCTTCATCTATATCATTTGGTGATCCTGCGCCAAATTGGATTTGGATGTTAAATAAAGAAGTTAATCGAGTACTAAATCGTCTTTGAACTTTTTTTAATTTTAATAAATATGGAGTATCTAATCCACTATTTGGATCATTTATATTTGTATTTTTAACACTATCTAAAACCATTTCTTGCCCTAAATGATCTACTTCATACCATTTATTTCCATTAGAATCAGTAATATCTAGTATTTTAATAATATTATTTTCATTTATATTGATAGTATTAAATGGGATGGGATCTGTAAAAGTAAATGCTTTACTATTTATTGTTGCTGAAATAGCTTTTCTAGTTTTTTTTAAAAGAAAATATTGTGGAGTATTTCCTGATATTTGATATACTGAAACTTCTGTTGGGTCTTGGGAACTAGAAATAGAAAAATCTACTTTATCTAAGGTTATAAAATTAATTCCGTTAGGAGATGCAATTTGGGTATTTTCTGGGATGTTAATAGCATAATCATAGTCTGGGATGGTTTCTCCGCTTACTACTTTTGAAGGGACTTGTTGATAAAAATCTATATTTACTTGGGCAACTCCTGTTGTATTTGGTTTATAACCAAACATATATGCTAAGTCATATATATTATTGGTTTGTTGAGCATATTGGATAAAATTTTCTTGGAGCTGATTATCAAGATAAAAACTTAAAATATCTCCAACATACGATGCTTGTTCTATAAACATCATACCTGGGGAAGTAGGAGAAAAATCTGTATAAGTATCAGGAAAATAGGTTTTAGAATATTCTATTAATCTATTTCTAAAATCATTAAAATCTCTGTTTAAATAATTTATATTTCTATTAATATTACTCATTTTTTAAAATTGGATTATTAATTCATCATTTATATTAGAATTTAATATAGAATATCTTAATTGAATTATTATAGTATTTTCTTCTTCTTTTTTTAATAGATTTAAAGAATTTACTATTACTTTAGGAAAATATAAAGATAATTGTTCATTAATATTATCTTCTAAAGCACTTAAATTCCCATCATTTATTTGTTCAAATATAAAAGCACGTAGACCCCCTCCAAAATTAGGATTAAGATATCTTTCTCCAGGATTAGTTAAAAAAAAATTAATTAAATTATTTTTTATAGCATCTTTAGTGGTAAAATTAGATATAAAAACAGCAGGACCATTTAATGGTAAATTTACCCCAACAGCAACGTTAGGATTTAAATCAACTGGGTCTATTTGTTGGGGGTTAAAGGGCATTATTTAGTATTTAATAAACTCATAATTTGATCCATTCCCACTTCACCATTGCCTAAATTACCATTTATAGGATCAGATACTTGAGGTCTAAACGACTGTTGAATATCATTTGATGTAAAACTTAAAGCTGTTTCTCCCAACACGTCTTTATATTTTTGTCTTATATCCATTGTTGGTTGGGTAAATGTAGGATTAGTAGTTGGTGGTGTTGGAGAGGTTGGAGCATATGATTCTTTAACAATTGTTTTTGGTGAACGAACAGCCTCTAAAAGAATATCTTTTAATTCTTCTTGAATTGCCTCTCGTACTGCTTCTTTAATTAATTTTTTTAATCCGTCGGTTTTCATATGGTTATAAATATAAGGTTATTCTGCTTTTAAATTATTTTGTTGTATATAAAATACAAGTTCATCTATTAATATCTGATCAATTGATGAAAATGACCACTCTCCTTTTAACATTACTACACCTTGTTTATTTCTAGCTATAGCTCTTCTACGTTTTAAAGAATTAGTGGTAGGTTCAGTTTCAACACCCATTTCAAATCCATTTACATTTGTAACAACAGGAGATTCTTGTTGGGTTTGTTGTAAAGTTAAAGCTGTTAATTCACTTGAAAGTTGTTCTTGATTAGCGTCTGGGGAACATTGTTGGATGAGACTGTCTAATAGGTTTAAATATTGAAGAAGTTGAGTTAAAACTTGTCTAGTTAATATAAGAACTGCTAATATCCCAGCATTAGCTATATTTAATCTTTCTAATAAAGTATTAATTCTTTGTAAAGCTACAGGAACACTAGCAGGGACAGGGAAAGTAATTGCTAATGTTGCATTATAAGAAATTAAAAGAGAAGTAATTACACCTTGAGTTATTCCTAAATATTTAGTAGTTGAATCTATTATTTTATAAGATTTATTAATTTGTTTTACTAGTTTATTTTTACGATTAATTAATCTAGTTAATTCCTCTGGAGAGGGGCATGTGATGTTGGGAAAATCTGATGCATTGGCTTTTCCTTTATCTATTAATTGAGATACTTTAGTAATACCAAAAGATGATATTAATGTTAAAGTTAAGGGTATAGCTTTTCCTTTTAAATTTATAACCAAATCAGTAAGTTTTTTTTGAGCAAAATATTCTGGTGTTTTTCCTTCTTTATTAAGTTCTTTTACTTGATCTATAGACAGTTGAGATGCTTCTATTTTATCTAATTCTAAAGCATCTTTAGTAGGTGTTAATTTAATTACCCCTAAATCTTCTTTTATAGTACCATCTCCTTTATATGGAATTTTTTCTACAGATTCATACCCAGGAGCAGATATAGTAATAGAAGGTAAATTATTACCTTCATTTAAAGATGATGTTAATGGAATAAATACGTTTTCAGTTCCCATACTATCTAATAGTTGCTTTAATTGGTTTACCTGTTTGAGAATTTATTACTGTTGCTTTAGCTATAACACTTTGATTAGTTTTATTTAAAAAATTTAATCTAACTTCGTTAGATGCTTCTTCAATGGCTTGAAATAATATATCTTTAGCTTTAATTTTATCTTGTTTAGATAAAGGAACTTTGTTTAATTCACTTTGAGGAAAATTATTATCAATGAATTTTTTTGATTTAAAAATAAATGCACCAACTCCTATAACATCTGTATTTTGAATCATGTGGTTGAGAAAACCAAAATTCATATTTGAAGGGATAAAACGTTTATTATTGATAAAAATTTGGAGGGGATTTTCAATATCATTAATGTCATTTAAAGTTATAGTTACATTAACACTTGGAAGCTTTTGTTTTATAAAGGCATCAAATTTGGATTTAAATGTAAACCAAACATTATTAAGAAAAGTTGGATCTAAAGTTGGATCTGCCATATTAACTAGTTTTTACAAAATTTGATTTAATACTATCTAATTGAGCTAAAGTTTTATTTAAATTGATAGAAGCAGCAGAAGCCACAGGAAGTAAAGTTGGATCTATTTTAGATAATGCTGGTGATTGTAATTTTTCTGAAAGATTAATGAGTTCTTTTATTATTATTTCTAGTAATTGGGTTGTTTGATTTCCTAGTAAAACTGGTTCTTCTGCATTTTTACTTCCTAATCTAATATCAGATCCATCAATGTAAATTTGTTTTGCTCCTATATTAACACTGTCATTTGAAGATAAACCAACTGATTTTTGCCCGCTTATTAATACACTATCTTTTTTAGCATTTAATACAATTCTATCTGAATTGAGAATTATTTGGGGATTAATATATAAGGATGGGGTTGTAGGAGATGTTCCATCACTATATGATAAAGATAAGAAATTTTCATTTGCTATACTAAATGGAATTTTTTGTTTGGATGTTAAATAAATTGAAGATAAATCTTTATTTAAGTCCTCAGTTATAGGAATCCATCCTCTATCATCTGTTAGTTTTTCGGGTTGACCATTTCGGATAATCAAAATTGGATCCCCATTATCACCAGATTCAGACCAATTATTTTTCTTTTTACTTTGTGATTTTGCAGTACTTCCAAAACGAATACTTTGCCCATATCTTCCTTCCATTAATGAATCACCCATAAAAGGCATTAATGGTTTTATATCTGCTTTTTCTACAAAAGTATTTTGAGATGGATTTATTGGACTATTTAAATTTATATCAGTAGATCCATCTTCAACTCTTCTTATAGAACCACTAGCTTGGTAATCGTTAAGTTGGTTATTATTTGTGATTGGTAAATTAGGATAGGCGTCATGGTGGGGATGATTCCAAATATTTAATGGTTTTAAATAAAAATATTGTTCTGCGCTTGAATAACTTCCTAAATTTTGGCTAGGTAAAGAAAGGAGTAGAATTACTTCATTTACTAAAGGATATGTTTTTAATTGAGCATCATATGGAAGAGCAAAAGAATCATTAGAAGTTGAAGATGTATCTGTTTTATTAACAAATTCATAATATATAGCACCTATCCCATTCCATTGCCCAACTAAATTAAATTTAGGATGATTATCATCTAAAACTATATCAATAACCCTAGCAGGAATAATTTTATAAGTTAAATTATCTATTTTTTGAGCTAATAAATTATTAATTGGATTTTTATCATTTACTTTAGGAGTAAATGTAGATATTCCTTGTTTAAAGATAGCCATTATTCTTTAGGTTTAAACTTTTGAACCTCGCTTAGTAATTGTTGTTTTTCCTCTTCAGTCATACCGAAACTATCTTCTTCAGATTTTCCAGAAGCTAAAGCACGTTGAACAATAGTAGCCATTTTAACCAATTGTTCATCATTTTTAATACCTAATTCCATATATTCCTTTATTAAAGGAACTATTAAAGTAGCATCACCAATATCATTAATTAATGGTTTTAATTCACCTATTAAAGCTGTGATTTGGGCTTCTTTTTTCTTTTGATTATCGTAAATTTCTTTGAGAAGATCAGAAAACTTTTTTTTACCAAAAATATTTGAATCTAAATTACTCATAATATTATTTTGGGTATAAATATAAATAATTATAAATTTTGAAACTCTATATATACTTGATCTAAATAGAATAAATAGTTTTTCTTAAATATATTATGTAATGTGTTTGCTATTTTTGTAATTTTAGGAGTTTTAGCATCTGGGATCATTTCATGGATATAAATGTAAAGGGCTTTTTTATTAAATACATCTATTTGATCTCTTTTTCTAAATAGTTCTAGAATGGCATCTGCTATTTTAGCATCATATTCTTTTGGAAAAATATCGTATATGTTAAAACTTACATATTCAATATATCTATCCATAAAATTAGAAAGACGTTCCTTTGGATCAGATGATTCTAACGTATATGAATGCGAGTCATCTTTTGACAATTCATCCACTGATACTTTATTAATTTTGCTTTTATAATTTTTTTCGTTATATAATATGCACCATCGTTTTACTATGGTTCCAAAATAAGAATATGCTTTGGCTCCATTACTTGGATTAAATAAATGGATTTTTGAAAGTAAAAATACTATAATTTCATGTTGTAAATGTTCTAAATTCTCTACTTCAGTATTATAAAATTTAAACGTATGAATTATGTTTTGAGTCAATTTAAAGAAAGCATAATGTATTTTTTCTTCATATATTTTACTTCGTAAATCTGGATTAGTTGTATTATTATATAATACTATTGCATCCTCGGTTTCTTGGGTAAAGTAATTTTTACTTTTAGCTTTCTTAGCCATTTTAGTTGAATTTTCTAAGATTGAATTCATTTAGTATATTTTGAATTTCTGTTATTGATTTAAATATAACACCAACATCATCATCTTTTTCAAATATACCTGCACGATCCACCTCTTTAAGTTTTTTTTCTGAGATTTCGATTACACGGGATAATCTATCCAAATAGTCTAAATAACCAGCTAAAATATCTTCTGATTTTTCTTGTTTTTTCATCAAGTTGAAAGTCGTGAATCCTAAGACCACGACTATCATTGATAAGACACAAACGGCAATTACTAATCCTATCATATATTATCTAATAAATTTTTTAAACTATCACTCTTAAATGAACCTAAAGCTTTTTCTTTAGTAGACGTTTTTTTAGATGTGTTTGGTTTTGTCCCTAATGTAAAATTTTCTTTTTTAATATCCACGGACTTTTTACCTTCTTTTAATTTAGGTAACCATTCACGTTCAAATTCAATACGCGCTGCCATTAAATCCGCCTGATGTAATATAAAAGGAAGTGATGTTCTTGGTTTCTGTTCCGGCATAAAATTCAAAAGATATTTTTTATTTGCCTCATCATATAAACCATCATGGGTCTGAATAGCTATCATTTCATTAAATGTATACTGGATACCATGTGATTGGAGTAAAAATAAACCTCTATCTGGAACTGAAGCAAATGGGACTTTAGTATTAAACATATAATCTTCACCTAATTTATCTTTACGCCATTGATCAGTCTGAGGGATATATGAATCTTCTACTTCATCACCCATTTTACCTAAATCATGATTTAATGCTGAAAATATGAGTTCTTCCATAGTAAAAGTAGACATATCTGCTCCTTCTTCCTCCCATAAATTATATTGCTTCTCAGCACATCTAATAACACGTAAAACATGTTCAACATATCCACCTGGAAAAGCATTATGATATTCTTTTTTATGTGCAGCAGGCATTAACATTAAACGTTCAGAATATTGTTCATAAAATTCTAGAAGTTTTTCTCTACGTGGAGAAGATATTTCATTAGAGATGATAAGCATCAAATCATCCCAATTCTTTTGGATTTGTTCGGCTGTTAGATTCATAACTTTTATTTTTGATTAATTATTATTTTCTCTTTCTACAATAGATTGAGTATCGTCTCTTAATTCAAGAACCTCATTCAATATTTCACGAGCTGCTTCTACATTTCTTTCATTTAAAGCATTTCTCATTCGTTTTAATTTTCCTTCCATAGACTCCAAGCGTCTCAATACTAATTCTTTATATTTCATTTTTTATTTTTTTACTTATTTAATTTATAACCTTAATTATTTTAACAATTAATATTAAAATATAAAATAAAGATAATAACCTTCTTTTACGGAATCAAGCTCTCTTTTTCAAGATATGCTCTTTTTACAAAATCTTGTATTTTTTTAATAAAAGCACATTTTTCATATTCCTCCATTTTTTCAAAATATCGCAATATGATTTCAAGACATTTAATAAAATCTTCTGAAGCATTGTTTTGTAAAGCTAATTTCCATTCCTTTTTTCTAGTGCTACATTCAGAAATCCAGTACCATGCTCTATTGTACATCATAAAATCCCCAGCTTCATCAATACCCAATATATCAATGTCAGATTTAGAAGATGAAAAGAATTTTAAAACTTGCTTTTTAAATATTGTACCTTGAGAGATCATTTTAATGAACATTCCAATCTTAAAATGAGGTGTTTCCTTAAAAGCTTCTAGCTCCTTTTTAATACGTTTATCCTCTTCGTTATCTTCGGAAAACCCAAATAATGCAAATATGCCCCCTAAATTCATACCCTTATATGTATATACAATTTCTTAATTGAATTTACGTGTTAATTCGTTGATTTTAACGTTTTAATTTTTAAGTCTAAATCATTAATTTTACTCTCTAAATAAGCTATAGATTTTTTTAATTCATCATAAGCCTTAATTGGATTAATAAAATCGGGATTACCGGGATGATATTTCCACATTTCATCCAACACATCACAATCACTAATTAATTGATTTTGAAGTAAAATAATTTCATTTTCTAGATCTTGTAGTTCCATATCTACAATTTGTTGATAAATATTTAAATTTTTACTAGACATACTTTTTTCCTATTTGTTCTATAACCTGTTTAGCTTCATCCAAAGATACTCTAAAAAACTCTCTTTGTGGGTTTACTCTATATTTTTTAAAAAACTTATGAACTTCTTGTTCTATACGCTCACCTTTAAAACACTTATAAGCCCATTCAACCTCATATCCCATTGGCACTCCAGTTCCACGAGATACTTGTGTTGCTCTATCAAATGGATCCTTTTTAGTATAACCTATTTTAATCATATCAGGCATTGCGGGATTTGACAAGATATAAACCCATTCATCACCCTCGCGGCCTATAAATAGACCTCGTTTTTTACCCGTGTAATACGTTATTTCGTCCCAACCGTCTTGTTGCTCTTGAACCGTAAAATATGTTGGTGGATTATTTGAGTAATCTTCAGAACAAGGAATAAATTTTTTAGCTTCTTCATGTGTGATACGTTTCATATTTCATAACCTTTATTATTAATTTTAAAATCGAGCTTTAGCACCCGAGCCTTTATACCAAGGTAAACCTTCTCTTGTACGCAATCTCTCCCTCCATTCCTCCTCCGTATATTTAATTCCATTTAAATAATACTCACGTAAACGATTATTTCCCTCAGGTATTAAAGCGGGACCATCCCAATTATGTAATTTACCATCGAACATATACATTATAGTTCCATCTGCTGTTTTAAGCTTTCTTGAGGGTTGATATTTGTTATTTTCCATAAATTAATTCAATAAAAAATTTTTCTAATTCAAACGGTTCAGAATATTTGTATATTCCATAACATGCAAAAGCACATCCTATAACCAATATTACAGATATACCATTAAATGGAATAAATCCCATTATTGTTAAAACAATATCTATAACACCTAGGATGATAAATAGTAAAAAAGCAATTTCGTGTTTACGAATCTCACGATTCAATTTTTTTAGTCTTTCTTGAGCTTCTTGTTGGCTCATATTTTCCAAATTTTCTAACATAACCTTTATTTAAAATAAATAATCACTTAACATATCTCCAACAATACATCCTGCTAAAAATGTTAACCCAAATAATCCAGTGATACTAAATACAATTATTAATCCAACAATTGCTAAAATTTTAATTTCTTTGTTTTTTACTTTATCTAACATAACCTTTATTTTAATTGATTTATACCCTGAATATACAAATAAAAAATTGGTTAGCCACGGACTTTTTAATAAATTGGTTCTTCCCAAGAAGAAGTTACGTTATTCCATAATAAGGATACTAGATTCCAACTTCCATTAGGAAAAGAGCCTCCATTTATAGTAAAACTATTTAATATACGAGTATGTAGCTCATTAGGGGTTAATGGGGGATTTGAATCAACAGTAACTGTTAAAGGTCCTGTTCCTCTAAAATAAACATTATTTGGAGTAATTGGGGTTGTTGGTGTAAAATCAAAACTTGAATTTCCTGGAGGGATAACTGCCCCTAAAACATAAGAGGAAGTAACTATTCCATTAGAATTAACGCTAACTAAATTATCAATAGTACCTACTATATTTTGTAGAGAAGATGAATCATATATATTTTGAGAATTGCTAACAGTTTCAATCACAAAATAAACTGATCCCTCTGAGGTGTTGGAAAATGTAAAAGTGGACATTTATCGTTTTGTGATAAATATCTCAAAAAAACTAATTATAGCGGTAACTATTAAAGATAATACTCCTAAGGGCAAATATATTAATTTATTTAACATTATCCAAACATTAAAAATCCTATGGCTATACCGGCAAGTATACCTACAAGGGTACCTGTAAGGTATTTTATGTCGTTAATTTCTTCTTCTATTGCTTTGGCTCTTTCTATAACAAAATTGTTATAATTTGGAGACGTTTCATCTAAATTTAAATACTTAATTAAGTATTCTACTGCTGATCTTTTCATATTTTATGTTTATTTAAAATATACGTATATCCTTTATCGATGCCAAGAATCTTTTAAAAAGAAGAATTTTAATTTTTGTGGACTTTTATTCCTTTGGCCGTTTTGAAATTTGGTTTTCATTTAGGGGGAAATGTATGTTTAGTATATAGTTATATACAATGTCGATGCGTAAAGATCGTATTCGATCTGTGAAGTGGTCTAAGCACCGGTCCTCACCACACCACACCGTATTGACAACGGCGCGCGTGGGGCGATACGGGATACCATATACCATATATATACGGCGGTACCGCACCAGACCTACCACCCTCATACCTTAGGTCTTATACCCCATACCTCTACTATGGTCACAGGGTCACCAGACTCACAGGGTCACTGGATCACAGGGTCTCGGGTCTTATACCTCATACCTCCACTGTCTCACCATCTCACCGGCTCCGCGGTCTTGGATCTTACCACTTGCCCATTTTCAAACCAGTAAAACGCCAGCTTACCCTCAGGGGTTAAGACCGTAATTGTGGCTTGATCCAGGTTACCATCTATATTTTGGATTCGGGGTCTATTAATCTTGATAAATGTGTCTACGCTCATGGTCTCCAAAAGCCCGATT
>Ga0172367_10002123_pt1 | contig 27613 bp, 25 predicted proteins | sample Lak10m_FD_114542 | JGI IMG/M metagenome (GOLD analysis project Ga0172367, IMG submission 114542) | Freshwater microbial communities from Kabuno Bay, South-Kivu, Congo - kab_022012_10m | ecosystem: Environmental > Aquatic > Freshwater > Lake | place: Democratic Republic of the Congo: South-Kivu...
AATTGCAAGACCGACTACAACCTCTTCTGGTTTCCAGAGATAGAAGAAAATAAATGAGCCGATGACCACGACCAGATTTGTCACCAAAGTGGAGAAGAATTGATATTTAGTATTCTCAAAAGCATTTAGAGCTCGAACACCGACTAGATTCATCGAGAGTGGAATTGCTCCAAAGGCGAAGGCAGCCAAGACTCGACCCAGATATTCTGCGCTTTTCTCATCAATGCCAAAGAACAATGATTTTCCAATCAAAGTTCCAAATGCAAAGAAGGTAAAGGCCGCCGGAACTGCGATGATGGCAACTAGGCGAAGTGCGTGCCGGATCTCCGAACGAAGTTCAGCTTTCTTATCATCTAAAACCAGTTTTGAGAGCCGAGGCAAGATTGCGGTAACGACTGAAATTGTTGCGATTGAGTGCGGCAACATCACTATCAGATAGGCGTTTGCGTATGGCGTATAACCAACTCCATAATCAACGCCAGAATTTATCGCGCTTAATCCGGATCGAGTAGCTAGATTTACTGTTACCAAGAAACCTAATTGTGAAATAAGCACTGAGAGCAAGGTCCAACTTCCAAGTCGGAGGGATTTCCCAAGGCCGCTATTACGCCAATCAAAACTCGGGCTAAGTTTTAATCCAGAGCTTCTAATATAGGGAATCAGAATTAGCGCTTGAATTGCGATACCTAATGTTGTCCCTAATCCAAGAATTAGAACCTGTTGATCAGAGATATTTCCGATTGATAAGTCATCAGTTACCGATAGAAAATAGGCAAATAGCGCAATAACAACGAGATTATTTGCGATAGGGGACCACATCATTGGTCCGAACTTCTCTTTCGCATTAGTTACTTGGCCGAGAACGCCAAATAATCCATAAAAGAGAATCTGCGGCAGACAGTAGATCGTGAAAGCAATTGTTATCTCTCGGGCTCGACCATCAAAGGTTGGGGCATAGAGAGAGACCAAAGCAGGGGCAAATAGCATCGCTAAAATCGTTACCGAGAGAATTAAAGTTCCGATAAGAGTAATTAACCGTGACACAAAACCACTTCCGCCATCATCATCTCGAAATGCACGGACTATCTGTGGAACAAAAACTGCAGTAAGCGCACCGCCAATAAGCAGGTTATAAATAATATTTGGCGCGGTATTTCCCACGTTATAGGTATCGCCTAGTAGAGCTGTGCCAAGCAGTGCCACGGTAAGTAGTCCGCGAATAAGTCCAGTAATACGTGAGAGCAACGTTCCCAGTGCCATAAAAGCTGAGGATCTAATTAGCTCACTCATGCTTTCGCCTCTTAACTCGGCGAACACTCTGGACCGCCGCTGCCAATAAGAGAATTATCGCCATACCAGTCGTAAACCAGGTGGTAAGAGGCGAGATCACCGCAAGTCTTAACTCAATATTCTCTGATTCGCCAACTTGTGAGCCACGATTATTTGTCAATTTAAGTTCTAACCGGGTTTCACCTGAAGCGATAACCTCAATGGGAATTTGTATCTGGGTCTGCGAGTTTGCAGCTAGCACCAAAGGTTCAACCACCCCAACTCTAATTCTGGAATTACTAGTTCGTGTCTTTAAATTTATTGAGACTGGAGCCGTGAAATCGTTAATGACAGTTACTGGCAAGTCATATCGCTCCGCGGTAATCGTGTAATTCCCTGCGACAATTCGAAGTTTCTTTTGATTTTCTCTTAACTCAGCGCGAAGACTCTTGGTCAACATTGGTAAGCGAGAATCAGATATTGCCGGATTAATTATCTTTGCTAATTGAAGACGGAGCGAGATCACCTCATTAGCTATCGAAATTGAGGCCAGTGCTCTTACCTCACGTCGATAGCTGTTATGTAAGGATTGGGCAGCGTCAGATGAACTTACTGAATTTATTGGTGAAATAGCGGTAATTGTTCTTCCAAAGAAGGCGCCCGCTCTCTCTTGGGCAATTTTGCGATAGAACTCCAATTCATTTGGAGCGTTTGCTTGCAGAAACTTTATATCGGGATTTCCATAAGGTAAAAGAAAAATCTCTCTATTTTTACTCTTTCGTTTAAGTGTATTTAACCAATTCGAAGCAGATGGCAACACATCTACAGTCGTGAGAGATTGATCAGGATTAAAGTACTGGTAGCCATCCGCCATATCTTGAATCTCTTCAATAAGTGAGATATCGATAGTTGCGGAAGTAATCTGGCCTTGACCAAATACCAATTTCCCTAATCGTCCATTTGGTTTAATCAAATTGGCTAATTCATTGTCAATAAAAATGCCCGTTGCAGTTCGGTGAGTTGGCTCAGTAAGGGAAATCGAAGAGTTGGCTGAAGCGGGCGGTATCAGAACTAATGAGAATAAGGCTAGAAGGAACGCTCGCCTCACGGAATCTGCTCTTTTGATCGAGCAATTAATTTCTTCTCGTCGGGATAAGCCAATCTATCTACAATCTCAGTTAGCGGAAACCAGCGCACATCATCAACTTCACTTACCTGAGGCGCAATTTTCCCGCCAGTCTCTTTAAAGAGAAAATGGTGGACAGTTTTATGAATCCGTTTCCCGCCAGCCATAAACCAGAAATCGATTACACCAAGTGATTTAGAAATCTCACTCTCTATTCCTGTCTCTTCCTTCACCTCTCGCAACGCAGCAGCTTCTGGCGATTCACCCTCTTCAATATGTCCTTTGGGAAGCGACCAGAGCAATCTTTCGCGGCTCTTATCGCGTGCATCGATACGACCAATTAATAAACCTTTGGTTCCGGATTGATCAATTACCAATCCGCCTGCGCTAATTTCATCAACGCGCTTGGCGTAACGTGAAGAATTCTTGTTTGGTGCGGAGCGTCTTGAAGATTTTGAGCGTGAACGTCTCCGTTTACGCTGTTTTTTAACTCCTTCGCCGCCCGCACTAGGTGCCGGGGTCATAGGAAGAAGTCTACTCGGTAGCCTTAGACGCAAATGGAAACCCCAGCAAAAGCAGCGAGTGAAATCGCAATTTCGGCTCTGCGCGAGAAAGCGCCAGCGGCTATTGAGCTGGCAGAAGAGTTTGCGCGCGCCGGTTTTAAATTAGCGCTGGTTGGTGGATCCGTTAGAGACATTCTTTTAAATCGACTTGGGAATGATCTCGATCTAACTACTGATGCACACCCAGAAGATTCAAAGAAGATACTCAAGAAGTGGGGCGATGATATCTGGGAAGTTGGTATTCGCTTTGGAACTATTGGTGCTCGCAAAAACGATCAAATATTTGAGGTGACGACTTATCGAAGTGAGGTTTACGTCGAAGAATCACGTAAACCTACAGTGGCATTTGGTAAATCGATAGAAGTTGATTTAAGTCGTCGCGATTTCACAGTGAATGCCATGGCAATCGAGTTAACTGGCGAGATTCACTTTATTGATCCACATGGTGGTGTCCGCGACTTACTCTTAAAAGTATTAAAGACCCCAAGCACGCCAGAAATTTCATTTGGCGATGATCCTTTAAGAATGTTACGTGCCGCGCGCTTTTCTGCCCAACTTGGATTTACTATCGCCCCAGAATTGATAGCTGCGATGAGCCAAATGTCGGATCGACTATCAATCATCTCCGCAGAACGAATTCGCGATGAATTTGTAAAGCTACTCATGTCGCCAAACCCAAGAAGTGGCATAACTACCTTAGTTGAAACCGGACTCTGCGAAAAATTCTTACCCGAGATTCCGATGCTTAGGCTTGAGATTGATGAACATCACCACCATAAAGATGTATATGAACATACGCTTACGGTGGTTGAACAATCTATGGCGCTTGAAGATCGTTTAGGTGGACCGAATTTAATCGCTCGTCTTGCTGCGTTACTTCACGATATTGGAAAGCCAAAAACTCGGGCGCTTATTGCCGGAGGTGGCGTTTCTTTTCACCACCATGAAGTTGTCGGTGCCCGTATGGCGAAGGAACGACTAAAAAAACTCCGCTTCGATCATCATGTAGTAGAAGAAGTAGCAAAGTTGGTATTTCTACATCTCCGCTTCCACGGTTATGGAAGTGGTGAGTGGAGTGATTCTGCAGTTCGTAGATACGTTAGAGATGCAGGAGAACTCTTAACTCATCTTCATGTATTGACCAGAGCTGATTGCACCACTCGTAATCAACGCAAAGCTGAAACTCTGGCGAAACACTATGACCATCTAGAGTCGCGAATCGAAGAGCTAATGGCGCAGGAAGAATTATTGAAGATTCGTCCAGATTTAGATGGCCATCAGATTATGGAGATTTTGGGCGTTAGCGCTGGCCCTTCGGTCGGAAAGGCCTATGACTTTCTGCTGGAACTTCGGCTAGAACAAGGACCGCTTGGTGAAGCCAAGGCGCGGGAAGAATTAATTAATTGGTGGTCGAAAAATCAGAGTTAAAGAATTTTGGTCGTAGTTTTAACGCAGCAAAGAGAATATAACTAAGCGCAATTAAAGTTGGCAGAATTGAAGAAACTCCATCGGGTGGCAAGACCAGCGCGGCTATTACAGCTCCACTAACAATGCCACCATTTACCACTACGTCATAAACTGCAAATACTCGGCCGCGATACTGATCAGCAATCTTTGATTGCACTAGCGCATCATTTGTGACTTTAACTCCTTGTCCCGCCATACCTGCGAAAAAACCGGTAGCAACTAAAAAGAACTCATTCTGGTTAAAGGCAAGAGCTACCGGAAGGATTGCGCTAGCGAAGAGCGATATTCTTATCCAACGGTGGCGCCCAAAGCGAGCAACACCAAATGGCGCCAAGATGGCACCGAGCGTTATGCCGATGCCTGCAACTGTTATGGCGAAGGCGAATCCAGCAAGTCCACTCTCAGGATCTGCGGGGTCATTAAAGGTATTTCGGTTTAGCAAGAGCGCCATCAAAGTTAGCGCAGTTAATCCACTGCGCTGAATTGCAGTTGCAGATATTCCTAAGAAACAATCTTTAATTTTTCGAAGTAGTTTAAATGCGGCGACCATCTCCCGATATGCCTCAACAATACTTTCTCTTCTTACCTCACTCGGAAGTGGACCTAAACTTGCCTTCTTCAAACGGAGCGCTAATAAGGCGGCGATAAAGAATGTAAAAGCTGCAATATTTATTATCAAAGCATCAGCTTGATCAGCGCGTAATCGACCATCCAATAAATTTCGAATTCCAATTCCAATCCCACCGCCAATTACGACAAAGACAGTGCCACCAGTTACCGCTGTTGCATTTACCGAAACGAGAGTGGTTCTTCCTTCCGGACCTGTCGTGTCAAGCAAGAGTGGTAGACCAGCAGAGAGTCCCGCCAGAATTAATCGATTTACACCAAATGCAAGTAATACAAAGATTGTTAACTCAACTCCAGTTGCGCCACTTCTCACTAAGCCAGCTATAAAGATTAATGTGAGAGCACGAAAGAGATTGGCGAAGAGAATAATTCGTTGTCTCGAAAAGCGATCCAAGATGGTTCCAACAAGCGGCCCCACAAGTGAATATGGAAGTAAGACCACAGCAAAAGCCGCTGCAGCAGATTTAGCATCGGGCTGTCGTTCCGGCGAAAAAAGAACAAATGAGGCGAGCGCTGATTGGAATATTCCATCAGTCATCTGTCCAGTCCAACGAAGCGCGAGTAATCTGCGGATCGACGCTATCTTCATCGCCGCTGTGAATCTCATAAGAAGAAAGCGTAGTTATCTTTGAGGGCTTTATCCTTCTCCTCATGTGGTCTAAACGCGCCTATGTCGATTTTGCTCTTAAGAAGCGAGCGACAGTAGCGAGTATCTATCGAGGTTTAAATACGACTTCGGATGCCTGCGATGCGGATCCATATTTGAGGCGTGCTGCCAAATTTCACGGAGTAACCACAGAACGAGATTGCCCGATCTGTCATAAAGAGAAAGTCACGGAACTGCAATACGTTTTTGGCGACCAACTCGGCCAATACTCAGGGCGGATTAAGAGTGATGATGAATTAAGTGAGATGCAGAGTGAATATGGCGAGTTTCGCGTTTATGTTGTTGAAGTTTGCCTAAATTGCGGTTGGAACCATTTATCGGCTTCTTATCTTCTCGGTGATGGCGTGGCGCGAAAACCGCCCCGTAAAGTAAAGACTCGGTAACCTTCAGATATGAAATGGTTGATAAGGATTGTTGCCTTCTTCGCTATTTCTGGCGTAGCTCTATTTACCTTTGCTTATTTCAAAACCGATATCCCAGACCCTAACGAGTATGTAAATTCGCAGGCCACCATCATTCAATATTCAAGTGGTGATGAAATCGGAAGAATCGGCGCCCAGAACCGCACCATTATTCCATTAGCAAAAATTCCGCTTGATCTCCGTCATGCTGTGTTAGCGGCGGAAGATAAAGGGTTTTATTCGCAAGGCGCCTTTAATCCAATAGCAATTTTGCGCGGCGCAATCAACACTGCGATTGGTCGCGGATTACAAGGTGGCTCCACAATCACCCAGCAATATGCAAAGACTGCCTTCTTAACTGCGGATAGAACCATTCAGAGAAAAATTAGGGAATTGATAATTGCGATTAAATTAGAGAATCAATTGAGCAAAGATGAGATTTTCGAAAACTATTTGAACTCAATTTACTTCGGTCGTGGAGCGTATGGAGTAGAGACTGGATCTCAGGTTTATTTTGGAAAGAGCGTTGATCAATTAACGATTCCTCAAGCAGCGGTACTTGCCTCAATTCTCCGTTCGCCTGGCTATTACGACCCAGATTTTCGCGAGGGAAATCGTGAGCGTTTAGAGGCTCGATATAAGTACACCCTCGCAAATATGGTGGATGAGGGTTGGCTATCAAAAGAAGATGAAGCAAAATTTATTGAGAAACTTCCCGATATTCGTCCGCGCATCTCAACTGGACAGCTCGCCGGAAATAAGGGGCATCTCATTGAAGCAATTCGCAAAGAGTTAAACAATCTTGGTTTCCCAGATGAAGAGTTAATGGTTGGTGGACTTGTTGTTAGAACAACTTTAGAGAAAGAGGCACAGACCGCAGCCGAGACCGCCGTTTTTCGCCAAGCGCCTACAGATGCTCCCGCAGATCTGCACATCGGGCTGGTCTCAATAAGACCAGGCACCGGTGAAATTGTCGCCATGTTTGGCGGAAAGGATTATTTAGAACGCCAACTAAATGATGCAACGCAAGCGATTACACAAGCCGGTTCAACCTTTAAACCGTTCGCCTTAATCGCAGCTCTAGAACAAGGCATCTCGCTGCAAACGGTTTGGAACGGTGATGGACCGAAGATTTTTGATGATTTCATTGGTAGGCCATATGAGGTATCGAATTATGGGAATAAGTCTTTTGGCAATGTAACTCTTTTGGCGGCAAACGCTAGCTCAATAAATACAGTTTATGTACCACTTGGCATAAAAGTTGGAGTAGATAAAGTAATCGATGCTGCTCGCCGCGCTGGAATTCCAGAGAGCGTTGTTATGTTTCCTTCACCATCTGTGGTTCTCGGTGTCTCAAGCCCACGAGTCATCGATGTCGCCAACTCATTTGCAACCTTTGCGGCAAATGGCGTGAGAGCTAAACCAATTTTGATAAAGGAAGTTCTCGGGTCCAATAAAGGCCTGCTTTATCAATCACGAATTGAAACTGAACAAGTTTTTGATGAATCGATAATGGCGGATTTAAATTATGCGCTAGGTGAAGTGGTTCGCGCCGGTACTGCGACATCTGCGCTACGCGGCTTTGGCAGACCAGCAGCGGGCAAAACCGGAACTTCACAACAGAATGCTTCTGCCTGGTTCACTGGATACACCCCACAACTTGCAACCTCTATTGCATTCTTCCGCGACGATGCCACCCAATCGCTAAATGGAATCGGTGGATTGACTTCGGTAACAGGTGGCAGTTTTCCAGCGCGAATTTGGAACGCATATATGAAAGTTGCGCTCCGCGGTCAACCTAAATTGGATTTTGCAACGCCAACTTTTATTGGGGGAACTGAGTCACTACCAATTCCAGATCCGATTCCAACCATCGCGCCATTGGATGCGGCGAAGTGGTGTGTAACTGCTGATTTAGAAGGGGCGATGAAGGACCTCAAGGAGTTCTGTAAGAAAGCCTTAAAGAAGTACCCCGAGGCTGCGCTCCCTTAATCCACAATCTCTCCGCTCAAATTTCACCTTTGTCATCGGGCGGGGATACTCTTTCCCACCTTCGAGGCTAGTCCTTGAAGTAGCAGCAACCCTCCTGTCGCGGAAATGCCGTGACCGATTAGTCCAGAGGAGGTGGGGTTAACGCATGCGTCGCTATGAATTAATGGTGATTCTAGATCCAGATCTAGAAGAGCGAACAGTTGCACCAAGTCTTGAGACATACCTCAAGATCATTAAGGAATCAGGTGGTCGAGTCGACAAGCTCGATATCTGGGGCCGTCGCCGAATGGCATTTGAAATCGCGAAGAAGAGCGAAGGAATATATGCCGTCGTTGATATGCACTGTGAGCCAGCCGCAATTAAAGAATTAGACCGCCAACTTAATTTGAACGAAGCAGTTCTTCGTACAAAAGTTGTCCGTCCCGAATAGAACCGACACTTAAGTAGAGAGATAGAGATATGGCAGCGGGCGATACACAGATAACTTTGATCGGAAATCTAACTAGCGATCCTGAATTGCGCTTCACACCTTCCGGTGCAGCAGTTGCAAAATTCACGGTCGCCTCAACTCCGCGTTATATGGACCGCCAGACCAATGAATGGAAAGACGGGGATACCCTCTTCCTTAATTGCCAGATCTGGCGCCAAGCCGCAGAAAATGTTGCCGAAACACTTACCCGCGGTATGCGAGTAATTGTCTCCGGAAAATTGAAGCAGCGCTCTTACGAGACGAAAGAGGGTGAGAAGCGAACTGTCTACGAAGTTGAAGTAGATGAAGTTGGCCCATCACTCCGTAACGCAACCGCGAAGGTAACTAAGACCACCCGCCAAGGTGGCGCTGGTGGCTTTAGCGCACCAACTGAATCAACCGATGATTGGTCCTCGACCACAAGCGTCGGCGGCGGATGGACATCCACCACTGCTGACGAACAACCACCCTTCTAAAGTCCATTCCGCGAAAGCGGGCTCGAAAGGAGCACCACAATGGGAGCACGTTCCAACCGAACGCTGAAGCAGAAACCAAAAATTTCGCAGGCAGCGTTAAAGAAGATAAAGAAGAAGCCTTGTGCATTCTGTCGCGACAAGGTCACATATATTGATTACAAAGATGTAGCGACGCTACGTAAATACATCACCGATCGCGGCAAGATCCGCGCTCGACGTATTACCGGCGCCTGCACTCAACACCAACGCCAGGTAACTGGCGCGATTAAAAATAGTCGCGAAGTTGCACTCCTGCCATACACCTCGACGGCGCGATAAGGAGCACTCATGAAATTAATTCTTACTCGCGAAGTAACCGGACTTGGTAAAGCTGGTGATGTGGTATCCGTCAAAGATGGCTACGCACGTAATTTTCTTATTCCACGCGGCTCTGCGATTCTCTGGAGCGATGGCGGCGAGAAACAGATTGCTGGTATCCGTCGCGCCCGCCAGGCTCGCGAGATCCGCGATAAGGATCACGCAAATGAAATCAAGGCAAAGCTTGAGAGAGCTCTCCTTGAGATCAAGGTTAAGGTCGGTTCGACTGGAAGATTATTTGGTTCAGTTACCGAAAAAGATGTTGCTCAGGTAATTAAGAATGAGACCGGAGTCGATATCGATCGCCACAAGATTAAATTAATTAAGCATGTAAAGAACCTCGGGAAACATACCGCCAAGGTTTCGCTTATTACTGGCGTATCTGCAAACATCACTGTAAACGTAATTGAGTAATTTCTGGGCCCGCTATTTCTCGGCGGGCCTATCTCAATCTTTGAGATTCCTGAAAATATTTTTATTCACAGGGTTAATACCTATCTGACCTGCGTATTTCCGCGTTAATAACAATCTTGCCCACAACCCCTCCACAACTTCTACACAGCCATACCCACAGCTAAATCCCCTTAATCCACAACCACTCCACACGTAGGAAAGTGGAAGTTAGGCGCTGTCAGTGGTCGCCTAGAAGATACGCACATGAGTTTGGCGGAACTCCCGAATTACGACGATCGTCGTTCTGCCATACCCGAATTTGATCGAACACCACCACAAGATCTTGTCGCCGAACAATCCGTCCTCGGCGGCATGCTCTTATCTAAAGATGCGATCGGTGAAGTTGTAGAAATCCTCCGCCAACGTGATTTCTATCGACCTGCACATGAACTTATCTTTGATGTGGTTATCGATCTATATGGAAGAGGTGAACCAGCCGATGCGGTAACAGTCGCTGCTGAATTAACTAAGCGCGGCGAAATTGCGAAGGCTGGTGGCGCCCCATATCTCCATACTCTTATCTCTGCCGTTCCCACAGCAGCAAATGCGAGCTACTACGCAAAGATTGTTAGAGAGCGCGCTATCGCTAGAAGATTGGTGGAAGCTGGCACAAAGATTGTCCAACTTGGATATGCCGCCGAAGGTGAGATTGATGATGTTGTAGATCTCGCTGAACAAGAGGTTTACCAAGTAACAGAACGTCGCGCCGGTGAAGATTTTGTCCAATTAAATACATTAATTCCCGCCGCTCTCGACCAGATTGAAAAGATGCAATCTGGTGAGCTTGCCGAAGGTGTAAAGACTGGTTTTAAAGATCTAGATAGCCTCACAAATGGATTACATCCTGGAAATATGATTGTTATTGCGGCTCGTCCCGCAGTAGGAAAATCAACTCTCGGTCTCGATATCGCCCGTAGCGCCGCTATTCACAATGGTGATTGCTCTGTCATCTTCTCTCTTGAAATGAGCCGCTCTGAAATTACGATGCGTATGCTCTCGGCTGAAGCGCGTGTTTCATTGAACAATATCCGCTCCGGAACGCTGAGCGATGATGAGTGGGCACGGCTGGCAAGACGTATGGGTGAAATTAACGATGCCCCACTATTTATCGATGACTCACCGAATCTTTCGATGATGGAGATTCGCGCAAAGGCCCGCCGATTAAAGCAGCGCCACGATTTGAAGTTAGTGGTTATCGATTACCTCCAACTGATGTCTTCTGGAAAGAAAGTTGAAAACCGCCAACAGGAAGTCTCTGAATTCTCCCGCCAACTTAAACTTTTAGCTAAAGAGTTAAATGTTCCGGTAATCGCTATCTCCCAGCTAAATCGTTCACCCGAACAACGCTCTGATAAGAAACCGATGCTCTCTGATCTACGTGAATCTGGTTCGATCGAGCAAGATGCCGACGTAGTAGTTCTGCTCCACCGCGATGATCTCTATGACCCCCAGAACCGATCTGGCGAAGCTGATCTGATTGTGGCTAAGCATCGAAATGGACCGACCAGGACTGTGACAGTTGCTTCACTGCTCCACTTCGCTAAGTTTGCAGATATGGCTCCGAAATATGTAGCAGAAGAGAAGATTGTTAAAGATAATTAACAACAGATTTGCTTCACATAACGATAGAATCGAAATGTGTCGAATCTCCAACTTGCGCTAGAAAATTTAACCTCAGTCTCAGTTCTAGTCTTTGCCCTTGGGTTCATTGCTGCGAGATTTAAGAGCGATATAAGAATTCCGGAACCGGTTTACCAGATAATTTCAGTTTATTTACTCTTTGGTATCGGGCTCAAGGGTGGAGTAGCGCTGAGAAATTCCAGCGCAATTGGTTTAGCCCAACCACTGCTCGCAACTATTCTTCTCGGGACTCTCATTCCAATTCTGGCCTTCATCGCGCTAAAGTTGATAAAGAATTTAAACGAGATTGATCGCGGCGCAATTTCGGCTCACTACGGATCTACATCATTAGTTACCTTCACTGCTGCCCTGGTCTTTCTAGAAAATGCTCAAGTTAGCTATGAAGGTTTTGCGACTGCACTATTAACGGTTATGGAAGTTCCAGGAATCATCGTAGGAATCTTCCTGGCGACAAGACACCTAAATCGAAAAGTCTCATGGAGCGAATCATTACGAGAAGCGATTTTGGGAAAGACTGTCGTATTACTAGTTGGCGGTCTAATAATTGGAGCGATCTCTGGTGATGCTGGATATGAAAAAGTTGCCCCATTCTTTGTAAATATCCTTCCCGGTATTTTGGCGCTCTTCTTAATGCATCTCGGTTTTCTCGCTGGAGCAAAGGCCCATGCAATTAAAGAAGTTGGTCCCGGTTTAGCTATCTTTGCAATTGCCTTTCCGATATTTGCAGGAACTCTTGGTGTTATCGGAGGGGCGCTATCGGGATTGTCCGTTGGCGGTGCAACGATTCTCGGGGTGCTCTGCGCTAGCGCTTCTTATATTGCCGCTCCTGCCGCGGTTCAGATTGCTATTCCTGAGGCAAATCCTTCACTTTCAATCACTTCGAGCTTGGCAATTACCTTCCCATTTAATTTATTGATTGGAATTCCGCTAATGAAAGCGCTGGCGCTGGTTTTTGTAGGCGCTTAAATCTTTACTGTATGTTGACGAGCGCGATCAGCGATCGCGATGCCCACAATAACTATTAAACAGCCAAGTAATTGAATCGCTGTGAGGCTCTCACTTAACCACCACCAGGCAATCATTCCCGCAAGAACTGGTTCCATCATGCCAAAGATGCTGGCCGTTGAGGCGCTCAAGATTTTTAATCCTGCAAGAGTCAAAAGGTATGGAGCAATGGTTCCCATAACAATTATCCACAACACTAAAACCCATGCCGGCAGTGAGTAATTCGAAAATACACCGAGCAGATTCAAGTCTTTCTGAAGAGCATCTATTGGGTACTCCCAAATCGGAAAAATAAAAAGCAGGCCGAAAGAGCAGACGCCAAATCCCCAAACCGCAATCGCTCCAGTAGTTTTTGTCTTGCTCAAATGGTCGCCAATCAAAAAGTAGCCGGCCAAGGTAATTGCACTGAAAACTGCGGCGATAAAGCCGATTCGGTCGAGCGTTAAACCATTCCAAATCTGGGTGATGAGAAGTAGACCTGAGAAAGCGAGAATAATTGCGTACCAGAGCCCACTCGGAACATGTTTCTTAAGAACAAACCTAAGAAACAGGAGAATCCAAATCGGCGCGGTAAATTCAATCAAGAGCGCTACTCCAACATACATCCGCTCAATTGCTACAAAGTAAAGAGCCTGTACTAAAGCAACACCGATAAGTCCGAATAATAGGAGCCAAGGTAGCTCTTTCTTGGTGGGCTGAAGTTCGCTTCTTCGGAAAATGATAAAGAAAGTAAATAGGATTAAGAAAGCTCCAGTAGTCCTTGCTTGTGTAAGTCGCCAGGCCGAAATTTCATCGAGAAGAACAATTTTGGAGACTATGCCGCTAGATGAAAAAAATAATGCTCCCAGCAAACAATAGATTTCTCCACGAAATTTCTGAAGCACCTGCGAACCCTATATCAATTAGAAGGCGTTCTCAGAGACTCCCATGATTTCGCCATCCTCGCGCTCAACAATCGCTCTTGTAGCAGTGATAAGAGGTAAGAAATTGTGAACAAAGTATCTAGAAGAAGCAATCTTTCCTTCGAAGAAATCTTTATCTTTACTGGCAGCGCTTCCAATTTTTGCGGCTGCGATATCAGCTTGGCGAAGAAGTAACCAAGAAATAATCACATCGCCAACTGACATCAAAAGACGAGTTGTATTTAAGCCGCACTTATAAATTTCGTCTGGATTTTCCTGGCTAGCCATTGCATGGGTGATGAGTTGGGTGATGATTGCCTGTAGATCTTCAAGGGCCTTTCCAAGGGTTGCCTTCTCTTCAGCGTTGTTTCCCCCGGTCGCAATAAATGCACCTATTTCCTTCGAAAGTTTGGTGAGAGCGCGGCCATTATCTTTAATAATTTTGCGGAAGAAGAAATCCAAACCTTGAATAGCGGTCGTACCTTCATACAAGGTATCGATTTTTGCATCGCGAACATATTGTTCAAGTGGCCAATCTTGAGTAAAGCCAGAGCCACCGAAAGTTTGAAGAGATTCAGTACCTAGTAGGGTCCAAGCCTTTTCAGATCCGTAACCCTTAACAATTGGCAATAAGAGATCATTGAGATGCTCTAGAGCTTCAATTTCATCGCTTGGTTTTCCTTCAGCTTTTGCGAGCAATACCGCGTCTTGAATTGAAGCAGTGTAAAGAACTAAAGCGCGCATACCTTCGGCATAAGCCTTTTGGGTCATTAGCGAACGGCGCACATCTGGATGCTTAATAATGGTCACTCGTGGGCTCGCTTTATTAGTCATCTCTTTCATATCGCCGCCTTGGACGCGGGTCTTCGCATAAGAAAGAGCTTGTTGATAACCCGCAGACAGCGTTGAAATCGCCTTAGTTCCAACCATCATCCGTGCAAATTCAATAATCTTAAACATCTGAGCGATTCCGTTATGGACTTCACCCAAGAGATATCCGACCGCTGGTTCTTTCTCGCCAAGATTCATCTCGCAAGTTGCCGAGACATTTAGACCCATTTTATGTTCAACGTTTGTGACATAAACGCCATTGCGCTTGCCTAGCGCTCCAGTTTCGAAATCAAACATGAATTTTGGAATTAGGAAAAGTGAGAGACCTTTTGTTCCTGGGCCAGCTCCTTCAGGACGAGCTAATACAAAATGAATTATATTTTCAAAAATATCGCCATCGCCAGAGGTGATGAATCGCTTTGTTCCGGTGATGTGCCAAGTTCCATCTGGTTGTTGCACTGCCTTGCTTCGACCAGCACCAACATCAGATCCGGCATCCGGCTCAGTTAGCATCATCGTTGCCCCCCAAGCGCGGTCGACCATATGTTTTGCAAGTTTCTTCTGGTTATCAGTGCCAAGCACATATGCGACATGTGAGAAAGCAAAACCAGAAGCATAAATGTGAACAGATGGATTTGAACCGAGAACCATTTCAGCAATTGCCCACCGTACCGATGGTGGAATTGCAGTTCCGCCGAGTTCTACTGGGACATCAATCTTTCCCCACTCACCATCTACATATGCTTTATAAGATTTCTTAAAACTTTCTGGCAGCTTCACATCGCCAGTTGCTTTATTAAATTCAGTTCCTTTGCGATCGCCTTCAACAAAAGATGCTGCTAAATCATTTTCACAGAGCCGCTTAACTTCTTCCAACATCCCCATCGCAGTTGCACGATCGAGATCAGAGTAAATCGATTTACCAAGAATTGATTCTCGATCCAGAAGATCAAAGAGACAGAATTCGATATCGCGGAGATTGGCTTGATAGTGGCCCATAGGAGAATAATTCTACTGATGAGTAACTTATGCAATTCCAGAGCCCCTGGAGCGGGCGACGGGAATCGAACCCGCGCTGTCAGCTTGGGAAGCTGACGTGATGCCATTTCACTACGCCCGCATAAATCGTTGGCGCATATTAGAGCTCGTCGAGTAGTTAGCGGTAGGGTCGCCAACCATGCTTCTAAGTGATCGCGATATTGCCGCCGAGATTAAAGGTGGCCGAGTTGTAGTTGAGCCATTCGAAACGAAGATGATCCAACCTTCAAGCGTTGACGTTCGCCTAGATCGCTTCTTCCGCGTCTTTGAAAACCATCGTTACGAGGTTATTGATCCTTCGATTGAACAACCTGAGTTAACTCGTGAAGTGGCGGTCGCGCCGAATGAATTTTTCATTCTCCACCCAGGTGAATTTGTGCTCGCCTCTACCTATGAAGTCATCACACTTCCAGATGACATCGCAGGAAGATTGGAAGGAAAGTCATCTCTCGGTCGGCTAGGACTTCTAACCCATTCAACAGCGGGTTTTATCGATCCAGGATTTAGCGGACATATAACCCTTGAACTTTCCAATGTGGCTAACCTTCCTGTGAAGCTATATCCGGGCATGAAGATTGGCCAACTTTGTCTCATCAAACTCTCATCTTCGGCTGAGCATCCTTACGGCTCTGCTATCTATGGTTCGCGTTACCAAGGTCAGCGCGGCCCAACACCAAGCAAGTCTTGGTTGAATTTCCATAAAACCGATATTCAGTAGATTAGGGCCATGGACGCCTCTTTACTTATCATCATTGCAGTAGCGCTTTTTGTTATCTATGCAATTATTCAATACAACCGCCTTGTTCGTTTAAATGTACAAGTTGATGAAGCCTTCTCCCAGATTGAAGTTCAACTTAAACGACGCGCAGATTTGATTCCCAACTTAGTTGAGACCGTTAAAGGCTATGCCTCGCATGAACGAGAAGCGCTAGAAAAAGTAGTACAGGCGCGCGCTGCTTCAACAACAGCCTCTACCTTGCCAGCTATCGCCGCAGCAGATGGAGCGCTAACCAATGCGCTACGTGGATTGCTTGCTGTGGCTGAGGCCTACCCAGATCTAAAAGCCTCCAGTAATTTCTTACAACTTCAAGAAGAATTAGCTACTACCGAGAATAAAGTTTCATTCTCGCGACAGTTCTATAACGAGACTGTTCGCAGTTTAAATACTGCGGTAAAGACAATCCCCACCAGTTTCTTCGTTGGTTTAGCAAAAGTGGGAGCACGAGAGTTTTACGAGGTTGATGATCCTTCAGCTCGTAACGCTCCTAACGTCAAGTTCTAACGATGGCCAACTTCCGCGCGCTGCAAAGCGCGAATCGAAGAAAGACCTTCTTCCTGCTCTTTTTCATGGGAGTTCTAGTCTGGTTCATCGCATATATAGCAATCGCTAGCTTTGGCGGCTCGGGAGCCGGAGTAATTCCATTAGCTGTCCTGATTTCACTGGTTTCAGTTTGGGGTTCTTACTACGCCTCTGACCGATTAGTTTTAAGAATGACGCGAGCACAAGTAATTCAAGAATCAGATAATCCAAAACTTTTCAATTTAGTGAATGAAGTCTGTATCGCATCTGGTCTACCGATGCCTAAGGTTGCGATAGTAAATGATCCGGCTCCAAATGCTTTTGCGACTGGTCGAGATCCAAACCATGCTCTCATTGCATTTACTACAGGTCTGCTTGAATCAATGGATCGCGATGAACTCCAGGGCGTAGTGGCTCACGAGATGGCACATGTCGCTAATCGAGACACACTTGTCTCCGCCGTTGCAGCAACAACAGCTGGAATAATTGCACTCATCTCAGATATTTTGATGAGGATGCTCTGGTTTGGTGGCGGGCGAAATCGAGATCACGGTGGAAATCAGATGCCGATTTTTCTCGCAATAATCCCGCTAATTCTCGCGCCAATTGCCGCAACTATGCTGAAAGCTGCTGTTTCTAGAAAACGTGAGTCACTAGCGGATGCCACCGCAGTTGCATTCACAAGAAATCCCGCTGGTTTGCGCGCTGCTTTAGAGGTTCTTGCAAGAGATAACACTGTGGTTCAAGCACGTTCTAGCGCTGTGGCACATATGTATATCGAATCACCACTTGATGCATCAGCGGCTTCAAAGTTATTTGCTACCCATCCTCCAATTCAGGAGCGGATAGCCACCCTTAGAAAAATGGAAGCCAATCCAGAAATCACGCAGTAATTAAGCGGTAGCCGTTAATCAAAATAATCGCCACAGCAATTGCGATTCCGAGCGGACGTCGTGGGACTACCGATACCAATTTGGCGGCAAACGGAGCCATCAACATTCCACCTAAAGCTAATCCACCGACGGCGGTCCAATCCATATCGATTCGCGAAAGATTTACGAGAAATCCGATACTGGCACAGACGGCAACAATAAATTCAGAAGCGCTTACTGTTCCAATAATTTTTCTCGGCTCATGAGCAGTAGTTGCCATCAAGGTGGGTGTAACGACTGGTCCCCAACCGCCACCCCCTGAAGCGTCGATAAATCCGCCAGTCGCTCCTAAAAATGTTAGATAGTGCGGATTTGAAATTTCGGTGACATTGGCGCGGAAGCTCGCTTGAAAAACATTTCTATAAAGAAGTACAAACCCAAGTAATAGCAAGATTGTTGAGATAAATACCTTGCCACCAGAGAGATCTATTGATGAAAGAAATGTGGCTCCGGCAAAGGCGCCGATTCCGCCAGGTATTGCTAATTTCTTGAGAATTTCATAATCGACATTCTCGCGATGCCAATGAGAGACACCGGATACGAAGGTTGTTCCAATCTCAGCGGCATGTACCGCTGCAGATGCAACTGCAGCCGATGTTCCAAGAGTTAGAAGAAGAGTTGAGCTAGTTAATCCAAATCCCATACCGAGGGTGCCATCAATTAATTGTGCAATAGAGCCAGCAAGCGCGAAAAATAGCCAGTTCACAAAATAGTTTTAATCAACTTTTCAACGTTGATTGCAACATCCTCCGTTCCATCGAGTACTAATTCTGCGCTAGTTGGTGCTTCATAATCTTGACCGACGCCTGTGAGATTGGGCAAGGCGCCGGATTTGGCCTTCTTATATAGGCCTTTAGGGTCGCGCTGCGCGCATATTTCTGCGGGAGTTTTCACCCAAACTTCGATGAATTCATCGCTCCCAAATTGTTCACGAGCATGATCTCGATCAACCTTAAATGGGCTTACCAAAGCAACAATAACGACCAAACCGGCATCGACCATTAACTTACCAACTTCAGAAACTCGTCTTACATTTTCGGCGCGATCTTCTTTGGTAAAGCCAAGATCTTTATTTAGACCAAGTCGGAGATTGTCGCCGTCGAGAACATAGCTATGAACACCAGATTCAAATAAGCGCTTCTCTAGCGCATTAGCAATAGTGGATTTTCCAGAACCTGATAGGCCGGTCAGCCAGATTAATTTAGCCCGCTGGCCTTTCTGTTTTGCCCGCGCTGTTTTATCTACTTCATAATCATGTTTCGTTATGTTGGTAGCTCGACGGAGCGTGTGTACAATCATTCCAGCGCCAACGGTATTGAAGGTAACTCGATCAACCAGGACAAAGTTTCCAGAGTTTCGATTGTCGCTATATGTTGTTAGCGGAATTGGGGCATCAGTTGCAATTTCAACTAATCCAATCTCGTTCATCGCGAGAGTTCGAGCTGACTGGTGTGATCCATCAAGAACATCGAGACGATACTTAATATTGGTAATTGTTGCCGGGACCATTCCGGAACCATTAACGAGATAGTAGGAACGGCTATGAACCAACTCTTCCTCGTCAATCCAAACCAAATTTGCAGCGAAGCGATCGGCAGGTTGTGTGTAAAACTCAGCACGCTCAATGTAATCCCCACGAGTAACATCAATATCTGGTTCGAGGACCATAGTGATGGCATCCCCCGAGCGGGCTTCTTTTAAGTCTCCGCCGAAAGTTACGATGCGAGCTAACTTTGCTCTCCGTTCACTAGGCAAGACCGTTACTTCCTCGCCTACTTTGAATCGACCTTGTGAGATGGTGCCAGAGACACCACGGAAGTTATCTGCGCGATTAATTAATTGGACGGAGAGCCTGGCGTGTGCAGAATCTGAACTTGTATCACGCCATTCTTGAACCTCTTCTAATACAGAATTTCCTTTATACCAAGAGATTCGATCCGATTTAAAAGTTACATTGTCACCTTCAAGAGCGCTCACTGGAACAAAAATGACTTCGTTCAGCGCTAGGCGTGTAGTAGCAAGAGTTAATTCAGCTACCAAAGAATTAAAAAGAGCTTCATCAAATCCAGAGACATCCATCTTGTTGATTACAACAATAATTTTCTTTACTCCCATCAGAGAGCAAATTGTTAAGTGGCGCAAAGTTTGTGGGCGAATGCCACGAGTTGCATCTACTAAGACCAGGGCGATATCAGCTCGAGAGGCGGCAACGGCCATATTTCTCGTGTACTGCTCGTGACCTGGGGCATCTGCGATGATTAAACGACGGCCATCAAGCAGTGACATCGAACGATAGGCAACATCAATAGTTATCCCCTGTTCACGTTCGGCTTCTAAACCATCAGTGAGTAAGCTGAAATCAATCTCGCCAGCAGGAATTATTGATCCCGGTCTCCGAGTCTTTTTCGTGGAGTCTAAGGTGTCATGTGGGACTGAATCAGTCTCAACAAGTAATCGGCCAATGAGTGTGCTTTTACCATCATCGACGCTTCCACAAGTAACTAACCGGACAATCGAGGGAGTTGTCATTAGAAGTATCCCTCGCGCTTCTTCTTCTCCATCGAATCTTCATTTTCACCATCAATTAATCGAGTAGCACGCTCACTTAACTTCACACCTGCTACTTCTTCCACAATACCTTCAAGCGTAGTAGCGGTTGATTCAACGCCGGCCGTTAAGGGATAGCAACCCAAAGTGCGGAATCGAACCATCTTCATCATCGGTTTCTCGCCAGGTTGTAGTGGATAGCGTTCGTCATCAACCATAATCCACTGAGTACCGCGCTTCACGACGGGTCGCTCTTTAGCAAAATAAAGAGGATTTACATAAATATTCTCTAATTGGATGTAACTCCAAATATCTAATTCAGTCCAATCTGAAATTGGGAAGATTCGCATAGTTTGATCAGGGCGGATACGTGTGTTGTAAGTTCGCCAAAGTTCCGGGCGTTGCTCGCGCGGTTCCCAACGATGTCCCGCTTGGCGAACGCTGAAGATTCTCTCTTTAGCCCTGCTACGTTCTTCATCTCGCCTAGAGCCGCCGATAGCTGCATCAAAACCATGTTTTTCAAAGGCTTGTTTTAGTGAAACTGTATTCATCACTCGAATGTATTCTGAGATGCCATGGCTAAAAGGAGTTATTCCGTTCTTAATACCCTCTTCATTTATATGAGCAATCAAATTTAGATTATGCATCTTCACTACTTCGTCGCGGAAGGTAATCATCTCTTTGAAATTCCAAGTTGAATCAATGTGAAGAAGCGTGAATGGAATTGGTGCGGGATGGAAGGCCTTTCGGGCCAGATGAAGTATTACCGTTGAGTCTTTGCCGATTGAATAGAGAAGTGCAGGTTTCTTAAAGCTAGCGGCGGTCTCACGAAGAATCTCGATGGACTCATTTTCCAACGCTCGAAGTATTGCTTCGCTACTTTTCACCTTGTCATCATACTTCGGAGTTGAATTGTGAAAGCGGGAAGAAGAGTTTAAAGCTCGCGCCTTTACCAACCTCAGATTCCACATCAACTCGACCGCCATGTGCACGTATAACGGCATCGACAATTGATAGGCCAAGGCCAGTACCTTCACTTCCATTGCGTTTGCGTGATGGGTCGGCGCGGTAGAAGCGCTCAAAAATTCTTTCTTGGTCTGCTTTCGATAATCCCGGACCATCATCACGAACTTCAATAACCAAACCATCAGGGCGTTGTTCGAGATTAACTTCTATCTTGGTTCCTTCAGGAGTATGAGTGCGAGCATTAGCCAGTAAATTGGCGAGAACTTGATGTATCCGCATCGAATCTCCAAGAACAAATAAATCACCGGCAGGCAGATTTACTCTGATTGGATGGTTAGGTCCGGAGACGCGCGCCGAGGTAACAGTTTCATTAATCAGAGTACTTAAGTCGACTGGCTCCATCGCCATTTCGCGAGATTGATCGAGACGTGCGAGCAATAACAGATCCTCAACCAAGGTAGACATCCGAATCGATTCTTGCTCGATGCGTTTTATTAATTCAGCAGTTTTCTCTTTACCTTTAATGGCACCTTGGCGATGTAACTCGGCAAAGCCGCGAATAGTGGTTAGTGGTGTTCTAAGTTCATGAGAAGCATCAGCAACAAATCGACGCAATTTCTCTTCGCTTGCAGTTCTAATTGAGAAAGCTTCAGCGATGCGCGCCAACATCTGATTTAGCGCCCAGGTAAGTCGTCCAACCTCAGTATCACTTCGAGCGTCAGGCAGGCGAGCCGAATAATCTCCCTTGGCGAAAGCTTCAGCAGTTTCTTCAACTTGAGTTAAGGGGCGAAGCGATATTCCGATAATTCGTCGCGCGATTAGCGCGAGAAAGAATAGAACTACTAAACCAACTGCGAAGAAGAGAAAACGTAGTTGATTGATTGATTTCTTAACGCCATCAAGTGATACCGCAATTATTACGCTGCCAGTCTGGTCCGGAAGTATTCGCGCTAAAGCTCGGTACTCAGATCCAAAACGACCTTCACTCTCTATCGTGAAAGGCTTTTCAACTTTATCTTGCAGCTCTGCGACAGTTAGCCCGCTAATCACAGTCTGGACTTGTTGCGGGCTCTGGCTACCACCCAGAGTTCCTATGACGACTCCTTCCGCATCGAGCAGGCTGATGCTGATATCCGAAGGCACTTCCCGAATTGGTTCAAAAGGTTGAAATAACGGCGCCCCTTCTTCTCGCTCTTCGCCTTCGTTGTAAATTCCCGCGCGATCTAATCTGAGAACAGAAGAAGTAGAAGTTGTCGCAAGTTGAGCATCAATTTGAGCGATTAAGAAAGTTCTAAATGCAGTTTGTGCTGCAAGATCTGAGCCAGTAATTCCGAGCGTACCCAAGATAACAACGCCTAGTACCAAGCGATTGCGAAGGCTCCATTGTCCAGGAGCGCGCTTGAACTTTCGAAGTGGCTGATTCACAGCGCAAGGCTAATCGAGAGCTGAATTACTTTTGAGCTGGGAGGCGGAGCCGATATCCCACGCCGCGTACGGTATGGATAAGTGGCGGCTGGAAGATGTCGATCTTCTTGCGAAGGTATGAAATATAAGTCTCGACAATTCCTGCATCACCACGGAAATCGTACTGCCAGACGTGATCGAGAATCTGGGACTTCGAAACTACGCGATCTGCGTTGATCATTAAATACCGAAGCAAAGTAAATTCAGTAGGTGAAAGATCAATCAACTTTGCGGCTCGGCGTACTTCATGAGTCGCTTCATTTAATTCAAGATCAGCAAAGCGAATCTTCTCTTCATCAAGAGGTGAGGTGATGATTCCAGTTCTGCGAAGGAGAGCCCGCAATCTTGCGACTAGCTCTTCTAAACTAAATGGCTTTGTGACATAGTCATCGCCACCTAAAGTTAAGCCTTTAATTTTGTCATCGGTCGAATCTTTTGCAGTTAAAAATAGAACACCAACTTCTTGGCCGCTTTCGCGCAGTTGGCGACAAACTTCAAATCCATCAAGATCGGGAAGCATTACATCAAGAATTAAGGCATGTGGCTTAAATTCTTCGGCAACGCGAAGCGCCTCAGCTCCGGTCGTAGCAGTACGGACATCGAAACCAACAAAGCGAAGACTCGTAGTGATCAACTCGCTGATGCTTTTCTCATCATCGACTACAAGAACGCGCTGTGTGGCAACTTCGCTCTCATCTGTCATGGTGGGCTCTTTCTCAAGGAGTGCTGTGTTCTTCATGGCGCGGATGATTCCGGGCAAACCTTAGAAGTTTCTGAGAATAACCTGGCTTCTTCCTCCCAATTCACAGAGGTGGAAAAGCTGTGGAGAATTACAGGAGTGTAATTAGCGCCAGCGTGTGGCGAGCGAGAAGCCGATTCCGATAAAGGCAAATCCGACGACCATATTCCAAGCACCAATCCCAGGTACCGGGTAGCGAGTCTCAGAGATATAGAAGGTAACAATCCAAGCCAGACCAATTAAGAAAGTCGTAACCATTGCAGGCGCTAGCCAACGGGGGCTCTCCATCGGGAGTGAACTCTCTACCGCAAGCTCTTGTTGCGGACGGTTATCTCGCTTCTTCTTTCGAATTCTCGACTTAGGCATGGCGGGAGATTACACGAGAAGATGGCGTCATGGGAACAGAGATCCTCGTAATTGATAATTACGACTCCTTTGTCTTCAATTTAGTTCAGTATCTACAACAACTTGGCGCAACTTGCACAGTCGTTCGAAATGATGAGGTAAATGAATCGGCAGCGAATGGCTACGACGGAATTCTCATCTCACCGGGACCAGGAACCCCCGAAGATGCGGGTATTTCAATGGCGATTATTAAGAGAGCCGCCGAGATAAGAAAACCGATACTGGGCGTCTGTCTTGGCCATCAGGCAATCGCAACAGCTTACGGCGCAACTGTTGATCGTGCGCCAGAGCTGTTACATGGGAGAACTTCAGAAATCACCCATGATGAAAATGGAATTTATCAAGGAATTCCTAATCCCTTCATAGCAACTAGATATCACTCTCTTGCTATTCGCGAAGAAACATTACCTAGCGATTTGATAATCACTGGACGAAGCGAGAGCGGCGTTGTCATGTCTTTAAAACATAGAGAATTACCAATTTTTGGCGTGCAATACCACCCGGAATCGGTATTAACTGAACATGGCCATCTATTACTCGCAAACTGGCTGGTGGTTTGTGGAATGACCGATGCTGTTACAAAAGCTAAGAAACTCGAACCGATTCTTTAACTATTTGAGTTAATAGTTATTGTTACAGAACTTCCAATAATCTTAGTTTCTCCTGCGGCTGGAGCTTGAGCAAGAACAATTCCGAGTGGTTGATTAGCATCAAGCGCGGTAACGGTTCTTACCAAGAAACCAGCTTGAGTAAGTAGCGTCTTTGCCTCAATTTCACTCTTTCCAACCAAATTTGGAACTTGCACATTACCGCTAGCAATCTCAAGAGTTACACCGCTACCAGCTTCCACAGTGCTTCCCGCATCTGGTAAAACTTTAAGAACTATGCCGGGTTGTTCTTCGGAAGCTACTGCGATGGTTTTACTAACCCGAAGACCAGCCGAGGCTAGTAGTGCGCGCGCTTCTTCTAACGGTTTTCCAATGATGTCGATTGGCACGATGGCATCGCCCGGCCCATCGGAGAGCGTTAGCGTTACCGCACTTCCTTTATTTACTTGCACCGTAGCAAGAGGTAGTTGGCTTGCTACTCGATCCCTAGGTATTCGCGGATCAGGTGCACGCTGAATCGTAATTGTGAAATCTGCTAATTGGGCGCGCGCTTCATTCTCGGTTAAACCAACGACATTAGGCAGTGTGACAATTTCAGCAGGACCACTTGGTCGAAGCGTCAAAAATCCAGCTAAACCAATAAGCAGAATAGATGTCAGAACAATTACACGGCGGCGAGAGAATTTTCGGCCCCGGTTTTGTGTTGGAATTTTTGCGGTGATGCGCTCGCCTCGTGAAAGCCGCTTTAAGTCTTTAAGCATAGAAGCTGCGTTTTGATAACGATCTTCCGGACTCTTCGCCAGTGCAACTTCGAAGAAAGAATCAATGGCCGGATCTAAACCGGTAGTAAGCGTGGTGACTGGAATTAGCGGAGCCGAAACATGTTGGTATGCAATTGCAACGGGTGTCTCCCCGCTAAATGGAGGCTCACCCGAGATTAATTCGTAAAAGAGACAACCAACTGAGTAGAGATCGCTGCGGAGATCCGCCTGTCCGCCAGTTGCCTGTTCCGGCGAGAGATATTGGGCCGTTCCTACGATATTCCAGGTACTAGTCAGCGTTGCACCAGCATCAGCTAAGGCGCGTGCGATTCCAAAGTCCATCACTTTTACCGCACCGCTCTCGGTGATCATGATATTTCCGGGCTTAATATCGCGATGAACGATGCCGCTCTTATGTGAGTACGCGAGCGCATTTAGAATTCCTTCTACGATTTCGATAGCGCGATCGAAAAGCAACCGATCACCGCTGTGTAGCAATTCACGCAGAGTTTTACCTTCTACATATTCCATAACTATGTAAGGCATAACCCCGCTATTTGTTTTCTCTTGTCCAGAGTCATAAACCGCAACAATTCCCGGATGATTTAACGCTGCGACTGCCAGCGCTTCCTTATTAAACCTAGTGACGAAAGCTGGGTCGCGAGCTAGATCGCTTCTTAGAATCTTGATTGCGACCTCTCGATGTAGTCGAAGATCTTCTGCTAGATAAACATCAGCCATACCGCCGGTACCGATCATTGGACCTAATTGATATCGACCACCAAGTTGGCGCTTCATCTCGCGGCTCCGATTAATTCAGTGGTAATTTCATTTCGTTCGCTTCCAATTTGAGCAGCTATAACAGTTACATTGTCTGGGGCATCATTCTGGTAAGTCAGATCAATCAATGTGTTTACACCACTTTGTAAGTCGCCAGAAAAAGCCGAAAGAATCTTCCCTTCATCTACAACATTTGTTAATCCATCGCTACAAACTAGATAGATATCACCAGGCTCTACTGGAAAGAGCGAAAGGACAGGATTGATGTTGGCCTTACCCATCAACGCCTGAGTTAAAAAAGATCGCTGTGGATGATCGCCCATTTCATCTGCGGAAATGCGGCCCTGATCAAATAACTCTTGCACGACGGTGTGATCGTGGCTAAGACGCGTGATCTTTTTGCCGCGAATTCGATAGGCACGTGAATCTCCGATATGCAAAAGAGCGACGGAAGTACCTTCAAGATGAAATGCGGTGAAAGTTGTTCCCATCCCATCAAGCTCCGGTCTCTCTTCACACTTTTCACGGATAGCTTGATCCATATCTTCTAACGATGAACGAAAAATATCTTCTCGTGATTCTCGATCAATTTCTCTATTTTCTAAAAGTGGAAGCGCCCTATTGAGCGTTTCAATTACAGTTTTTGATGCAATTTCTCCGCCGGCGTATCCACCCATGCCATCTGCTACTGCGATGATATTTGTTGCAATTAATCCAGAATCTTCATTTCCTTCACGGTGCAACCCCAACTCTGATCGCCATGCAATCGATGAAAATTGGAGATCTCGATTCATAATCAGCAAGCCTAACGCTGTAATCTGAAGGCGCGAATGGCAAAATAGCAGTCGTGCTGGCTTCAGGTACCAGTACTCGCAAGGCCCCTCTACGCAAGCTAACTCTTCACTTGAGTATCCTTACGCAGTGACGAGGTATGCATATCTAGGCCCAACCGGAACATTTACCGAAGCTGCGCTAAAGACTGTCGCGCGCCCTGATGATGAGTCGATTCCATTTTCAAATGTCACTGCCGCTCTCGATGCTGTCCGTACCAACAAAGCAGATCGAGCGCTAGTTCCAATTGAGAATTCGGTAGAAGGCGTCGTCGCAAGAACATTAGATGAATTAGCAATCGGAGATCCGCTAGTTATATATGGTGAAGCAACGCTCTCCGTCACATTTGCCCTAATAGTTCGAAAGGGCAGTGACGGGGAATCAATTAAGCGGATTGCTACCCATCCTCATGCAGAATCTCAATGTCGCGCTTACATTGCGAAGAATCATCCAAGCGCTGAAATTATCTCGGCTTCTTCGACCGCCGCGGCAGCTGAGGCGTTGAGCCGTGGTGAATTTGACGCTGCTATTGCCGCGCCAAATGCCGCCGCAGCTTATGGTTTAACAATTTTAGATAGCGAGATTGGTGACAATAGCGAAGCGGTTACTCGATTTGTTTTAGTTGGAAAACCTGGCGCAGTACCTGCGCCAACTGGACATGATCGGACCTCTCTTGCAGCATTCATTGGCGCAGACCATGCCGGCGCACTTCTTGAAGTCCTGACAGAGTTTGCAGTACGAGGCGTTAATTTAACTTTTATTCAATCAAGACCTACTGGTCGTGAACTTGGTCATTACCACTTCATTATTGATGCCGAAGGGCATATCAATGAGGAGCGCGTCGGAGATGCCTTAACTGGGCTAAAGCGAATATGTGAGGAAGTTAGATTCCTTGGTTCTTATCCACGCGCCGATAAAGTTGCGCCGACAACTTCTAAATCAGTAACGGATAGCGCATTTAAATCCGCAGATGATTGGTTGGAAAAGGTAAGAGCA
>Ga0172367_10002125_pt1 | contig 27576 bp, 25 predicted proteins | sample Lak10m_FD_114542 | JGI IMG/M metagenome (GOLD analysis project Ga0172367, IMG submission 114542) | Freshwater microbial communities from Kabuno Bay, South-Kivu, Congo - kab_022012_10m | ecosystem: Environmental > Aquatic > Freshwater > Lake | place: Democratic Republic of the Congo: South-Kivu...
CCAACAGAGCACCACCAAATCTCTCTAATATTAGAAAAAGGAATATTTTGTTTTTCATTTAAAACTTTCTTAAATTTATTCCACTCATCAAAATTTTTATCCATATCAAAATTATATCATAACTAAAAATATTTCCCCAAAGGAAGGACCTTTGGGAAATTCCCAAAGGTCCTTCCTTTGGGAGATTTTTGGGAGGATTAAAAAAACAGAAAACAAAAAACCACCCGAAAGGGTGGTTTTTTGTTTTACTCCGCGAAGCTCTTTTAAGAGCAAAGTGGAGAATACTTTTTAAGGCGTATTAGCCAGTAAAAGAATACTTACTTCTTTAAACCAAATTATGCTTGATCAGTCAAATACAATTCAGGAGTTGATGTTTTAGTTTCACCAAGGCCTGCTGTAAAGTATAAGTCTGGAGTAGTATCTGTTACAACATTATCCCAGTTTATTGATTCTAAATAAACTTTTGCGAAATGATCAGCTGTTGCTGTTCCTACTACTGTCAAAGTAAATTCTTTTGTTTGACCATCTCTTAACAACCAAGAAGCACCTGTATCATCTAGATTATCTTCTGCAGTGGATGTAAATGAACAAGCTGTAGTATTTGAACCACCGTTTGTTATGATATATTCAACTCCTTGGTCAGGAGCATCTGCTCCACCTTCTTCACAAGCTCTATTGATAGATACATCGCCACCGAATGCTGTTAAGTCAAAGATAACTTTATATGTACCAATGTCTACAGTAGGAACATTTGGATCTCCTGCTGTAACTACAGCTGATACACTTTTCTTTGTAAATGTAAATCCTGTTGAATAAAACACTTGTTCTTCACCAGCTATAGCACCAGTTTTATCACCAGATACTAGATCATCACCTGCTGTATCTCTGATAATATTACCTGCATCACTCAATGTAATGTCTGCTGTTAAAGAATCTCCTTCGTCAAATACTCCTGCCTCAATATCATTAACATTTGCTACAATTTCAATTGTCGCTGTAGATCCTTTTGTTAATTTAAAATCTACATTATCAAATGTGTATGTGTCAGCTGCTGCACCTGAAATGTCTCCATCACAAATATCACCACCTGTATCACAAGCTAATGCATCAAGACTCTGAACTTCTTCTCCATTAATCTTTAAAATAAAAGCTGAAGCAATTGTTGCAAGTTCGCCAGTATTAGCTGGAGTTATTGTTGTTTGTAACTCTTTAATCATTAGATCATCACCACTTGCCTTTAATGTTCCCTTTAACAAAAGAACACCATCAGTATTAGTTACATCATCTACTTCAACTACACTAGTATCAGGATTATCTGAAGATTCTGTAAGCTTAAGATCTAAATCTCCTGAAGTTGTAGGAGTTTCAAAAGTAAATGTTCTTGCTGCTACTGCTGGATCTTCAGAGATCATACCACCTTGAGCATCAACATAACGAACTGATGTTACATCAATTCCCCATGTTTCTCCATCATCATTTGAATCAAGATTATTAATACCAGAAACTAATACATAAAGATTTGCAACTTTTCCAGCTTTAATTATAGCATTTGCACCTCCTGAAAGAGTCATTGTTTTTGAATAGTTGTTATCTTCCGTAAAATCTGAAGCACTTGCACGTGCAAGTTCATTTGAACCTAACATAATAGAAACTTCTTTTGCATATTTGTTAAAAGCTCTATTAGCTGTTCCGTTGAATGTATCACAATGAGCACCTGGAGTTGAATCATTACATAATTCAACTTTAACAGCTGTTAATTGAAGATCTGAGCTTGTATCAGCTTCAACAGAAAAACCCATAACTTTTGTATCACTTCCTGCTTGTATAACTTCACGATTATTTGCTGGTGAAGAAAGAAGAGCGTATGCAGAAACTGTTCCTGCGCCACCTGTAAGTGTTGTAGAACCTGTTCCACTATCACATTTTGCTCCTGTTGTTGAACTGTATCCTTCAGTTGAAGTACATCCTGCTGGTAATTCTGTTGCAGCACATGATAAACCAGTTGTTGTACTGTATCCTGTGTTTGAAGTACATCCTGCTGGGAATGTTCCAGGTGTTGTGATACCTGCAAGAGCTGCTTTTGTTTTAGCTCCTACAATTCCATCAGGTGTTAATGTGTTAGCTGCTTGGTAAGCAACAACTTTTCCCTTTGTAATTGATCCGAAATATGATGTAGCTGGAGTAACTCCTAATTTTGTCTGAAGACAAAGAACCGCATCACTTTTCATTCCTTGCTTTAAAGTTACTGATCCCAAATCACATCCTTCAGCTGAAGCTGTTTTAACAACAGCAAAGCCTACGAACATAACTGCGAAAATCATAACTCCAAGAAGGATTTTTGATTTTAATAATTTACTCATAATATTATTTAATAACACTCGCATTTCTATTTCTCAAAATCTAAATTTTAATTTTAGAAGAATTAAAATAGACACAAGTTTTTATATGCCGTTAATTAGTTTCGACTTGTCGTCTCTTTTTTAATAAGAGTGACAAAACTAAAAACATATAATTTTCTATCACTACTTTTATTTATCAAAATTAATAATAAGAGATAAACAAAAATAATGAAAAGATGAAAACTTAAATTGAAAACAATAAACTAAATTTTGTAAAATTTACAAAACTTTTTTATTTATCCCGAACCAAAATTTCTTAAAGAAATTTTTAACGGGATTTAGTTTTCAATGACCTTACTTATTTTCATTCAAAATTTTTTCGACGAAATTTAGAACGAAAATATTTCTGTGAATATAAAACTACACAAATGTGTAATTCACAATCACATTACTATTATAATATTTACGATTAAATACGCAAATATTATGTGGATAACAAGAGCTTTTTTAGCTCTTTTATCTTGCTTGTATATTCTCATATTTCAAACAAAAATGCAAATATGCAAGTCCACTTAAAATGACGTTTTTAAACGTCATTTATTACATACTATTTTAAAGAGTATTTACTCCAGCGTTTTTCACCAGTTTTATTAAGGACACCATCGGACACCATAGAAACTAACTCTCTTTGTAGTGTTTTTTCACCACAAGAAATAAGAACGCCAGTAGCTGATGTTTTAATGTCTGTTATAGTGGCTTGTTTCTTTGCTTTTATAATTTTTACTATAGCTTCTCTTCTTTCTTTCTTTAAATTATCAAAATTTATTCTATTGGACACCTTAATTATTTTAGAAGTTTTTGGTCCTTTAATGTCCTTTAGAGCTTTCATTAAAGTGCTTCCTTTTTGAACTCCAATTCTTGTGCTATTTATCTGTATTTTTTTTATATTTTCTTTTTCTAAAGTATTTTCTATTTTATTTAAATTAGAAGATTCATTTAAAAATTCTTCTATTGAAACAGGACTGTTATGCTTTATAAAAGAATCTTTTAAATCTATAAATTCTTTTCTTAAAATTGAATGATTCATTTGAGAAATCATTCTTATTGCTGATGCTATTTCTAAAAAAGATAAGATTTCATCAAGTTTATTTATATTCTTTTCTAATAAAGAAAAGTCTGTCCTATATGAAAAACTATGTATGTCCGATAGAATATCAGCGCCCAAATTTCTTAATTTAATACGTATTGGTTCTTCTTTGTTTATTATGTCCGTTACCATATATAAAGCAGTAATAAGCTTATTAGTTTTATTATTTATAACAAATAAAGAAGATGAAGAAATGCCTGTCTCATAGGAAGTAAGAGATTTTTGTTCTGAGTCTTTTATAAGATTTTCTGAACTTTTATTTTTCTCCAACATAATGTCTTTTATTATATATAAAGGACAACTTAAGTCAAATAAATCTACTAAAACAAAATTCTTTTTGATATTAATGTTTTATGATAAAATTACTTCATGGCAAAAAATCAAAAACAAAAATCTAAACAAAATAAGTCTATACAAAAAAATTCTCCAACAGGTAAATTAAAAGCAGAAACAAAACACGGAATCTTCGCAATAATTTTTTTTGTTTTTGCTCTTTTCTTTTTTATGTCAGCTTTTGCTATGGCTGGACCTGCGGGGAAATTTGTTTATAAAATATTTTATTTTTTATTTGGATTTGGCTATTCTTTACTTCCAATTCTTTGTATTTTGCTTGGTTCATCTTTTATAAAATCAGAAACAATAAATATTGGCTGGACACGCACAATAAGTTCAATAATGTTTCTTTTTTCTGGTCTTGGAATAATTGCTTTAGTTTCAAAAACTGGAAGTCATTATGGCGGACTTTTTGGGAAAATGATTTCAACTCCACTTGTTGCTTTATTTGATGTTTATGCAAGTATTTTTTTTCTAGGAGCAATTTTAATAATTTCAATTTTAGTAATGTTTGATACAAAACCAATGCTTATTTCTTTTTTCAAAAAAATATGGGCTTGGTTAAAAAGAAAAAAAGAAATTCCAGAAGATGAAGAAGAAATTGAAGATGAAACAGAAGAAGAGGAAGAAGTAGAAGAAGAAAAAAAAGAAAAAGTTAAAAAAACTTTAGGCATAAGTAAAAAAGAAAAAATTGAAGAAGAGGAAGAAGAAATGCCAATTAAAAAAAGAAAAGAAGGATTGTCTTCTTATGTTCCTCCCCCATTATCTTTATTAGAAGAAGATAAAGGAAAACCAAATACTGTTGACATAAAAGCAAATGTAAATATAATAAAAAGGACATTGGCAAACTTTGGCATTGAAGTTGAAATGGATGAAATAACTGTTGGTCCAACAGTGACTCGTTATGCTTTAAAACCAGCCGAAGGTGTGAAACTTTCAAGAATTGTTGGTTTGCAAAATGATTTAGCTTTAGCTCTAGCCGCTCATCCAATTAGAATAGAAGCTCCAATTCCCGGAAAATCTTTAGTTGGTATTGAAATTCCAAATAAATCAAAATCAATCGTTGGACTTGCAACATTACTTTCAGATGATAAATTTCAAAATTCCCCAAAACCTCTAACAATTGCACTTGGTCGTGGAATTTCAGGAAAAGCAGTTTTTGGAAATTTAGCAAAAATGCCACATGGACTTGTTGCAGGAACAACTGGATCTGGAAAATCAGTGACAATTCATTCTATAATTACTTCCCTTTTATATAGAAATGGCCCAGATGATTTAAAATTAATTTTGATAGATCCAAAAAGAGTTGAATTAACTTTATATAATAAAATTCCTCATTTACTTACTCCAGTTATTACTGAAGCTAAAAAAACTATTCTTGCATTAAAATGGGCAGCAAAAGAAATGGATCGTCGCTATGACATATTAGAAGCTGAATCTGTGCGAGACGTTGAATCTTATCATAATAATGTATTTAATAAACACCTAACAAAAACTAAAACCAATAATGATGGTGAAAAAGAAGAAATTAAAGCAGAACGAATGCCTTATATCGTTATAATTATAGATGAATTGGCAGATATAATGAGCACTTACCCACGAGAATTAGAATCAGCTATCGTGCGATTAGCTCAAATGTCTAGAGCAGTTGGAATTCATATAATCCTTTCTACGCAACGTCCAGAAGTAAATGTTATTACTGGTTTGATTAAAGCAAATATTCCAGCGCGTATTGCTCTTAAAGTTTCTTCACAAATAGACTCAAGAACAATCCTTGATGCTGGTGGTGCAGAAAAATTATTAGGAGCTGGTGACATGCTTTATTCTTCTGGTGAAGCTCAACCAGAACGTTTGCAATCAGCTTTTATTTCCGAAACAGAAGTAAAAAAAGTTGTAAAATATTTAGTAGATAATTATAAAGATGAATTAAATGAAGAAATAAATTTAACTTCTGGCTCAATTTCAGCTGATAAAAGTATTTTTGAAAGCAGTTTAGATAATAATTCAGATGATGACGATGAACTTTATGAAGAAGCTAGAATATGTATTGTTGAAGCTGGAAAAGCATCAACTTCATATTTGCAAAGAAAATTAAAATTAGGTTATGCGCGTGCAGCACGATTAATGGATATGTTGGAAGAACGAGGTGTAATTGGTCCAGGTGATGGCGCAAAAGCGAGAGAAGTTTTAGAAAAAATTGAAAGAAATGAAAACGGAGAAAATATAATTTAAAAACGTAATGAGATCTGACGCAAAAAAAATATTAAGAATATTGTTATTAATAATTCTTTTTTTATTTATTATAATTTATGCTTTTTTTCGTTCTAAAGATTTAATCTTTGGAGTAAAAATTAAAAATGTAAATTTAAATGATGGCGTGAAAGTTACAGAAAATATTCAAAAAATAACTGGAAATGCAAAAAATGCAATAGAATTAACTTTAAATGACAGAGAGGTTTCAATTGATCAACAAGGAAATTTTAACGAGACAATTTCTTTACTTCCAGGTTATAATATTATAAACATTAAAGCCAAAGATAAATTTGGTAATAGTGATGAAAAAAATTATCAATTAATATATTTCGTACCAGCGGAACAAAATCAAAATTAATATGGCAAAAAAAACAAAAGAAAAAACAGAAAAAGAAAATAATGCAACTTTAAACGATACATTAAAAGCAATCCAAACAAAATTTGGTGAAGGAGCAATAATAAAAATGGGAGACACACCAAAAGTTGGAATAAATGTAATTCCAACTGGTTCAATAGGCCTTGATATGGCTCTTGGTGTCGGTGGAATTCCACGTGGAAGAATTATTGAAATATTTGGACCAGAATCATCAGGAAAAACTACACTCGCCTCTCACATTGTTGCAGAAGCGCAAAAAATGGGTGGTGTTTGCGCTTATATAGATGCTGAACATGCAATGGATCCAGAATATACAAAAAGACTTGGTGTAAAAATAAATGATTTATTAGTTTCTCAGCCAGACACTGGCGAACAAGCTTTAGAAATTGTTGAAAGTTTAGTGCGAACTGGAAAAATTGACGTAATTGTAATTGATTCTGTTGCAGCATTAACTCCAAAAGATGAAATTGAAGGTGATATGGGTGCTTATCACGTTGGAAAACAAGCTCGTTTAATGTCTCAAGCTTTACGAAAGCTTACAGCAATTGTGGCAAAATCAAAAACTGTTGTGATTTTTATTAACCAAATTAGAATGCAAATTGGAGTTATGTTTGGAAATCCTGAAACTACTCCGGGAGGAAAAGCTTTAAAATTTTATACTTCAATTCGTCTTGATATTAGAAAAATCGCTCAAATTAAAAAAGGTGAAGATATTGTTGGTTCACGCACTCGCGTTAAAGTTGTAAAAAATAAAGTTGCAGCTCCATTCAAGCAAACTGAATTTGATATTATTTATAATGAAGGAATTTCTCGTGAAGGAGAAGTTATTGCATTGGGTGAAAAATTTAAAATTGTAGAAAAAAGTGGAAATACTTATAATTATGTTCCAACTGGAGAAAAAGCTGAAAAAGTAAAATTAGGCGTTGGCTACGATAATACTCGCACATTCTTAAAAGAAAATTCAAAAATCACAGATCAAATCTTGAAAGAAGTTAGAAAAAAGTTTGCAGAACAAATTTAATCTGCTAAGATAAAACCTATGGCAACATTAGAATATAGTGCAATAAGAGAAAAAAAGGTAATTATTCATAACGACGAACCCTGCGAAGTTGTGGAATCTCACGTAGCTAGAACTCAGCAACGCAAACCTCAAAATCAAGTTAAATTAAAAAGTTTGATTTCAGGAAAAGTTTTTCCTGCAACTTTCCATGTTTCAGATAAAGCAGATGAAGCTGATATTACAAAAAAAGATGTAATGTTTTTATATCACAATAAAGGAGAATATTGGTTTTGCGATCCAAATAATAAAGCTGACAGATTTAAACTTGATGCTTCTCTAATGAATGCAAATACAATAAAATTTTTAAAACCAAATGAAAATGCTCAAGCTTTAATTTGGACAACTGATGACGACGAAGAAAAAACAATTGGAATTACTTTGCCAATAAAAATGGAATTCAAAGTGAAAGAAGCTCCACCAGCAGTTCGTGGAGACACTTCAAAAGGTGGAGTTAAAGTAATTGTTTTAGAAAATGGTTCAACTTTAACAGCTCCAATGTTTTTAAATGAAGGTGATACTGTCAGAGTAAATACAGAAACTGGAGAATACGTAGAACGCGCATAAATAAAAAAAATCCCGCTTAAATGGGATTTTTTTTATTACTTAATTTTATTTTGCAACAAAAGGAAGTAAACCAAGAAAACGAGCTCTTTTAACCGCCAAAGCAACTTTACGTTGATTTTTTGAATTAACTCCTGTCCTTTTATGTTTTACGATTTTACCATTTGGATTTAGAAATTTTTTTAGAATATCTATATCTTTATAGTCTACATGTTTTATATTATTTGATGAAAAGTAATCTTGTTTCATAATTTTTTAATAATTAATAAATTAAAATGGAATATCTTCTGGATTTATATCTTCCTCTGGATATTCTATTGTATCTGTTCCCTCTACATTTTGTGCTGGAGATTGAGTTGAAGAACTTGTATTTGAACCACTTGAACTTCCTTTTGGACCAAATTGAGTTCTATCTGCAATAATTTCTGTTCGATATTTCTTCTCGCCACTTGTTTTATCATCCCAACTTCTTGTTTGCATTCTTCCTTCTACTAATAATGAATTTCCTTTTTTCATATATTGAGCAACAGTTTCTGCTTGGCGTCCGAAAACCACAACATTGTGATAATCAGCAGCTTCTTGTTTAGCACCATTTTTATCTTTCCAAACTCTATTTGTTGCTAATGAAAAAGAACAAACTTTAATTCCAGATGGTAGTGAACGAAGTTCTGGATCACGCACAAGATTTCCTATAACAATTGCTTTATTTAAATACATAATTTTTATCCGCAAAAGCGGTAATTAAACTATTAATAATTTATTCGGCAACCATAGCTTCAATTTCTTTATCAACTTCTTCTTTATTTATTGGAAGAGCTTCTTCTGTCTCTTCTCTTTTAGCTGTAAAAGGTTTTCGACGCACACTATCTCTATTGGTGAATTTTTTTGCAGCAATAGTATTTTCTTTAACAGTTTTTACTATCAAAAAACGAATCACCTGCGGATTCAAATCAAGTTTCTTTTTTAATTCAGAAACTTTCTCCACATCCATAAAAAATTTGCTCCAGCCAAAATAGGCATTATCAAATCTATTTTTTACGTTTTGGATTGTTTTCTTCATTGTATATGCAAGATCAATCATTTTTGGCATTTCATCTGAAATCATTTCACCACCTAAAGAAATTATTAGATCTTTTATTGAACTATAAACTCCAGGCATTTCTTCTTCAGATAAAGTTGGCACCAAAAGATAACCGACTTCATATACTCTTGAATCAATGTTTTTTTCTTCCATATTACATTAAATACACTTAAATTATTTTTAATAAATCTCATTATGGACCAAGGTGAACTGGATTCATTGCCAGTTCAAATGAGACTCAATTATATTAGCAATTTTGCTATTAAATGTCAAAAACACGTTTTGCGTTTTCAACAATAGCTTTTGCTACTATTTCTTCGTCTAGATTTTTAATTTCAGCAATTTTTTTTACAATTTCTTTTACATAAACTGGTTCATTTCTTTTTCCACGATAAGGAACTGGGGCAACATAAGGACAATCAGTTTCAGCCATTATCATATTTAAAGGAACACTTTTTATAACTTCATCATAATCGTGTGTAAAAGTAATTACCCCAGTAAATGAAACTGTAAAACCTAAATCATTAAAAATTTTTGCTTCTTCAACACTTCCAGCAAAAAAATGCACATCGCCTTTCACTCCAGGAAATTCTTTTAAAATTTCTAAAACATCTTGATATGCATTCAAATTAGAATTTTTTGCGTCATTTCTTATATGCAACATTAAAGGTTTGTTTGTTTCTTTTGCCAAAGAAACTTGTTCTTTAAAAACTTTTTTTTGTTTTTCAATTGTCTCTGGCTTGCAATGAAAATAATCTAAACCACATTCGCCTATTGCAACAACTTTTGAATCTTTCAGTAATTCCAAATATTTTTCTTTATCAAATTCTTCAGTTCTTGTCATAAAACCTTCACCGTCTTCATCTTCATCGTGATAAGATTCTTCAAGATGAATCGGGTGCAAACCAACAATTGCATAAACTCCTTCATTATATTTATTCGCAATTTCAACTGCTCTTTTTGAAGTACTATATTGGCTTCCAACATTTATTAAAAAAGTTCCATTATCAAGCGCACGCTTAATCACAGCATTACCATCGTCTTTGAATGCCTTAAAATTTACGTGAGAATGAATATCTATATATTTCTGCATATTATTTTCTCAAAAACAAAGGTGTTTCTGGTTTTTTGTTTGCTTTAATTAATTCTTGAATTTTTTTAGAGGTTTCTGGAAGTATTACTTCTACCAGTAAAGCAATTTCATAAAGTTTCAAAATATTTTCTTTTATTAATTCTTTACCTTTTGTTTCATCTTTTTTTATAACTTTAAAAGGTTCAGTTTCTTGAATTCTTTTATCTAATTCACTAATTTTATTCCAAATAAATTCAGTTGCTTTTTGAATTTCAAATTTTTCTAAATTATCAAAAAATTCTTGTGAAATTCTAATATTTTCAAAAATAATTTTTTCTGTTAAATATTTTTCAGACAAAGTTAGAACTCTAGAACTTAAGTTCCCCAAACCATTTGCTAAACCAGAATTGTAAGCTTCTTTAAAACGCTCAATTGTGAAAGGGCTATCTTCAAAACTTGAAACTTCACGCAAAAGAAAATATCTCAAAGCATCTGTGCCATATTCTGCAACAATTTCTTTTGGATCAACTGTATTGCCGAGAGTTTTAGACATTTTTACACCACCTTCAGCCGTAATAAAACCATTAATAATTATTTGATAAGAATTTGGAATCTCGGCAGCCATCAGCATCGCTTGCCACATTGCAGATTGAAAACGCAAATTATCTTTTCCACAATACTGCGTTGGATTTCCATTTATCCAATATTTTTCAAAATTTTCCAAATTATCAGGCCAGCCAAGCGTAGAAATATAATTTACTAGTGCATCAAACCAAACATACATTACGTGATCTTCATCTCCTGGAACTGGTATTCCCCACGGCATTTTTTCTTTCAATCTTGAAATAGAAAAATCATTCAAACCTCTTTCAACAAAAGCTTTTATTTCATTAAAACGAAAATCTGGAATTACAAAATCTGGATTTTTTTCATAAAAATTTAAAAGTTTTTTGGAAAATTCGCTATATTTAAAAAAATAATTTTCTTCTTCAATTATTTCCAACGGTCTTCCGGGATGATCAACACATTCGCCAAGTTCATTTAATTCTGAATCATGCTTTTCACTTTCACAACCAACGCAATATTTTGTTTGATAATTTTTTTTATAAATAAAACCGTTTTTATCACATCTTTTCCAAAATTCCTGTGCTGCTTTTATATGATTTTCATCGGTTGTTCTTATAAAATGCAAAATACTTTTATCTAAACCAAAAATCTTAACTGAATTTTTAAAATCCACAAAACTTTTATCAACAAATTCCTGTGGACTTAAATTCAAGCTTTCAGCTTTTTCAAAAATTTTCATTCCGTGTTCATCAGTTCCAGTATTAAAAAAAATATCAAAACCTAACATTTTTTTATAACGCGCAATTACATCAGCACGAATAAATTCAAGCGCATGACCCATGTGAAGTTCAGCATTAACATATGGAAGAGTTGTTGTAATGTAGAAACTATTTTTCTTCATTTTTTGTTCTACTAAAAATTTTATTCTTTTCAATATCATTTAATAATTCCATCAATAAAATTGCACCTGGAATTGCTAAAATCAAACCCCAAAATCCAGCCAATTGAAAACCAATTAAAACTGCAAGAATTATTATTAAAGGAGAAAGTCCAGTAACTCTTTTTAAAATAAGTGGTGAAAATAAATAAATTTCAAATTGATGAATAATTAAATAAGCTCCAGCAACCATCAAAGCACTTGAAACACCTCCTGAAAGATAAGAAAAACCAACTGCTGGAATAACTGCAATCAAAATTCCATATGGAATTAATTCCATAATGCCAGCGATAATAGATAAAAGAAGAGCATATTGAATTCCTAAAATAGATAATACGAGATAAGTTAAAATTGCAACCAAAATACCAAGAAACATTTGTCCCTTCATCCAAAGCGCAATTTTTCTACGAACTCTTTGCCAGAGATCAATTATATAATCTTCGTGTTTAATAGGTAAAATTATACGCAAAAAATTTTCTATTCCCTTTTCTTGAATTGAAAGATAAAAAGAAATAATAATAATTAAAAATACATTAAAAATACTACCAAAAGCAACAGACAAAGTTGTAAAAAAACCTCCAGAAAGATTTGTGATAAATGCTTTTGAAACTCCCATTAAAGTAGAAATTGAAAATCCATTAGATAAACCGCCAATCATATCTTTTGCTCCAGAAAATGCTTGATTTTGAAAATAATTTAGAAAATCTATACCAGGCGCATAACCAGACATAAAAGACGCAAAATTATAAATTTCTGTTATAAGTAATGGCGCAAAAAGATAAAACAATGCTGCTAAGGCTGAAAGACCTATAACATATAAAATAACTACTCCCAAAATTCTTCCAATTCCTATTTTTTTAAAACGAGGAACTGCTGATTCAATGAAAGAAGCCACAACAATAGCAGTCAAAATAACTAAAACTAAATCACGTAAAAAATAAATCAAAAACAAACCTAGAGCAACTAAAAAAACACGTAAAATTGTTCCAGTTGAAATTGATATAAAAGTATTATTTTTATTTTGAAACATATAAATATAATAACACAAACAGAGCTATTTTATAAATAGCTAGAATTTTAGTATTTTCAAAAACTTATCTTCTACTTTAAAAGGTCCAATAAGCGCTAAATTTAATTTATTATTCTTAAATATCTGTTTTGCTAAATTTTGAATTTGTAATGCTGTAACTTTTCTAATTTCTTCTGCTTTTTTTTCAGCTAAAGTAATCTTTTTTCTTAAAAGTTCCTGTCCACCATAAAAATTTGCAATATCATCACTAGATTCTAAAGAAAGTTTCATATTTCCAATTAAACATTCTTTTACTTTTTCCAATTCTTCTTCTGAAACTTTTTCTTTTATTAATTTTCTACATTCTTCTAAAATTGCTTTAATAACTTCTTCAATTCTTTTATTATCAACTCCAGCTGAAACTTGAAAAAAACCGTGATCGGTATAAGGATCATTATAAGCACGAACATAATAACCAACTCCCATTTCCTCTCTTAATTTTTGAAAAAGTCGTGAACTCATTCCACCACCTAATACTCCAGCCAATACAGATAAAATTGCATTTTTTTTATTAAACAAATCAAAAGTGCGAGTTGCTAAAACAAAATGTGTTTGATCAGTTTCTTTAAATTTAATTAAAATTTTAGGTTTTTGTTGTTCTTCTTTTACTTTTTGTTTTGCTGTTTTTTTATGTTTTGGAATTTTTCCAAAAACTTTTTTAACTTCTTCAAAAGCTATTTTTTCATTAATTTTTCCAGCTATTACAATCGTTGTTGCTTTTGGAACATAATGTTCTTTTTTATAATTTACAAAATCTTCACGCTTCATATTTAAAATATTTTTCTTTTCACCTGCAATATTCCATCCAGCTGGTTGATCGCCATATAAAAGTTCCATCATTAAATCCTGCACATGACGTGGAGGTAAATCTTCATACATATTTATTTCTTCTATAATTACACCTTTTTCTTTTTGCATTTCTATTTCAGGAAAAGTAGAATTCAAATAAATATCAGAAACAACATCAAAAATTTTCTTAAAATGTTTTGCATCACTTTTTGCATAATAACCCGTATATTCTTGTGCTGTAAAAGCATTATATTGTGAACCAATAGAATCTAACTCTTTTGAAATATCAATTGCTTTTGGCCTTTTACTAGTTCCTTTAAAACACATATGTTCTAAAAAATGTGAAATTCCATTTATTTTTTTATTTTCATATTTTGAACCAGCTTCAACTAATACCAAAACTGTGACAGTTGGATTGTCTTTCATTGGCACAGTTATTACTCGCAAACCATTTTGTAAAACTTTCTTTGTAAATTTCATAAAATAGTCCTAATTTATTTTATCTTCATTTTTAAAAAATGGTTTAATAGTTCTATGTAAAAAATCTATTTCCGCGGCTGCCTCTTTTGAAAGAGAAGGGTCATCTTTTAATTTTTCTAGTGCTTTTAATCTTTTTTCTACTAAAAGAATAACTTCTTTAGAAAGCTGATCTAAATTTAGTTCATTATTTTTTATTTTTGAAATTAAATCTAATCCAGCATCTTCAGGAATTAACTTTGATTCTATAAAATCTCCTAAAAGAGAAATGCTCTCTGTAATCTCTTGTGAATTTTCTTTTTCTTTATTTGATTCTAAATTAATTTGTTTCATAATTTTATTTTAATTTAATTTTTCTTTTATATAATTTTTTAAATCTGCAACTTTTACTCTTTCTTGATTTCCTGTATCACGATCACGAATAGTAACAGTATCATCTTCTAAAGTATCAAAATCAATTACGATACAAAACGGTGTGCCAATTTCATCTTGCCTACGATATCTTTTTCCAATATTCCCATTATCATCCCAAATAATTCTTCCAAATTCTATTTTCAACGGAGCAAAAACTTTTTCATTCGCATATTCTACTAATTCAGGTTTATTTTTGAGTAACGGTGAAACTGCACAAATAACTGGTGCTACTGATGGCTTAAATTTAAGATAAGATCTAATTTCTCCGTCTTTTTCATCTTCAGTGTAAGCTGAAAGCATAAGTGTTAATACAGCACGATCAACACCAAAAGTTGGCTCAATAACATGTGGAACCATTTTGCCACCATTTTCTTCGTCTACATAATCAAGATTATGACTTGTTAAATCAAAATTTGTTCTATAAGCCAATCCAAAAAGTTCTTTTTGACCAAATGGATATTCAAATTCAAAATCAGTTGTTCTTTTTGAATAGTGTGCTAAATCTTCTTTTGCAATTTCTACATCATGTATTTTACTCATATCAATTCCAACTTCTTCCATCCAATCAAGTATTTCGCCTTTCCAATATTCAAAATATTTTTCCCAATCTTCTTCGCGAATGAAATATTCTATTTCCATTTGCTCAAACTCTCTTTGTCTAAATAAAAAATCTCTAGGCGTAATTTCGTTTCTGAAAGCTTTACCAATTTGCGCAATACCAAACGGTAGTTTTGGATGAAAAGCATCTACTGTATTTTTAAAATTTACAAAAATTCCCTGTGCAGTTTCTGGACGTAAATATGAAGTTGCTGAAGAATCTTCTAAAACTCCAACTTGTGTTTGAAACATCATATTAAATTTTTTTACTTCACCTAATTTTCCTTCACATCCTCCACATTTTTCTACATCTTCTACTTGATCGGTGCGAAATCTTTTTTTACATTTTTTACATTCCACCATCGGATCAGCGAAATTCTCCACATGTCCTGCTTTTTGCCAAACTTCTTGTCGCATTAAAATGGCAGCATCTATACCATACATATCTCTGCGTGAATCAACAAATTTTTTCCACCAAGAATTTTTTATATTATTTTTTAAAGCTAATCCAAAATGCCCCCAATCCCAAGTTCCTGCTAATCCTCCATATATTTCAGAACCAGGAAAAATAAAACCCCGTCTTTTACATAAAGATACGATTTTTTCCATCAATTCATTATTTTCTTTTTCTTTTTTTACCATCCCAGTACTAAAATTTTAAATAATAATGTTTCAACCTTATATCCCGTAATCAAAAATTTAGTACGGGACAAGTATATATATATTAGCAGAAAAAACAAAAAAAATTAACTATTTAAAATAAAAATTATTCAACTACTGATGCTCCACTAATAGGAAAAGAAGCATCATTAGAAAGTCTTGTATCAAGAGAACTTTTAGAAATTTCCACAATTGAATTAGTAAAATCATCATGACCAGTTAATGTTGTATTATTTACTAAAATTGGAATAGAACTAACTTGTGAAAGTGAAGGTTTAAATCCAATTTGGAAAGAAATTTCTCTTCCTTCTTGAGAAATTCCAGAACCTCTTGGAATTGAACCGGCATTCCAAACTAATTCTCTAGTTGAATTATTAAAAGTTAAATCTTCTGATAAAGGAAAAACATTTCCAACAAAACGAATCCAAGCTGGAAGAGAAGACCTTACTTGAACATTTGAAATATTATTTGAAGTATTAGAAATTGCCCAAACAATTGTATAAGTTGTTTCTTGATCTACTTTTGGTGGAATCGGACCAGAATTTGTAAAAGGTCCAGAATAATATAAAGCTTTAGTTGCAAGACCAACATCAGAAATTAATCTAATAATTTTTGATTCTGAATTATTTAACATCTGACTTGCATTTCCTTCTAAGGATTGTTTTCCATTTATTAAAACATCAATATTAACTAAAGGATCAGAAATTATTCCACCAATTGAAGAAAATAATGGAAAAGTAGAAAGTGAAAATGAAACTGTTCCAGAATCTCCAGGATTTACTTCTGAAAAATTATAGGAAGAATTTTTATCCCAAATAATTGTATCACTAGAAGAATCATAAAATCCTGACTCAGCATTTATACTTTTTTTATTAACTAAATTTCCATTTATTTTTGCTCTAATTTCTAAATCATTAATTTTTGTATCTAAATTATTTACCCAGCGAATTTGTCCTTGAATTGGAGTTTGAGAATTAATTGCATATTCTCTTTGATAAATATTATTTATAAAAAGTTTTGCTTCAATAAAAGATTTCTTAATTAAAATAGAATGACTAAGAGAATTAAAATTAATTCCAATGGAAGATTTATCTGAACTATTTTCAGAACCACTAAAAATATGAAAAATTTTCTCTTCGCCATCAAAAACATCTGTCATTTTTCCAACTATAGAAATATCATTTTCAATTCCTGGAGCAAGATCACCCAAAGACCAAACATTATTTCCAAAAGTTGGTTTAGGAGTAGCAGAACTAAATTCAAAACCAATTGGATAATCAACTCTCATAAGAATATTTGAAGCTTCTTTTGTTGCATTTAATGTAGTTTTAACTTTTAAAGTAACATCCTGACCTGGGCTTGCTTCAGAAGGAGCTTCAATTGAAAGATTTATTGGCGCAGAACTAATGGAAACTTCATACATTTTTTCTTTTACAAAAATAGAATTAGAGTCTTTAATTCTATATTCAAGTGAAATTCTTATTGGACGAATACTTCCCTGCTCGCCAAAAATTATAACTTTCATATTTTCACTTCGAATTCCTCCTGCAGAAATTGTTCCCAAAGATTCACGAATTTTTTCAGTGTCCTGAGATAAATCACCAGAAGAATTTTTTGGATATTCAACTAATAAATCTGCTAACAATAAATCAGAATTATTTTTATTTGTAATTTCAATTTGCAAAGGTAATTCTTCACCACCAGCGGTAAAAGCATTTCCTAAAACAGAAATATCAATATTTTTATTTGAAACAGTATTGCCACCTAAAAAAATCATATAACCAGCATATAATAAAGCCAATACAAAAAATCCCATTGCAAAAATAAAGAATTTTTTAAATAGAGAAGTTTTTGTAAGAAATTTTTCTGCTATTGCCATTTTATTTTTACTTTGTTCTTGCCAATTTTCAGGAATATCTTTTTCCAATCTAATGCCACTAAAGTGATCTAAATGCTCAGTTTGTGATTCATAATTTCTACTAAAAAGTTTATTTTTTAATTTTTCTAATCCGTTTAATTTTTCTTTATCTTCTAATGACATTTTCTAATTATAACCTTTTTAAGAGCTATTTTACAAATGACTTTCACGTAAAGCTTTATTTATTTCAGAAAGAATTTTATTTCTATTTTTTGAAACATTTAAAATAAGTTCTTGCTCAAATGGAGATTTTATAACATCACTTATCGCTTCATTTCCTCCAATATATCCTAAATTATGCAATAAACGCAAAACAATTATCATTTCAATATTTCGTAAATCTTGTTCAGTTTCATATTTTTCTAAAATAAATAAACCGTTTAACAAGTCATTAAATAAATTTTGATTAGCTTCTTCCCCTGCGAGCAACCTCTTTAACAATCGTGAAATATTTGAAAAAACTTCTAATGTTTCTTTTTTACGAGAAACATTTTCCAATAAATTTGTTTTAGAGGCACTAGTTATGCGCCAAAAATCTTTTCCTCGTACAAAATCAATTTTCACATAAGAAAAATCTTGTAAAACAAATCTAAGCTTAGATTCAAGTTTTCTGACTCCCTGCGCAGAAGCAAAAATCATTCCTAAATCACGAGTAAAAATTGAATAATATTTCCCCGCTTCCCCAAAATTCTGACTCCCTAATATTAAAGCTTCTGTGTGGTATATATGATGCATTAAATTATTTAATTTCTTTTAAAATTAAATCTAGAAGTTCAGGTAATTCATCACAATAAGGAATATCACCAAGATGACCATCTTTTTCTCTTTCAATTTTTGTTATTGGCACATTTAATTCTTTACTAAATGATTCAGCATGAGAAAATGGAACATGGTCATCATAAACATTGTGAATTATATAAAACTTATCACAAACTTTTTTAATATGATTAAAATCAAAAGGCTTTTCTAAAAAATTATCTATTAAAGATATAGAATCTTTATTCATTTTTTCAAATACTCCTGATACTAAAAAACATCCTTCAATTTTTTCTGATTCAGGTATTGTTTCTAAATATCTCAAAATCGCTGGGACTCCAAGAGAATGCCCAACTAAATATTTATCTTTTGAAACTTCTCCAATTTCTAATTTTATTTTTTCTACCCATTCTGACATAATTGGAGCCTTTGGATTAGGCATAGCGAGAGATACAGCAAAACATTCATTTTTAAAAAGCTCCCCCATTAACCAAGGACGCCACCCACCATTAGGGAAACCTTCAAAACCATGTATCAAATAAAACTTTTTCATAATTATTTTTTAATATATTAAAATTCTTCTTCGTTATTTTCTTCAAAGCTTTTAAAAACAATATTATTTTTTTCTAAAACAATTGAAGGTATTTTATGATTAGCTCCGAAAGATTTTAACATTCCATCATGAACAGGAAAACAAACTTTTGGTTTTATTTCTAAAGCGTAATCAACTGCACTTTTAACATTAGTCCAAGGTCCAGCAATAGGTAATGCTAAAATCTCAACTAATTTATTAGGATTATAAAAAGAATCTCCTGGATAAAATAATCTTTTCCCAATAAAAAATCCTGTATTTTTAACTCGTGAAATATCCTGATAAATTTCCTCATGTTTACAATCACACGCTTCAATTTCTACCCCAAAAAAGTCTTTAGGATCTTTATCTTTTAAGATTTCATACTTAATTCCAGACTCATCAAGCAATTTTCCAACTCCTTCATTAGTAATGATGATAGTATTTGGATTTTCTTCTAAAATTTTTTTCAAAGAAGAAATATGAATATGGTCACCGTGTTCATGTGTGATGATTATTAAATCAATATTTTTCTCTCTTTCTTGTTCTTCAACTGTCCAAGAACCTGGATCAGTCATTATCTTTTTTCCATTTTCTTCTATTACTAAACAACAATGCCCTAATTTTTTTATTTTCATAACTATTCCTCAACAGAACCCATTGGATCAGATTCTTTACTAGCATCTTCCAAATTTTCTTGATTATTTAAAACTTTTTTAATTTTTTCGCGATTAATTCTTTGCTTTTTAGATTCCGGCATAGTCTTTAGATTTTCATTATGAAATGGAGGACGGGTCATCGCTCTAATATAAGCCCTATTTTCATCAGGATTGCGGGAAACATCTACTGAAATATTTTTAGATTTTGATAAAAATTTTGGAAAAAGTCCGCCAAAACTATTTCTAAATCTTTTTCCTTGTTTAGACTTTATATTTAAAGCCTCTTCTGTATTTTGGTCATCTTTAAAAATCTTTTCTGCTTTAATTTCTTCCTTTTCATATTTCATATCTTCAACATCAGGACCAACATGAGCCACACCACCAGATTTAACAAAACCAACATCTTTAGACATCCTTTCTTCACTAATTTTTCTCTTTTTCTCCATCCCTGGAGTTAATGATTCCTGTAAAAATTTCATATAATACAATTATAATACACTTTCAATCGTTTTCAACAATTCCCTCGGATCATCAATAATAGCAACGGGATTGCCTTTTTCTAAGGTTTTTTTGTCATGAAGCCCCCAAGTCACACCAATAGATTTAACATCACATTCATTACTTTCTAAAATATCTCCTAAGGAATCTGTTATAAACACAGCATCTTTTGGTAAAACATTGTACTTTTCAAGAAGGGATTTTATTTTCACAACCTTGCTTGTATGAATATCAAAACCCAAAATATCATCAAAATAGTTAGTTAAATTTTCTTTCTTCAAAAAACTAGAAATTATATCCCCCCATGAAGATGAAATAATTGATAATTTATAATTATCTTTTAATTTCAAAATAGTATCTCTCAAAATATCATGAATATTGATAGTAGAAAGACCATCATCATAAAGTTCATGATAATCATCGGGTTTTGAAAAATTATTATTTTTTATAGCATCACCGATCGTATTATGAATATTCCCATTAGAAAAATCCTTAAATAGATCTAATGTTAGATTACCATTTTCATCTTTAAGAATTTTAAAAATTAATTCTGTGGTATTCACAAGAACTCCATCAAAATCAAAAATTACTAATTTCATAATTTATTTTATGATTTTTATTTTGAACAATAAATCATTAACTTTCACTTCCTCCCCTTCATTTGAAGAAAAATTAATTTCTTTTGCATTTATAGTTTTAATTAAATCTTCTTTAAATTTATTTACTAAATCTTGCCCATCTTTGTTCGTCTCTATAGAAAGAACGATAATGTCACTAGAAACCAACTCTTCTTTCTTGCGCATATCTTGTATAGCACGAACAAGTTCACGATAATCTCCTTCTGTCTTCAATTCTGGAGTTATGTTTGTATCAAGCAATACTTCTACTTCGATTTTATCGTCAAAAATTACTTCTTTTATGTTCACTTCATCTTTTATTAATTCTAAATATTCATCTGACAATTTTATTTCTGATTTTAATTTTAAAGACGCAAGCGGTTGTCTTACCTTCAATAAAGCCTTTTGACGAGCTTCAAGCCCCAAAGAAACAATCTTTCTAACTTCTTCCATATTATTTATCAAATTAGAATCTACTTCCTTCACTTCTGGCCAACTTTCTAAATGAACACTTTCTTTATCATTTTCATTTCTTAATTTAAGATAAATATCTTCTGCAGAAAATGGAGCAAATGGCGCCATGACTTTCGCTAATGTTTTCAAAACAAAATACAAAGTTTGCTTAGCTTCTTTATCTCCATCTTTTATTCTGTCGCGGGAACGACGCACATACCAAGTCGAAAGATCACCGATAAAATCTTTTATAGATCTAGTAGGTTCAAGTACTTTATAATCATCCATCTTAGAAGTAGATAGAACAATAAGTTCATCAAGTTTTGCAATAATCCATTTATCTAAAATATTTTTTGGTTTTTTATTATATTCTCCAATTTCTATTGAAGAATCTCGATAAAGTTCATAGAAGGCCAAAACATTATAAAGCAAATTAAAAACTTTATTATGCAACTCAGCTACAGTTTTTTCATCAAAGTTTTTTGACTCTCCCGGTTGATTCACTGCATACATCCAAAGACGTAAAGTATCAACACCATATTTTTCTATCATTTCCCACGGATCAACAATATTTCCTAATGATTTTGACATTTTTTTTCCTTTAGAATCCAATAAATGTCCTAAACAAATTACATTCTTAAATGCTTTTCCTCTTCCCATCAAAACTCCAACTGCATGCAATGTATAAAACCAACCACGAGTTTGATCAATCGCTTCTGAAATAAAATCTGCTGGATATTTTAAATCTTTATTTTCAAATGGATAATGATCTTGTGAAAAAGGCATTGTTCCAGAATCAAGCCAAACATCCATAACTTCTTTTGCTCTTTCTAATTTTCCACCACAACTACAACCAAGTTCTACTTCATCAATATATGGTTTATGTAAATCTAATTCATAATTTTCATTGTGAGGAACAGGAGTGAAATTTAATTCTCTAACTTCTGCATTTTTAATAACTGGAAATCTTTTTCTATATTCTGCAACAGTTTTAAAATTAAAATCTAAATAATCAGTTGTAAACATTAATCTACCAGCTGATTCGTGAGTAATTATTAAAATATTTTTATTTTGATATTTATTTTCCAAATCATAAAGAAAATCAGAAACTCTTTTTTTAACATCCATTAACGATTCTAATCCTTCTGGTGCATCACTAAAAAAATGTGGATATTCATTCCATTTTTTACCATTGTAAGCTCCTGCGCTTATTTCTCTAATTCTTTTATCAAAAATTAAATAATCATCTGAAAAATCTAATTCTTTTTTAACAATTTCTGCTGTTTCTTTTGTTCTAAAAAAATCTGACGAAATAATTAAACTAATATTTTTATTTTTTAAATCTGCTATAGAATTCAAAACTTGTTTCTTTCCATTTTCTGTTAGACCATCTTTTTCTTCAATTTTTGAACAAATTTTATCTGTTAAATTACCTTCAGTCTCTCCATGTCGCATTACAAAATATTTATTTCCAGATTTTTTTGTTTTTTCTTTCAAATCTTCCATACTGCCAACAACTTCTATTTTTTTACATTTTTCACAATGCCAAACAGGAAGTGGTGTTCCCCAATATCTTTCACGAGAAATTGCCCAATCTTTTATTTCACGCAACCATTCACCAAAACGTCCTTGTTTTATATAATCAGGTTCCCAATTTATATCTTCATTTTCTTTCACCATTTTATCTCGCAAATCTGTCATACGAATATACCAAGAATCACGAGCGTAATATATAAGCGCAGTTTTACAACGCCAACAATGCGGATATGAGTGTTCATATTTTTCTTTTTTAAATAAAAGTCCGCGATGCGCCAAATCTTTTATAATATCTACTGCAACTTCTTCATCACGAACAAATCTACCTTCAAGAAAATCTGTGCCTAATAAAAACTTTCCATCAAGTCCAACTAAATGATGTTTTGGTAAACCAATTTCATTTCCTAAAACAAAATCATCTTGTCCATACATTACAGCTGTATGCACGACACCTGTTCCATCTTGTGTTGTAACAAAATTTGCAGGATAAACTTTAAATGCTTTTTCTAATTTTATTTTTTCACTTTCAGGAAGTGTATTTTTAAAATATTGATAAAGTGGCTCATATTCTAAACCAACTAAATCTTTGCCTTTAAAATCTTCTACTATTTCATACTCACCTTCAATAACTTCGATTCGTTCTTTTGCTAAAATAAAAAATTCATTTCCAACTTTTATTTTTACATAATCTATTTTTTCACCAACAGCCAAAGCAACATTACCTGGCAAAGTCCAAGGTGTTGTAGTCCAAGCTAATATAAAAGTATTTTTTTGTCCAATAATTTTAAACTTCGTAGTTACAGATAAATCTTTCACATCTTCATAACCTTGCGCAAGTTCATGTGAAGATAAAGTTGTTCCACAACGAGGACACCAAGGAACAATTTTATAATCTTTAAAAAGTAAATTTTGTTTATTTACTTCTTTTATAACATTCCAAACTGATTCAATATAACTATTCTGATATGTCACATAAGGATTTTCTTGATCAACCCAAAAACCAATTCTTTCAGTAAATTTATTCCAAAATTCTAAATATTCCCAAACACTTTCTTTACATTTTTGATTAAATTTTGCAATTCCATATTCTTCTATATCTTTTTTAGAAGTTAAACCAAGTTGTTTTTCAACTTGTAATTCAACTGGCAAACCATGAGTATCCCAACCTCCTTTTCTAGCAACATGATAACCACGCATTGTTTTATAACGTGGAATAGCATCTTTAAAAGCACGTGCTTCTAAATGATGTATTCCTGGTTTTCCATTTGCTGTTGGTGGTCCTTCATAAAAAACAAAATCACCTTTTGGAGCTTTTTTTTCTAAACTTTTCTTAAAAATTTGATTATCTTTCCAAAATTGCAAAACTGCTTCTTCCCGAAGCGCTGATTGGCTTTTTCTATTTTCTTTATCCATATAAAATGATTTTAGCAAAAAATTTGCTTTTTTCCTAGATTTCTTTATTATTAAATCAAATTGCACCTTGCAAGGAAGATAGCTGTCATGACAACGCTAATCGGTCAAAACAGTTTTGAAGTGCCAAATTGACGTGTCAGCAGGCGCGGTTAAACGTCTACTTCATTAATATCTTAGCAATCGCTTTGGGGTAATTGACGTCGGTGTTTATCCGACTAAACGTTACATGCACACACCGCCCAAAGCAAAACCTTCCCTGTAACTCGGGAAGGTTTTTTTATTTACATTTTTTCTGGAACTTCTATTCCTAAAAGCCATAAACCATTTTTCATTATTTGAAAAAATGATTCCACAAGTTCAAGATGATATTTAGCAAATCTATTTTCTTCATCTAGAATTTTTGTATTTCCATAAAAATTATTAAAACTACTTGCAAGTAAAGTTAAATAAGTAGCTATATAATGTGGAGCAAATTCTTTATACGATCTTTCAACAACTTCAGGAAATTGATAAAGAATTTTTTCCAAATTTGTAATTTCTTCAGGAATTTTTTTTTTATTTTCCAAATTAAAATCTTTTACTTTATTTAAAATAGAATTTGCCCGCACAGCTGTATATTGCAAATATGGGCCAGAATCCCCTTCAAATGAAATTGATTTTTCAAAATCAAAAATAATATCCGAGCCAAGAGAAGATTTTAATATGGAATATTTTAAAGCAGAAACTGCAACAACTTCTGAAATTTCTTTTTTCTTCTCTTCATTAAATTCACGATCTTTTATTTTTTCCAAAATAACATCTGTGGAATCTTGCAAAAGAGATTCACCGGTAATTACATTGCCTTGTCGTGAAGACATTTTTCCAAAAGCGAAACGCATCATTCCGTGAGTAATATGTTTCATTCTGTTTTCCAATTTTGGATGAATTAGAGAAATAGCTTTTTGCACAACTTTCATATATTCTGCCTGTTCAATTGCTGTAGTAACAATAGATAAATCCAATTTTTTCACAAAAATATTTTTCTTAAACTTAGTTAAGGTTAAGCCTAATTCTTTTGTTTCATAGGTCGGCAAATTTTGTGAATTTATAAAAACACGCGTATGAAGTTTTTTATCATAATTTTCTCCATGAAAAATAATTGCTCCATCAGATTTTTCAAAAACTTTTCCAATATTATTTCTGACAATTTTTTCTCCAATAGGCGCCATTTTGCTTTCAAAATAATATTTATAAAATTTAGTCCCTAAAATTTTATAAATTTCCTCAAAAGCTTCAAGTGTTATACTTCTTCCCCAATCATAAATTTCATTTATTTTTTGATCACTTTTTTCATAAATCTTTTTATTTATTTCATCAATTTCTTTTTTTATGTTTTCATTTGTGTCATATAAATTACTTCCTTTTGAATAACATTCGCCAATATATTGCGCTTTTTCAGAAACAGAATCGCCTTGATCCGGCATTCCAAATTTTTGAAGTCCAAAAATCGCTTTTGCAACATGTGGACCGATGTCGCCCTGATAATTTGCACGAATAGTTTTTGCGCCAGAAAATTCCACAATTCTAGAAATAGCTTCACCAATTGCATTGCTCATTAAATGCCCAATGTGAAATGGCTTAAAAGGATTTGGCTGAGTATATTCAATCATAACTTTTTTTCCTTTTAGTAAGTCATTTTTTCCCCAATTTTCTTTTTCTTTTAAAATTTCTTTAACTTTTTTTACAAAAAATTCTTTATCTAAATAAAAATTTATAAACCCAGCTCCTGCAACTTGTACATCTTCTATATAATGTCGATTTTTATTTTCTAAAATTTTTGCAACAATATTTTCAGCAAGTTCTTTTGGTTTTATTGATAATTTTTTTGCACAAACCATAGCAACATTTGTAAAATAATCACCATTATCAAAATTTTCAGGATGTTTAATCGTAAAATTATCAGCATCTATTTTAAGATCTTCTAAAGCTTCAGTAATTAATTTTTCTATTTTATTTTTTATATTCGTCATTTTATTTTTTACCACTAGAACCATGTTTCTTTTCTCCACGAACAGACTCACTAAGCTCATCAGCTTGTTCTAAATCTGCAATAATTACAGGATAAATTACAAGTTGAGCAACTTTATCACCTTCTTCAAAAGTATAAGGTTTATTGGACAAATTAACCAATTTTGTACTATATTCTCCACGATAACCAGCATCAAAAACTCCACCCATTTGCGTAAATCCAGCCATTGCAATACTTCCTTTGTCTTTTATAATCGCTGCATAGCCTTCTGGAAATTCTAAAGCAAAACCATGCCAAAATAAATAACTTTCTCCTGGATTTATGGTAACAGTTTCTAAACTATACAAATCCATACCTACATCACCAGGATAAGCATAAGTTGGCAATTTCGCATTTTCTTTTAATTTTTTAATTTTTATTTTCATAATTTTTATTCCATTGGATTTTTACCTTCTTTAATATGAATAATGGCAAAAATTAAATAATTTGTAATATCATATAAAGAATCTAAAATTTTTGAATTTAATTTTATTAAATTTTTTTTATCTCTTTTAATTAAATTTTCCATTTTAATAATACGATCAATTTTTACAAGAGCTTCATCAGTAATAGAAGAAACTCTCATTTTTTTCCAAGATTCGCCATAATCGTGATTTTTCTTTTCTAAAATTTCTCTAATTTCTTTTGCAATTTTATTTATTTTTAAAATATTTATTTCTTTTAATTTTTTATCACCTTCTTCTAAACGCCAAATTCTAAATAAAACATAATTTATTGTATGCGCTAAAGTTTCTTCAATAGGTTCATCAACTTTTGAAACTTTTTTTTCTTGAATAGAACGCACTCTGGAAAGTTTTGTTAAAATTCTATCCGTTAAAGAAGCTGGCCTATATTTACAAACACTTGATCCATATTCTCTTTTTTTTGAATCAATAATTTCCAAACAATTTTTCATTATTTCGTCAAAATAAATTATTGTATCTTTATACTTTTTTTGTTTTTTATTCTTCTTCATTTATTTTCTTAAAATAAAATTTATTTTCTCTGCAATTTTAACCATATCTTTTTCTTTTCTTCCACGGGTTGTTTCCGCACAAGTGCCAAGGCGAACACCAGACGGATCCATCACAGAACGAGTATCTCCTGGGATAGTATTCATATTTACTATTATTCCAGCTTTTTCTAATCTTTCGCTAGCTTCTTTTCCAGAAATTCCTTTTCCATTCATCCAAGTGTCCATCAATATTAAATGCGAATCTGTTCCTCCTGAAATTATATGCCAACCAAGTTTTTTTAATTCATTTGCTAAAGTTTTTGCATTTTTCACAACTTGTTTTGCATATTTTTTAAATGCTCCCGTCATCGCTTCTTTCAAGGCAATAGCGACACCCGCAATATTATTTTCATGAGGTCCA
>Ga0172367_10002127_pt1 | contig 27545 bp, 27 predicted proteins | sample Lak10m_FD_114542 | JGI IMG/M metagenome (GOLD analysis project Ga0172367, IMG submission 114542) | Freshwater microbial communities from Kabuno Bay, South-Kivu, Congo - kab_022012_10m | ecosystem: Environmental > Aquatic > Freshwater > Lake | place: Democratic Republic of the Congo: South-Kivu...
AAAATGGGATCGATTAGAGTCTGTTGAATCTTCTATTAAAGATGATAAAGACTTTTTGCGCACAGAAGATGATCCTGAACTTTGTGCAGCTATTGAATCAGAGTTGATTGCTTTACAAGCAGAACAGGAAGCTTTATTAAAAGAGATTGAGGTGGTGATCATCCCTCCTGATCCAAATGATAACAGAAATACTATTGTTGAGATTCGAGCAGGGACAGGTGGCGATGAAGCGGCGATTTTTGTGGGCGATTGTGTCAGAATGTATAGAAACTACGCAACGAACAAGGGGTGGAGTTTTGAGACGTTAAGTTACACAGAATCTGAGGCTGGTGGTTTTAAAGAATATCAGTTCGGATTAAAAGGTGATGGGGTGTATCGTTTTACTAAATATGAGGGTGGAACACATCGAGTTCAACGTGTCCCAAAGACAGAGACTCAAGGGCGAGTTCATACATCGGCAATTACCATTGCGGTTTTAATTGAGCCTGAAGAAGGTGAAGAAATCAAGATTGATGAAAAAGATTTACGTGTAGATACCTATCGATCTTCAGGTGCTGGTGGTCAACACGTTAACACCACTGACTCGGCTGTTAGGGTAACTCACATTCCAACAGGGCTTGTTTCCTATTGTTCTGCTGAAAGATCCCAACTTAAAAATAAGCTTACTGCAATGCGTCTTCTTCAAGCTCAACTTGTGGAAAAAGAGCGGTTAGAGAAGGAAAAAGAGATGTCTGCGGCAAGATCTGCTCAAGTAGGTTCTGGGGATCGTTCTGAAAGGATTAGAACCTATAATTTTCCTCAAAATCGATTAACCGAACACAGGATTGATCTAACCTTATTTTCTTTAAATGAGGTAATGGATGGAGATCTTGATCAAGTGATTGGGCCTTTAGTAGCCTTTTATTATCAAAAGAGATTAGAGTTTGATGGCACTTAGTCCAGAGGATCAAAAACCTAGAGCTTATATAGATGGTGAAGTTGAGTTTTATGATCTTCATCTTAAAGTGTCAAATGCATGTTTAATACCTAGATTAGAAAGTGAACTCCTTGTTGAACGGGCTTTAAAGAGATTTCCTCATGAGGGAATCATTTTAGATTTATGCACAGGAAGTGGAGCTCTTGGTCTTGCGATTAAGAAGCAAAGGCCCTCCCTGCAGGTTGTTTTGGCAGATGTTTCTAAAGAGGCGCTTTCTCTTGCTTTTGAAAATGCAAAGATTAATTCACTTTTGGTTGATATTTTTTGTGGCGATTTTTTTGAGGCTGTTTCAGGGATGATGTTTGATGGCATTATTTGCAACCCTCCTTATGTAACTTTAGATGAGTATGAATGCTTGCAAAAAAGTGTAAAAGATTATGAGCCTAAGATTGCTCTAACAGATGGGGCAGATGGACTCACGTTTTATAAAAGACTTGCACAAGAGGCTTCATCTTTTTTACGTAAGGGTGGTTATTTGTGTTTAGAGATTGGAAAGGATCAGGGAGCAGAAGTGTTTGCTCTTTTTTCCGATGAAATTTGGGTGGATAAGAAAATTGAAAAGGATTACTCATCGCATGATCGATTTTTTTTCTTGAAAAGAGGAGATGGGGGGAGTTAAACTAAGTCTATGTTTAGTGGATTAACAGATAAATTTCAGCAAATTTTTAGTAAGTTTCGATCAGAGAAGAACTTTACTGAGGATAACATTAAAGAAGCGGTAAGTCAGGTAAGGCTTGCTTTGCTTGATGCAGATGTAAACTATAAAGTTGCCTCCAATCTTGTAAAAAAGATCAAAGAGAAAGTTATTGGGGAAGAGGCGTTAAAAAATGTAAAAAAGGCAGATGCCTTCATAGATATTGTTCATCAAGAGTTAATTCAATTGATGGGAGAAAAGGAGCATTCTCTTTCTTTCAAAGGAAAGCAAACAAAGATCCTTTTATGTGGTCTTCAGGGGTCTGGAAAGACAACCACTTGTGCAAAGCTTGCTAAGTTTATAAAAGATGAGCATAAAAAAAATGTTACTTTGGTAGCCCTTGATTTAAAAAGGCCTGCAGCGATTAAGCAGCTCCAAATTTTAGGAAAACAGGTAGAGTGTGAAGTCTTTGCAAAAGAAGGAGAAGTAGACCCTCTTACAGTGGCAACTGCTGCACTTTCCATTGATACAGATGTAGTCATTTACGACACTGCTGGAAGGCAAACAATAGATGATGATTTGATGGAAGAGCTTGCTGCTATAAAAGAGGTGGTAAGGCCCGATTATATCTTTTTTGTTGCCAATTGTGGAAGTGGTCAGATGGCGGTAAGTACAGCTAACTCTTTCGATGAGAAGATTGACCTTTCAGGTTCGATATTAACCATGCTTGATGGATCTGCAAGGGCTGGGGCTGCTATTTCAATTAAAGAAGTCACTGGTAAACCTTTATATTTTGAAGGGGTGGGAGAAAAAGTTTCCGATTTTCAGGTGTTTAATCCAAAATCTATGGCAGATCGCATTCTTGGGATGGGCGATGTAGTCAATTTAGTCAAAAAGCTGAAGAAAGAGATGAGTGATGAAGAATCGGAAAAAATGGAAGAGAGGGTGAAAAATGCCACCTTCACCTTTGATGATCTTTTAAAGCAGATGAAGATGATGAAGCGCATGGGCTCGTTTAAGGGGATTTTTAGCATGATGCCTGGGATGGGAAAACTTAAGGATCATGACTTTTCCGAAGGTGAAGCTGAGATGAAGATTTTTGAGGCTATAATTTTTTCTATGACGAAAAAGGAGAGACTTGGAATCGATGAAATCACTATGGGACGAAAGAAAAGGATGGCAAATGGAGCTGGAGTTTCTTTAGGGGATGTCAATAAATTAGTTAAACAATTTAAGCAAATGAAGCTTTTGGCTAAGGAAATGCCAAAGTTTCAAAAGAATTTTTCAGAGGGAAATGGGAAAAAAATAGATTTATTGAAAAAGAATCCAGATTTTAATCGTTTTTTTTCCTAATGTATGATACAATAGCTGTCAAGATTTTTAAAAAAAGGAGTTTTTATTATGGCATTGAGTATGAGAATGCGTCAGCAGGGGCGTAAAAATAATAGAATGTTTCGTTTTGTAGTAGCAAACGAAAGAGATAAAAGAGATGGAAAGTACATCGACTGTGTAGGATATTACAATCCACGTGAAGAAGATTGTATGGTTGTTGACAAGGAAAAAATTGCTGCATGGCTTGAAAAAGGTGTACAGCCAACAGAAAAAATGCTTGCAGTGATCAAAAGAAAGTGTCCTGAAGTACTTTTAAAAAACACAAAATAGAGAAATAAAAATTTTAACTCCATGAAAATTACAATTTTATCTCTATTTCCTGAATTTTTTAAAAGCATGCTTGAGACAAGCATGCTTAAAAGAGCGATCGAACATGGCGTGTTGGAGGTAGAACTTGTAAATATCCGTGATTTTGGGGAAGGTAAACACAAAATTGTGGATGATAGACCATTTGGTGGTGGTCCTGGAATGTTGATGAAGGTAGAGCCAATTGTAAAAGCAATTGAATCGGTGAGAGGAAAAGATTCTTATGTGATCTATTTATCACCAGGTGGAAAATTGCTGAATGCAAAAAAATGTGAGATGATGGCAAAAAATCACTCTCATCTGAATTTTCTTTGCGGGCACTATGAGGGGATTGATCAAAGGGTGATTGATTTAGAGGTAGATGAGGAGATAAGCATTGGCGATTATGTGCTTACAAGTGGAATGATCCCTGCCTTGGTACTTTTAGATGGCACGTTGAGATTTTTAGAAGGTGGGGTGGGAAATAGTGATTCGGTATATTTTGACACATTTCATATCGAAGAAGAATTAAAAGGGCCGCAGTATACTCGGCCTGCAGTGTATAAAGAATTAGAGGTTCCGAAAGTTCTTCAATCTGGAAACCATCAGGAGATAGCCTTATGGAGAAAGAAAGCGGGGGCGGAAAGAGCTCAAAAAAGAGAACATATAAAAACAAGGATGAAAGAATGCATTCATTAATTGAGAAAATAGAAAAAAAACATATGAAAAATAAGGTCCCAGTTTTTGCAATTGGCGACCAGGTGAAAGTCTATACGAAAATTGTAGAAGGCGAAAAGGAAAGAATTCAGGCCTACCAAGGAACTGTAGTTGCTCGTAAAGGAAAAGGATCGGCAGAGACATTTACTGTTAGCCGCGTTTCTTTTGGGTATCCAAATGAAAAAGTATTCCAATTACACAGCCCATTTGTCACAAACATTGAAGTGATTGGTAAAGGTATTGTTCGTAGGGCAAAACTAAACTATCTTCGAGGAAAAGTTGGTAAGGCGACAAAAGTAAATATGCAAGTTGGAAGACATGTAGTTGCTGAGGAAGAAGACGCCTAAGGTTAAGAGGTACATTTTTTATATACAGATTAAAAGTGAATAATTATAGTTAGCACATGTGTAGTTTCTATCAAGATAAATTGTTTGTAATATCTGCACCTTCGGCCGGTGGTAAGACAACAATTGTTAATAGGCTTGTTGACCTGTTAAAGGGAGAGCTTACAAGAGTCATTACTTGTACTACTCGTCCAAAAAGGGATGGGGAGGTGCAGGGTGTGGACTATAACTTCATCACAAAAGATGAGTATGATCTGTATCTAAAAAGGGGTTTGTTTGCTGAAAATGCGGTTGTATACGGTAATTACTATGGCGTTTTAAAGAGTGATTTGGAAAAGCCTGGAATAAAAGTGATCTCTTTAGACAAAAACGGGGTAAAGAATTTCAAAAAGCAGGGGGTGAAGGCAACTTATGTGTTTATCATTCCCCCCTCTTTAGAAATCTTGAAAGAGCGTTTACTCAAACGGGGTTCTGAAAGACCAGAGGATATGGAAGTGAGACTTTATGAAGCTAAAAAGGAAATTGAAGCAACAGATAGCTTTGATTATGTAGTGATTAACGATGATCTTGACAAAGCAGTAACAGAGTGTAAAAAAATTATTAACGGAGAAATGTAGAATGAAGAAATTTAAAAAACCACTTACTAATGAGCATCTATTAAAAGATCTTCCTAATAACTTTGCTCTTGCAGAAGCTGCTATTCAAATTGCTTATAAGAATCTTGCGATGGAGAAGGAGTTTAATCTCGAAGATGTATTAAAAAGTGTAACTTACGGGCAAAAACCATCTGAAGCAGCCCATGCTACCGAAAGAAGTAAAGAGTAATTAAAAGGTGTATTTATAGTGAATGAAAGGGTATTGATTACAGCGGCGCTTTTATATGCCAATGGTAAGGTGCATTTTGGCCATTTAGCAGGTGCTTATCTTCCGGCAGATATTTATGCTAGGTTTAAACGATTGTCTGGTTCAGATGTGTTGTTTATCTCTGGATCTGATGAGTATGGCATTGCAATAACTATGTCTGCAGAGCTTGAAAATAGATCCCCAAAAGAGCAGGTAGATTTTTATCATAAAGAAAATGAAGCGCTTTTTAAACGGATGAATATTTCATTTGATCATTATAGCCGTACTACAAATAGATCTCACGCTCCTCTTGTTCAAGAATTTTTTCTTCAACTTCTTCAGAAAAATTTTGTGGAAGAAAAAACCACACAGAGGCTTTATTCAAGATCTGAGGGTAAGTTTTTAGCCGATAGATATGTATCTGGAATTTGTCCAAAATGTGGTTATGAGGAAGCAAGAGGGGATGAGTGCCCTAAATGTGGGGGAAATTTTGAGGCAGAGGATTTAAAAAATCCTGTTTCGAAGTTAACAAAAGCGCCGTTAGAGCTGAAAGATACGGCGCACTTTTTCCTCCGATGCGACCTATTTAAAGGACAGCTCCTTGAGTGGATAAATAAAAAGAAATGGAAACCCTCTGTTGTTAATTTTATCAAGCCTTATATTGAAGAGTTAAAGCCAAGAGCTATTACTCGAGATATGAAGTGGGGTGTTCCCCTACCTTTAGAGGGAAAGGATGATAAAGTTCTGTATGTTTGGTTTGATGCTCCTATCGGCTATTTAACAGCTGTGAAAGGGTGGGGTGATCTTCATGGAAAACCTGATGCCATAAAAACATATTTTGAAAATCCAGACACAAAACTAGTTCAGTTTATTGGAAAGGATAATATTGTTTTTCATAGCGTTATCTTTCCAAGCATGTTAATGGGGCAGTCTAAAAAATATAATTTAGTGACAGATCTTCCTGCTAACGAATTTTTAAATTTAGAAGGTAAGCAGTTTAGTAAATCCAATCATTGGACAATTGATTTAGGAGAGTTTTTAGATAGCTATCATGTAGATACCATAAGATATACCCTTGCTGCAAATGCCCCTGAAAATGGTGATAGTGAATTTACATGGAAAGATTTTGGCAGAAGAGTGAATGGGGATTTAGTAGGTAAATTTGCCAATTTCATCCATAGAACCTTATCGTTTATCTATAATAAGGTAGATCACGTTGTTCCGACACCAAAAGAGTATGATGCCATTGATGATACATTTTTTGATGAGATGAATCTAAAGATTAATCAAATAGCTGAAAGTTATAATAACTATGGGGTAAGAAATGCTTGCACCCTTATCATGGAACTATCATCCCTATCTAATGCCTACTTTGATCATAAAAAGCCATGGGCATTAATAAAGAATAAGGAAACAACTGACGAGCTCCTCACCACCTTATACTTAGCGCTTATGGCTGTAAAAGCACTTGCTCTTGTATCATTTCCAATTATACCAGAGACAGCCACAAAAATTTGGCATATGCTAAATCTTGAGGGCAGTTTAGATAATATAAGCTGGATGGAAGTAAAAGATATGCAGCTTACTCCTGGTGCTTTATTAAACAAGCCGGAGATTTTATTTGCAAAAGTCGAAGATGAGCAGCTAGATGCTGAGATTGGAAAATTAACTTTAGGGGTTTAATGAATAAGTTTTTTGTATTCTTCATCGCCGTAGCTTCATTACTTGGAGCAGAACTTACCTATACAAAAGTACTTATTGACCAATACACAAGCGCCCATATTTTAGTCGTTGATCCAAGTAAATATGAAATGATTTCTAAAAAAGCGTTACAAAAAAATGGGGTTTGTAGAGAACCTGTAATATCTTTTGTAGATGATTCAAAAGCTCTTGCAGGGATAAATGGTGGATTTTGGAAACTTAATGGTGATCCTGCTGGGATATTAAAATGCGATGGCATTTTTATAGGGCAAGCTGTTAAAGTCAGAGGGGCAATCGGCTGGAAAGAGGGGGGTAAAGTAGTCTATATAGATCGCCTTTTAACAAAGAAAGAAGAAGGTGTTATTTATGTATTACCTCAATCTAACTATACAAAAGAAGATGATTGGCAAGATCTAGATCATATTGTGGGCGGAGCTTTAGTGCTCATCAGAGATAGAGAGATTATTACCGATCATAGCTGTGAAAAAACAATTGAAAGTTTTCGTCTAAATAAACACGCCCGAACTGCAGTAGGCATTAGGGATAATGGCGATTGGGTATTTGTCGTTATTGAGCAATATCAAAAAGGGTTAGGCGGCATGACGATTGCAGAACTTTCAAATTTTATTTATGGTTTAGAGCTTAAAGATGCAGTAAATTTAGATGGGGGCTCTTCCTCTAAAATGGTTATTGGTCGGGAAATTATGAACCCCTCAGTAATAGATAAACCTGTCTCAGATGCTATACTCATTTTCGAAAGAAAAGTTTAATGCGGTCCAGAAAATACAGAGCATTTAAACACTACACCATCTCCATCTCCATTTCCAGTATGAATATTGAATAATCGGGTAGTATCTGTTGTTGATTTTATACCTTCTGCCCACCAATAGGAATAAAACTCATGTACTGATTGGATTTGATCATTTGATGGAGTTTTTGCAGGGTTAGATTGTATTTCACCAATACTTGAATAATTTACGCCATCTAAACTCATAAAATAATGGGCATTAGTCATTTTAAAGTACGCATAACTCATAGTAGGTGCACTACCATCATAAGCTACATTAAAATACTCACCATCTCCGCGTGAGGCAAGACCAGAGTGATTATTAAAGGTAACTTCTAAATCAGTAAGCTTGGTAGTTTTTAAAGGGTAGTTGATTGAACAGTGTGGAAACACAGTTTGAATTTCCATATCTGAAGGAGGAAAAACACCATTAATATCACCATAGGCGTGGCCTAGATTATAAAATGTATTACCATCTTTGCTTACGTAAATATTGTAGTTTGAAATCATAAAAGTTAGCATACCCTCAGGTGGGGTTGCATTGCTGTTGTCTGTAAAAAAGTTTAACATAATTTTTTCCTTTGTATTTTAGATATATGCTTATTATATAAGTACAAATAATTATTTATTTAAGTGGTTAGAATTAAACACCTAAAACTTCAGAAAGGAAATGATTTAGCCCCGAAAGGCGCTTTTTTGTGACGTTATTGTGAACAGCAAGGGCAACTGCCTTTTTTGACGATACAAGAACAAGGAGCTTTTTAGCTCGCGTAATAGCTGTGTAGAGAAGGTTTCTTTGAAGAAGTATGTAATGACTTGTGTGAAGTGGAAGGATGATGCAAGGGGATTCTGACCCTTGGTATTTGTGAATGGATACAGCGTAGGCTAAGGTCACTTCATTTAGTTCTTCAAAGGTATATTCCACCTCTTTATAGTCAAAATTAATCAAGATCTCTTTTGAGCTTTTATCGATATCAATGATATAACCAATATCGCCATTAAATACCATTTTTTGATAGTTATTACGCAGCTGGATCACTTTATCGCCAATTTTATAAATGGTATCCCCACGTTGAATAGAGATATCAGAGTCATTAAGCTTAGATTGAAGGACGGTATTAAGGTATTCTATGCCAGCTTTACCCCTACGCATGGGTGAAAGGACTTGAATGTCTTCTTTTTGATGAAAACCAAATTTTTTTGGTAGTGTTATCTGAATAAGAGATAAAATCTCTTCGATCATTGCATCAGGATCGTCTTTTTCAATATACCAAAAATCATCTTCGGCTGCGGTTTCAAGTATAGGCATCATTCCATTATTCACCGCATGGGCATTTCTTGTGATCAAAGATTTTTTTGCCTGACGAAAGATTTGAACTAATCTTGTTAGGGGAAGAACTGCTGATTCAATCATATCTTTTAGTACAGAACCAGGTCCTACACTTGGAAGCTGATCGACATCTCCAATAAAGATGATTCGAGCTTTATCAGGTACAGCCTTTAGTAAGGAAAACATTAAGTAGGTGTCAATCATGCTTGCCTCATCGATAATGAGTAGATCGCATTCTAAAGGATTTTCCCGACCCCTCTTAAACCCTTTTGTCGTAAAGTCAATTTCAAGTAAACTGTGAATAGTTTTTGCATGCTTTCTGGTAATTTCAGAAAGGCGTTTAGCAGCTCGTCCCGTGGGTGCAGCAAGGAGTATTTTATCAGAGAGTTTTTCATGGATGGAGAGGATGGTTTTAGTAATAGTACTTTTACCCGTTCCTGGTCCCCCCGTTACAATGTGGATTTTATCTTCTAAGGCTGAAGAGATGGCAGATTTTTGCTCCTTAGCAAGCTTTATGTGATGAAGATCCTCTACCCATTCAAGGGCTTTATCCACTTGAACTGACCTAATACTACAATCTGAACTCTTTATTCTTTCTAACTCTTTGGTGATACCCAGCTCTGCATAAAAAAGTTTAGCAAGCCATAAAAAAGGAACTTCAGGGTCTAAAGAGGGGATAAGCTCTCTTTTTAACTTTTTACTCTCCTCAAGTCTTGTGACTGCCCGATGACAAAGGGTTCTTTCTACATCAAGAGACTCTGAGATTTTGTCTAAAAATTCATCTTCTAAGTAGCAGCAATGTCCCTCTTCTGAAAGCTTATCTAGATGGTAAATTACCGCTGCATCAATACGCATAGGATTACTTTTTTCCATTCCAAGATTTGAGGCAAGTTTATCGGCTGTTAAAAATCCAACACCAGTTAGATCACCAATTACTGCATACGGGTTTTCTTTTAATATGGTGATTGTTTCATTTCCATATTGCTTAAAAATCTTATGAGCCAGCCCCTCTGACACTTTATGCCCGCGCAGAAAAAGCATCACATCTTTAATATGCTTTTTTTCAGAAAAGCTCTTCTTTATTTCATTAACACGCTTTTTCCCAATACCTTTGAGTTGAAGAAGGCGGTGGGGGGAGGTTTCTAAAATGGTGAGAGTCTCATCACCAAATGCATCTACAATGGTTTTTGCATGGGTTTTACCAATTCCTTTGATAAAACCTGAGGCAAGAAAAAGTTCTATCCCTTCTTTTTCAGCAGGGTAGGCGGTGGTAAAAGAGGTGATAGTAAATTGAGTTCCATATTCTTTATGCTCTTTCCAAGAGCCTGTACAAGTTACATTCTCTCCTAAAGAAATATTTGGAAGCTTTCCTACAATACAGGATTTTTTGTCTTTTGTATCACGAAGATAAGCCACCGTAAAGTGGGTCTCTTCGCTTGTAAAGACAATATGCTCAATTGTTCCTGTAAGAGTTTCTTCCATGAAAGGAGCATACTCTCATTATCTCTTTTTGTAAACCTCTGAAAAAGGGATTTTTTGATCTATAAAATCTCTAAATAAAGCCTCCTCTCTTTCTTTTAAAGAGGGGTCTTGATAAAAAGCAAAGTTTTGCCGAATTATATGGTCTAATGTTTCGTTACATCTGTAATATGTTTTTAACAAGGTGCCTAGTTTTTCCATGCCATAGTAAAGGGAAGGGTCATCTAATAGTTCAGCTATTGCTTTTGCTCGCTTATAAGGATCAGCTTTAGTGTTAACAAGATGTAAGAGATATTCCCCTAAAGAGTAGTAGGGCATTAGTTCATTTTGAGCAATATAGGTAAGATCGGTTAAAAAGGGGAGGGCATGGTCTAGTGCATCGTAAAAAAACAAAGCATCGGTAGAAAGACACTCTGTAAATGAGCCATCACCTCGAATACCCACAAATGGATTAGAAGTGGACATGTAATGGAGAACTTCTTTCGGATGCAAGTTTTTTACATGCTCAATGGATATAGTTTTTCCCTTTTTATTATAATCGAGCAATGAAATATGTGGAAAATCTTTGATAACAATATTTTTAATGCCATAACTTGTAAAGTCAATCTCCTGAAGAATGGGTAGAAGGCGATCAATATTTGGGATGAGTAAGGTTAGATCCTTTTGATCCTTCATCCGATGTAGCAAAATGGAATGTATATAGGTGAGCATTCCGTTTTTGGTGATAAGGTAAGCAAAGTAACTATCTAAATTTCTCTTTTGTGGAGGAACCGATTCCAAGACAATCACCCCCTTTTCTAGAAAATGTAACCCCATAGATCTTTCTTTAGTGGATGGATGGTAATCTTCTGTCCCAATAAAGCCGTATTGTCCAATACGTGAGATTATCGGTGGGGTTGTATTATCCTGTTGTATGAGTTTTTTTAACGAGGGGAAGTCAAAATAGGCAGTTGGAATCTCTATAACAGAAAAGGCCTCTCTTAGCAAAGAGGTAATTTCACTGGAAAAGGTAGGGGGGTGGGGGTGATTGTATCTTATAATATGGTGGGGAAGAGTTGATTTTAGGGGCTCTGGTATAAAGGATGTTTCATGAACTATCGAGATAAGCTCTATGGGAAGTTCAGGATGGATTGTTTTGATCATATTAGCTATATGAATTTGCATAGAAAGATCGCCAAGTCCAGATGGAATAACCCAAGTAAAAAAAATCAGTTTTTTTTGGGTATTTAAAGAAAAATCCTTATATTTATAGAGAAGAGCTTTGTCAAAAACCCCGAAGGCAAGCTCACTAAAAGAGCAAAAAGTGAGTGATTTTGGAAGTAAAGAACTTATTTTACAACGAGTAAAAGGAGGTAGACTTAGACTATTAAAATCCTCGCAAGACAGTCTCATCTTGAGTTTTTCTATATCTGATAGAATCTTTTGCATTTTTTTATTGTACGCAATATTCACTTTTGTTACAATATAGCCTTTCTATTCCGGCTTAGCTCAGTTGGTAGAGCAGTAGACTGTTAATCTATTTGTCGGTGGTTCGAGCCCACCAGCTGGAGAAAGAAATAAAAGGGTCGCTTACTTAGGTAAGCGGCCTTTTTTTTGCTAAAAAAAAGACGAGGATAAATGAAAAGAACTTTATATGCACTACTTGCTCTAGTAATGGTTAACTTACATGCCGAAGAATGGGATAGCCCATCCATTTCTAAATTACCCAATACTGCTGTAAAACGATCAAAAAATTGGAACACATCCTTATATCTAGGTAACGAAATGGGGATAATACCTGGGTTAGGCGTTCTTACGAGAGATAAAGGGATGAATGTTGAGTTTGATTTTCGGGTAGGGGGGATTCCTCATGAGCTCTATGGGATTGAGGCGTCATGTTCAAAATTATTTACTTATAAATATCATGATAACCGGAATTATTACATGGGGCTTGGAGCCGGTGCGATGGCAGGTACTTTCGAACTGAGTGTAATGGGATCTTCTGCTGAAAGAGTGTATATAGCAGTCCCAACAGCCAAAGTCTTTGTAGGTAGCTCGAGCGAAAATTATTTTTTAGATGTGGGATTTGATGGTTTTACTACATTTCTAACAGGATTGCCGGTACCCGTAGTTCGTGTTGGGGTAACATTCTAAGCTTATGAAAAAATATCTATATACACTTCTTGCCTTAGTAATGGTTAACGTAAATGCTAAAGAATTAAGCAGCATACCTAGTAAGGCAGTACCTCATGTATTTAGTTCTCGATCTAATGTCTATGAAAAAGATATAGCTCGAGCGATTATAAGAAAATCTTTACTCCACCAAGATTCATATTACCCATATGCAGGATTTGGGTTACTTGGAATTGAGGCAGGTGTAGCTTATCGGAATTTTTATTCTAAATTTGACGTGGATCTAAGATTTAATACCTTCCTCTTTCTCCACTCGAGTAGAGTTTGTTTCTCTAAATTGGTTATGTTTGGTAATAAAGAAAAAAAAGAGCCCAGGAAATATTTAGGCCTAGGTTCGGGGATAGGCTTATTGGTAGGCCCAGGTGCTCATGGTGTTAACATTTACCCATTTCTTTTCCCTAGAATTTTTTATGGAGTTGAGACATCTTATGGATTTTGGGATTTTGGTGTGGATGTAGTGATACAAGAAGATTTTCTATTCCCATTTCCCGACCTAAGGTGGGGATTTCGATTTTAGAATGGTTTCTTTCTGCTAAGTTTTTTAGTCTTATGCTTCTTCTTTGAAATAAATAGTCTTGTATCCTATTGTAGTTACAATTTATTTATTCTTAATTATTTCTGTGTTTTTATAACTATGTGTAAAATGACAATGCTCTCCAAATCCCAATTTTTTAGACTACAGAGAAGTCTATTGTTATCCTTTTTATTCTGTAAATAAAAGTAGAATTAAATGGTTGTTTTAATTATGATTTTTCATTTTTAGAGGAGAAAAAAGTTGAAAACAAAAAATTTTAAATTAGCAGCATTAGTATTAGTTTTATTCCTAGGCAGTTGTGGCTCTAGGTATCAGCCGTATGGCTATTTCAATGGCGGCTATTCTGAGGTGCTTACAACAAAAGACTCATTTATAGTAAATTTTCGAGGTAACTCTTTCACTAACGAAGACACGGTGTTGAAATATGCCTTAAGAAGAGCTTCTGAATTAGCTATAATGAATGGTTATCAATATTTTGTTGTTCTATCTTCAAAAGATGTAACAGTAACTACCAAATATGAAAATACGAGTAATAATCTAAAGCAAAGGCACGGTCAAAAAAAGGATTCAAGCTCATTTGAAACTGCTATAAGCACTTCAAAAACTATGGGGGAAACAAGCGCTCCGGGTGTTTCTTTAGCTATTAAGTGCTTTCATAGTGCGCCAAAAGAGGGTGAAGTGATTGATGCAATCTACTTTTTACAGCAAAATGAAGATTAATATTAGAAAAGGCGCCCTTTAGGTTCGTTACCTTCTCGTAGTACAGCTTTAGAATGTAAGAGTTCAGCAGCTTTTGCTGAATCTTTGACTTTGGATTCACTTCGTTCGAGCATCTCAGTTTCAAAGTCTTTTAGTACAGTTTCTCTTAATCCCATTTCCCTCCAGTTCGGTGATATGGTACATCCTTTGGAAATGTGTCGAGCAAGTGAAAGGGCATCAAGAAGGGCTTGATTTGCCCCTTGCCCCTTAAATGGGGTCATTGGGTGAGCTGCATCCCCAATTAAAGTAACGGATTTTGCGTTTTCTAAATCTTCAGGATTAAGTAATTTTCTATCGTATACAGGGTATCCTGTAATTTGAGAGGGGAGGGTTGCTAAGATAATTTGAGGGATAGGATCATGCCAGTTAGCTCTACGACACACCTCTTCTTTAAGTGCATCAGCCCCACCCGCGGTGATTTTTTTTGCCTCATTTTCTGAGATAGGAAAGCTAAACTGCCACATGATAGCATCTGATGAAAAGGGCATGACATAAATTCGCTCAGAGCCATTTACTGTTTGAAATACGGTTTCAAGGTCAAGTAGAGGACTTTTGGGCTCTTTAAAAGATTTTAGAAAGGTGATGCCTAAAATAACCATGTATCCTATGTAATGAAGGGGTGTATTTTCTTTATCAAAGAGAATGTTACGTACAGAGCTATAAATGCCATCGGCACCTACTACTAAATCAGCCTTATGGGTGTTGCTTTCTCCATTAACCTGAAAAGTAAGCTCCATAGATTTATCTTTACCCTCTTTTAAACTAAGTAGCTTATGACCCCACTTAATAGTGTTAGTAGACCCTAATTGGTGTAGTAAAGAAAGGCGTAGTGATTGTCTTGGAATATGTACATTGATCCGTTTTGGGGATCTATTAAGTACTGCATGAGTTCTCATTCCCCACTGACTAATTTCTTTACCTTCTGTATCATGTACTATGTGGCGTGTTGAGAACATTCCATCTTTTAGGGAGAAAAGACCAAATCCTTTTATCGCGTTACTTGCCTGTTGTAAGGTAAGTCCATATCCTTGCGCCCTTGCATCAAAACTTTTATCTTTTTCATACAGGGTAAAGGGGATATTTCGATGTAAACAAGCTACAGCAAGGGCAACTCCACCAATTCCAGCCCCAATAATTGCTACATGAGGAAATCTAGTTTCATCAGAAAGCGGGGCTGCACTTGTTGCAATTAATCCAGATCCAGAGCAATGATCACATAAATATTGGGTAATTTTAGGGCGAGAGCAAGGGACACCCTTTTTTTTATCATTTTCAAATTTTTCAAGGGCTAATTCATATCGAATTTTTGATTGTTTACGGAATTTTGAGTTTTTCTTCCCCCATCCATAACAATTTGGGCAAATCGTCCAATAGCTTTGACTATTTTTCATTAAAATACCATAAAATCCTCCTATTTTATCTTTAAGAACACATTATTTCAAGATGTAAAAAATGTTGTATTTTTTTATGATTCAACTGTACATTCTAAAACCCTAGGAACCATTTATGGTTTTTATCTCAAAAAGTTTTTGCTTGCTACTTAGTTTAGGTGCAAATGTAAAGATTACACAGCAGTTAAATGAAATGACTCTAGAGGAAAAAGTAGGTCAGGTCATAATGGCCCATGTTAATGCAAAAGAGGTGACAAAAGAGGTGGAAACTCTTGTTTGTGAATTGGGGGTAGGCGGTATAATTTATTACAACTGGGCAAATGGATTAGACTCAAGAGATCAGGTGAAACATTTAAGCAATGGAATGCAAGCTATATCCAAAATTCCTTTGTTAATTGCAGTAGATCAAGAAGGTGGGATAGTTGAACGTCTCATGAATGAATTTACAAGATGGCCAGGGAATAAAGCTTTGGGCCAAACAAATGATTCATCCCTTGCGTATAAAGCTGGCTATTGCATTGCAAAAGAACTTAAATCAGTGGGCGTGAATACAAATTTTGGACCTGTGGTAGATGTAAATTCTAATCCAAATAATCCTGTAATAGGGATTAGATCTTTTGGGAAAAACCCAAAAAAAGTAAGGGAGTTTGCGATAAAAGCTATAGAGGGATATAACGATGGAGGGGTGATTTGTTGCGCAAAACACGCACCAGGACATGGCGATACAGATACTGACTCCCACACACACCTTCCCTTAATTAATAAAACCTTAAAGCAATTACAGGAAACAGAGCTTGTCCCTTTTAAAAACACCCCTTCACCTATGGTAATGACAGCTCACACTCTTATCCCCTCCATTGATAAAGATAACCCTTCTACACTTTCAAAAAAGACATTAGATCTGTTTAGAAAGGAGTGCTCTTTTAATGGGGTCATTATTTCTGATTCCTTAGTGATGGAAGGGGTTTTAAAAGGCGATAAGAAAGTTGATGAGATTGCAATTGAGGCATTTAATGCAGGGTGTGATATGATTCTTTTGGGGGGAGCTTTGCTTCATGGCCAAAACAGATTTGAACTTAGTGTAGATGATGTTGTAAATGTGCATAGGTCGATGGTGCAGGCTGTAAGATCAGGGAAAATTTCTAAAGTAAGACTAAATGAAGCTTTAGAAAGAATTCTACAGTTAAAGGATAGGGATTTATTAACCCAAGATTGCCTAACAGAAGAAGACTTTATCAGCCACAATGCCCTTGCTTTAGAAATTGCAGAAAAGGCCTTAAAGGTAAAAGTGAATAATCAAGACGCAGATGTACCTATCAAGGGAAAAAAAATAACGATTGTAGCTTCCAAACAAATACTTAAAACTATCAAGGAAACAAATTTAGGAAAGATAGAAAATTCCACTTTATTAGAATTTGGAGAAATAGTCAAAGATGCAACTGAGGTAATTATTATATGTAGTTGTAATGCGCATTTAGATTGCTTACAAAGAGAGCAGATTAGAGCTTTAATTGATTTAAAGAAATCAAACCATCTAATAGTGTTAAGAAATCCTCAAGATGAGGATCTTTTTCCCGATGTCTTACGTGTAGTAAAAACATTTAGTTTGTCAAAACCATCGCTGAATGCTATTGCAAGGTTGTTTAATGAATAGAATGAAAAAAAATCTTTTTATAGTTTGGTTAAGTTTATATGGATCACTTTATCCACTTGTAATTAGTGATCAAGATGCAAAAATCATAGGTGATCGTATTTTTAAAAATGAATGCAGCGGAAGAGATCTTGAGTTAACTCATTGGAACGAGAAAGAAAACTTTGCCTCCTTAGGCACCTGTCATTTTATTTGGTATCATAAAGAAAAAAAGGAGGGGTTTGAGGAAACTTTTCCAGCGCTTTTACTTTTTTTAAGAAATAGGGGGGTCAATATTTATCCTTGGTTACTTTCTCAAGATGGTTGTCCCTGGAAGTCAAGGGAAGAGTTTTATTCAGCAATAGATTGTAAACAGATGAATGAGTTAAGGGATCTTTTATTAAAAACTGTTGATCTTCAGGCAAAATTTGTAGCAAATCGTCTAGAAAATCTATTACCAAAAATACTTAGTCAAGTAGATCAAAATGATAAAGAAGGGGTAACAAAGCTTTTTTATACTCTTGCAAAAGAGCCAAATGGTCTTTATGCACTTATAGACTATTTAAATTTTAAGGGGTCTGGTTTAGTGGAAAAGGAAAGATATAATGGAAAAGGGTGGGGGCTATTACAAGTTCTTACCGCGACATTAAAAGATTCTAACAACCCATTAAATGAGTTTGTTAAGGCTGCAAAATGTATACTATCTGAAAGGGTTCAACATTCCCCAAAAGAAAGAGATGAAAAAAGATACCTAAGAGGATGGAATAATCGTTTAGACTCTTACTTAGTAAACTAAAGATCGTTCTCTTTTGGCCTCTAAAACCTATTATCACTAAGGGAAAACTAAGCGAAAGCTTTTTAGAAGAGGGTAATTAAGTGATGCTTCTAAGATTTCTTTTTTTTAAAATTGAACAAAGACGATAGACAATAATAGTTGCACTTAAGATTCTTTCTTCATTTTTCAAAATACCTTGCTTTAGTAGTAAGTGAAGATGATGTAAGCTGCTAATAAAAATCCTCTTTACCAAATCTGTTTCATCTGAGATTTTATGGTAGGGGGCTAAAATAGGAGCAGTGTTAGGATCTGTGATGTCAAAAAATTCCCCCCAAAAATAAAGCCCAACAAGATGGGTAACTTTAAAAAGATAGTTGCGATTACCTTCTAACTTTTGTTTTTTTGAGTAAACCCTATAGAGTGACTCCTTTATATCGAATAAATTTATTTTTGTATGTGTTTTTATTCCAAACAGTAGGTTTACCACTTCTACTTGGTCAATAAATCTTATATTGAGGTAAAGATGTTGATTGGGAAGAAACCACTTAAGTGATGTTCCATTTAATGTTACATAGGTTGGGATCTCAGCTTTGAGCATTTCTATTCGTTTAAACTCTGTATCACCATAACTTTTAGATCCTACGTAATCTACAACTAACCCTATTTGACTGCTCATTTCTTCTCCTGTAGTTAAAAAAAATATATTATTAATAAAATATTAATTTTACAATAAAAAAGTTAGAAATATTTGGGACACTATGAAGGGATAATCTCTAATGGAAAAAATGAAAGGCTCCTATCTATATCTACTTTTCTATGAACAGAAAGGTATGCTGCGGCACTTGATTTATCCTTAAAAAAAGCTCGATAGGCTGGGTGTGTAACCCCAGTAATTAGTGGGATAGATGATCCATGAGAGTCAAAAATTTCAATAGATCCATCAGGGTTCTCAGTATACATTAAAAATGCGATATTAGCCAATATTAACCCTGAGGATCCTTTGGGAATCATAGTTAAAAGATCTAAATATCCTGAATATAGGGTTTTATTTGGGTTCAGTGATTTTCTAATCTGTGCACCATTATCTTTAATATCTTTATTATTTTCTATGAGCATAGAAACGGTAGTTAAAGTACTCATTTGCTCTTTTGGAAGCTTTAAGTGTCTTATTACTCCGTTTTTAATAACATCTTCAATGGTTCTATTTGCAAGTTTTGCAACAAGTGCCTCTACCGCTATTGATCCACAGCAAAAATTAGCCCCACCTTCAGCAATTGCCAACCCATCATCCTTAAAATTTACCTGACTGATACCACCTATGGCTTCTTTCCTATCGATAAATAATCTTGCCGAAGCCTCGGTCTCAAGATCGATAATATTTTCGCTTAATAAAAGTTCCTCTTCCTCTAACTCTATCTCTAGACGCTGAAGTAAATCAATAGCTTGTATGGGATCATTTGCTTTTATTAAGTTTTCTAAATGGTCACAAAAAGTATACGAAAATTCATCAAAAATACAAATACAATCATTTCTTGTTAAAGATTTTTCTTCCACGATGATACGATAATCAGTATCAGCGTTAAACATCTCAATTAACTGATCGAATGTTAAACTTTCAATAAAACTAATATGAACCTCATCGTTTAAACCTAAATGTTTTTCAAGTCTCATTTCTATAGATTCTTTAAAATCTTCATTTACAATTGGAAGTTTCAGTATATTTTCCAAGGTCGTTTCATCGAGCTCATCTTTATTACTATAAAGTTTCTCACGCACTGAACTTTGAAAAGCATGGCCTTGTATGTAGGTAGAAAGCTCATCAATGAGGGATTTAGCACTTTCATATAATAGACATTTTTTATCTGTTTGATTAGAAAAAATCGTAAGCAAGTCGTTAATATCTTTAAGAGAGGGGGTTTTAGATTGTTTAATGTTATCAAAGGCGATTTTATCATTTTGTATATTCTTTAATTCTTGTTTTGTGATCGCTTTTAGAAAATCTGAATTTTTATAAAGCCTTGATAATGATTTTTTAAGCTCTTCATTTTCTTTAATACCATCTACTGGTAATTGTTTTACGGTTTCATGGATTGTTTCAATTCTTCTAAAATCCTCATCATTTAGCCTCATTGGAATCTCTGCACGACACCTAACTATTAATGATGTAACAAAATTAGCATCAGATAGATCAGCTGAACTTGTAACAACTTTTTCTGCAATAGAGGGCTTTTTATCAAGGGGATTAGAAGAAATGGCACCACTACTAACATCATTAATTTTTCGTTTAACAGGTGAGGGGGAACCTGAACCACTTTTTGGCGGATGCGCGGTTTCTTTAGGATGAGACTTTCTAATTGGATCCATAAATACCCCTATTTATAAATAACCATAAATATATAAAATTTATTTTAAATAAAAATTTTGTAAATCGAAGAATGTCTCAAAAAAAAAGCTAATCTTTGATTTTTATCGGGATGTTGATCTGTTTAAAGAAAGTATTTACCGACTCATTTGTAATTTTGAGAGGTATTTTGGAAACATTTTTTACATCAAGAAGGATTTTTAGTAAGATGGTTTTGGCAATTTGACTTGTAATATCTCCATTTTTAGTGGAAAGATTTTTAAACGTAAGATTTTTTATTGTTGTAGTATTTACATTTCCAGCTGCATCTAAGTAGTTTACGGTAATATTATTGATTGTTAGCGTCTCTATTGTGGTGGTTTGGCTACTTTTTGAAGTGCTTGGTTTTTGAGAGCTTGTAATATGATTAACAATGGCATCCCAATTAGTCAAACCTTCAGCCCCTGGCATAATTTCTACGTCTAAAGTGAGATTATCTAATGTTATTTTACTAATCTTAATACTTTTACTTAAGTAGGTGGTAATTGGGGCTATTACAGATAACTTGCCTACGGTAAGAGCGTATGGGTGTTTTGTTCTAGGTGGGTTTTCAACATTTACATCCCAGAGTTTTAAATAAGAATGAGTTAACGCAGCATTACCCACTGTTGTTTTTGCCCCGAAGGAGGTTGTTAGTATTGATCCTAAAACAGTTGCGATAAAAATGTATCCAATAATGAAAGCCAAAGCAATGGCGGTAATAAAGGAGAGAATAATAACGATAATTTTCTTCATATCTTAACCATCAATAACTATATGAAATAAATCAACAATATTAATAATAAACTAACAATTAATCAGTTACAATTAAATCAAACCAATTTATTAAAATTAATAAAAAAAAGGACGATATGGAAGATACAATTATACCTATCTCTGATGAAAAACCAAAGCTTTTGGAAAAAATGATTGCTGGTATCAAGTGGTTTTTTGTTAAGGTTTACTCTATTATTAAATGGATCTTTGTAGAGGGATACTTACTCGTTAAGTGGATATTGATAAAGAGTTTCAGATTTTTATTGTGGATCACAAAAAAGATTTCAATATTTTTGAAAAAACTCCTTATTGTGTCTGTAGCTCCCCCTTTTTTAGTGCTGAAATTCCTATATAAGGTAGTCAAATATATTTTGTTAAAAATGTGGGCCGCTCTAAGGTGGTTTTTTACAGAAGATCAGATTACACGAGCCCTTTCTATTTCCCTTAGAATAAAGCTTGCCTATAAATCATTCGTAAACTCTGAAACTACAACCTCGGAAAGGGTCATGGGCGTATTTAAAGCTCTATTCACCCTGTCTGCAATTAATGCAGTAATTGAGGAAGAAACACAATAGGCTTACTATTAGTCGATTAAGAAGATATTTATCACTATTTGTATAATAGAGAAAAAAGGAAAATGTATGGCAGATGAAATTGATGCAGTAGATCAGCTTTCTTCAGAAATTGAAGCGCTTGTAAACAATTACGAGGCAGATGATTCTTTGGATTTAGGGGCGTTTTTAGTTTCTGTACAAAATAAAGTGAATGAATACTCCACTCTTATTTCAGATGCAACAACTCTTGCTTCAAAAATTAGCTCTATTTTAACAGGCTCAGGGCTTTCTCCACAAGAGGTCTCTGCAGTTTCCTCTATTGCTTTAAATGCGATTGCAAAAGCAGGCGGTGCAGTAATTACTGTGTTAACTGATGTTCCTCTTCTTATTACAAAATTAAAATCAGGTACGCTATGGCTTTTTAAAAACCTTTGGAAGGTTATGAAGTGGATTGTGAAAGAAGTGTACCTTGTGACTAAATGGATCATTAAAAAAATAGTTTATTTTTTAACCCTGGTAGTAAAAAAGCTATTTACAGTCATTTTTTGGGTTATTAAGAAAATATTAATCGCTATAGAGCGCATCTTAGTTGGAAGTTATAAGGGAATTAAATGGGTTGTTTTAAAAATCACCTCCCTTATATCTTCCTTTTTTAGTGAAGATACAATGGATACACAGGTTGTTGTATCAGCTTTTGATAAGATCTCTACTGCCATAACAAATTTATTTGGATCTGCTGAATCTACAGAAGAGATTGTAGAGATTCTCCCAATTTCAGATACTGCAAGCGCTGAATCTTCTTCATCTTCAAATACGACAAGTACAGAGGCTCAAACACCTTCTACATCCTCAACACCTTCTGTAACTGATTTAATAACGACAATGGCCCCTTCTGTCTTAGGTACTGCAGCCTCTACCACCATTCCAGATGTCTCAACTATCTCAGAAATTACAACAATTACAGGCATTCCAACTATTCCAGGAATTTCAACTATCACTGATCTACTTAGTGGAACGGGTTCTTCTGAAACTACTGAAACCACTGAGACAACCGACACTAGCAAGTCCGTAGAAGAAAATGATGAAACAAAAGAATCTGAATAGACTTCTTTCTGAATCCTATTAGCCTATCCATACAGATATTTTTTTTAATCTGTATCTTCTATTTTTAAAAGATGGTTTTTGAATTAAAAAACCTGGATCTAGCACATTAAATAGGAAAGAATCTTTATTTTTAATCAGATAAGATAAAAAGTAAATTTATTGTTATAATAAAAATAAAAAAAAGGAGATAATAATGAGTATTTATAATGGATATGGCCGATCAATTTTTTTATTGGTGGGAACAATTTTAGGTTTTATATTTGGGTGGATTGTAAAAATGTTTGTAAGTGGAGGAAAAGAGGAATCTTTTGATTATGGTGACTCTGCTGATAAGTGTCTTCTTACAAATGAAACAGCTGAATTTAAAATGCAGCAAAACACGATTTATATGCGCTTAAAAAGTACTGATGAGTGGATGGTTATCTCAAAAGTAATCGGCGACCTATTTCAAGGAGCATACCCTCCTACAGATTTTGATATACAAAAAGTGTTTAAAAATTATGGATTAGAATACGAGGGAAATTTTTTAACTTGTTCAAAGGAGGCTTTTCACAATCACTCTGGGTTTGCAAGTAGTGGAGATGGACAAACCTTTGTCTTAAGTGTAAAGAGTTCATTTCCTGAGGTTTTTAGGGGGAATTTTAAAATTACAAATGGTTACTATGAAACGGATTTAAATAGTTCAGGGTTTTACTCCCTTGGTCGGGTAGTGCAAAATCCTGATGGAACTGTTAAGCCAATAGAAGGAACATTTGCAGGTGGTTACACACTTGCCCCTGGTAGTCTTGAAACAATAAATAATAATCAGTTATTCGCGTTACATGGACAATACACTAGTTCCCCTGAACCGGGAGATGGGAAAATATTCCAGATTGATATTATGAAAAATAATTAATTAGAAAATTACCGTTTAAAATCAGTCTTTCAGGGCTAATGCATGAAGATTTTACTTACCAGTAAAATCTTCATGCATTAGCCCTGTTTCTAAAAATATTACAGAATAAATTCTAACTTCATTAAAAATAAGCCAATTACATCATAATTATAACTTAAAATATAATTATATTAAAAATAAGGAGATATAAATGGAGTATAATACCACAAATCAATCTATCATAGACTTTCTTGCAAAGACAGCAATATTTGCAGATAATGAGATTTCAGCTGAGAATATGACCTTCTACCATTCTAACTTTATTTCATTTATGGATGGGTTAGATAACGATGGAACAAAGATGATTGTAATGGAGTGTGTGCTAGATATTTTTCATGAAACAGGGCTTTGTGATTTAAATCATAGTACATTTTATAAGCTTGTAGATGTAAGTGTATCCTACTCTTCAATGATTATGATTATTCTGGTAACCTATTTTCTAGATATCTATCTTTATGAAAGAGATATGAAAGCAAATGATGTTGGTGTGACGTTAAACCCTGCCTATGCTGCAAATTTTGTCTATTTAGTAAACTCTGTGATCAATGATCAAAAAACGGTAATGGATGAGAGGCTAAGGGCGAATTTTGACATTATTTTTCAAGATTATTTACATGGTAGTTATCTAGATGTTTCAATGGGAATGGGGGACTATAACGAAAATGGGGTCTCAAATGTACAAATTGCAAATTTTTGGAATAACCTTTGGGTTGGATTCAGTAGCGCCTATCAAGAGAATGAAGAATGCATTTCGAAAGAGACAATGAATGATCTTTTTGACACCTTTCTTGCCTCTGCAATCTATCATCTTGGGTTAAATTTATAGGTGAACTTGTTGGTTATACACTCTCACTCACAATAGCATCATAAGGTTCAGAGAGCTTGTATTTTCTCGCTTTGTTAGAGTAATCAACAATTTCTAAAAAGCGATCTTCAACCCACTTTTTGCAAAGAGCAGCATTAGTTCTTGGTTTAAAACCAAATAGATCGCCTATTTGTTTGGCTGTAACAATATCGAATTCTTTAAATAATCCCAAGGCTTTGCGTTGTTTCAGATCTAAAGTACGCAAGACCTTTGAGTAATCTTTTTCACCTTTTTTATTGCTTGCCATCATTTGTGCGACTACTTTTTCAAAAGAAAAAGCCATTGCTTCAATAAAATATTCCACCCAAGGGGTTATGTCGCTCTCAAGTCTACCAAGGTAATAATTGTGAGATGGGCCTATACTGATAGCACGATAATAACCAAATAGATTTTTAGCATAATACTCTTCAAGAGAATACAAGCCTTTTAAATCATACCCTCCAAGATGCAAGATTAGTGTCGTCAGCAATCGAGCTGTTCGACCATTACCGTCATAATAGGGATGAATGGTTGCAAACTGATAATGAGCAATGCTTGCAACAATCGGGCATGGTAATTCTTCATTTTCTTTGATCCATGAAACTAAATTGCGCATAAGACCCGGTACATCTTTTGCTTCCGGTGGCATATAAACTATTGTTGCCGTGCCACTTTCCTTGATAACATTTTGTCCGTCTCGGTAAGGTGTTGGTTTAACACGAGCTTGATTAGAGCTCATGACTAGAGCATGCAGGGTTTGAATGATTTTTTCAGTAATCGGATGATTTTGTGAGGCATATTGCTCTAATTGAGCTAACGCAGCATAATAACCCTTTACCTCATGCTCATCTCTTTCTCTGCCTGGAAAATGGGCTTGAAATTGAATGACCTCTTTGATCTCCTCAGGGTTAAGTCGATTGCCCTCTATCATCGTAGAATAATGTGTTGTGTAAAGTTTAGCTGTTTCACGAAGTGAGTTAAGCACCTTAGGGTTAACAGGTAATAATGATACTTTTTCCTTAGCAGCCTCAATTTTCATCAGACTTTTGGCAATATTAGGTGTTATGGTATAGACTGGTTTATAGTTTGTCGGCATGATATAAGCTTAATATTGGCTTCCCTTATATTATACACTATACCGATAAATAGTGCATAAGTCAAGTGGAACATGCTGATAAAAAAAAGCGGTAATATATAATTACCGCTTTTTTAGCGCCTTAGTAAGAAAAGGGTTAATATCCCATTCCAGCTCCAGCTTGGCTCATATCAGGGGCTGGATCTTTCGAAGGAACCTCTACAACCACTGCCTCGGTAGTAAGAAGCATAGAGGCAACAGATGCTGCATTTTGAAGAGCAGATCTAACCACTTTTGTTGGATCCACAATTCCTGCCTCAAGCATATCTACAAATTCATTGGTTAAAGCATTCCAACCAAAAGTATCATTTCCCTCTTTTACTTTATGGAAAATTACCATACCTGGTTCACCAGCATTTTTTGCTATTTGGCATAAAGGAGCTGAAAGGACAAACGCGATAATCTCACCGCCGCGCTTTTCATCGCCATGAAGTGTTTGATTAAACGCCATTAAAGAGTCTAAACAATGCACTAAAGCTGAACCACCACCTGGTAAAATACCTTCTTCAATAGCAGCTTTTGTGGCATGAAGGGCATCATCGACTCGATCTTTCTTCTCTTTCATTTCAACTTCTGTTGCTGCACCAACATTAATTAATGCAACTCCACCTGTAAGTTTTGCTAAACGCTCTTGAAGTTTTTCTTTATCATAATCTGAGGTAGAGGCTTCAAGTTGTTGTTTGATTTGAGTGCATCGAGCATTAATTTCATCCTTATTGCCATAGCCATCGATGATGGTTGTATCATCTTTTCCAACTACAATTTTTTTAGCAGAACCAAGTTGCTCAACAGTTGTATTCTCAAGCTTCATTCCTAAATCCTCAGAGATCACTTCAGCGCCAGTTAAAATAGCAATATCTCTTAGGATTTCCTTACGTCTGTCACCAAAGCCAGGTGCTTTTACAGCACAAACTTTTAATCCAGATCTAAGTCTATTAATTACTAATGTTGCTAAAGCTTCGCCTTCAATATCTTCTGCGATAATGAATAATGCTTTTCCAGACTCTGCTACTGTCTTTAAAATTGGTAAAAGCTCTTTCATAGAAGAGATCTTTTTCTCATGGATTAAAATACAGGCATTTTCAAGTACAGCCTCTTGTTTGTCTGCATCTGTAACAAAATATGGGTTTGTGTAACCTCTATCAAAATTCATACCCTCAACAACTGTTAATTCAGTTTCTAGGGTTTTTCCTTCTTCCACAGTTACGACACCATTTTTCCCAACCTTTTCCATCGCTCTTGCAATTAACGCACCAATTTCATGATCGTTATTTGCTGAAATAGTGGCAACTTGTGCAATTTCTTTATCCTTGATAGATTTACTTTTTTTCTTTAACTCACCTACAGTGTGCTCAATTGCTTTATCAATACCGCGCTTTAATTGAATAGGGTTTGCACCTGATGCAATAGATTTTAACCCTTGTAGATAAATAGCTTCTGCAAGAACTGTTGCAGTGGTTGTTCCATCACCGGCTTTATCAGCTGTTTTACTTGCTACCTCTTTTACAATTTGGGCTCCAATATTTTCGTATGGATCCGATAGTTCAATATCCTTTGCCACAGTCACCCCATCTTTAGTGATGTGGGGAGAGCCAAATGATCTTGATAAAATTACATTACGTCCTTTTGGCCCAAGGGTTACTTTTACAGCATCTGCAAGGGTTTGTACGCCCTTTTTAATCCTGTTGCGCGCATCTTCATTAAATTTAACATCTTTTGCTACCATAATGTTTACTCCTAATTTTTTTATTTTTAATTCTTATTCAACAATTGCAATTACATCGTTTTCTTTAACGATAAGAAAATCTTCCCCATCTACACTAATTTCTTCTGCGCCATATTTAGCCCACATAATTTTATCTCCGACTGCAACGTTCATTGTCATATATTTTCCATGATCATCCCTTTTTCCAGGACCTGTTGCAATTACAATGCCAACATCATTACCTTTTTGAGCAGAGTCTGGAAGGATAATTCCGCCAAAATTTTTCTCTTCAGTTTTTTCTCTTTTTACAAGAATTCTATCCGCAAGTGGACGAAGTTTAGTTTCTGTATTTATGCTCATTT
>Ga0172367_10002134_pt1 | contig 27508 bp, 26 predicted proteins | sample Lak10m_FD_114542 | JGI IMG/M metagenome (GOLD analysis project Ga0172367, IMG submission 114542) | Freshwater microbial communities from Kabuno Bay, South-Kivu, Congo - kab_022012_10m | ecosystem: Environmental > Aquatic > Freshwater > Lake | place: Democratic Republic of the Congo: South-Kivu...
GCGCATTAACATCTAACCCTTTTCCCCGCTTGTTGAACCGACCCGCAGACGCGGCTTTGCAAGTGCGGACGCGATGGGGTGCGCCTCCGTCTTGCGGACAATCATGACGATTTGAGCGGACACTGCAGAAGCAGTTCGGCCATTCCGTGCGGCGGTGCAGCGTACCCGCACAATTTCATGACAGCCCTTGGGTCGCGTGCCCGATGATTGGGCGCCGTCGACCCTAGTCTCCCCTTGGTAAGCAACAGCTTAAGCGTAGGATTACGTGCGTTTCATGCAATATTCCGTGTGGGCAGGCACGAATCGGAAGGATCTATTGCCGTGACTGCGCGACGGAGCCATCAAGCGGCATGATTTCACCCGCCAATTCCCCCGGACTGACGCAGCTGGGCGAGCCGACGCCGATCCCGTCATCGCCTGACCATGCCGTGCTCGAGCGCATCCCCAATCCGCACCCGTGGACGCTGTATCTCGCGCGCTTCACCGCCCCGGAATTCACTTCGCTCTGCCCCGTCACCGGTCAGCCCGACTTCGCCCACCTCGTGATCGACTATGCGCCCGAGGCGTGGATCGTCGAGAGCAAGTCGTTCAAGCTCTATCTTACCTCCTTCCGCAATCACGGCGCCTTCCATGAGGATTGCACGGTCGCGATCGGCAAGCGCCTGGTCGACACGCTCGATCCGAAATGGCTCCGCATCGCCGGCTACTGGTATCCGCGCGGCGGCATTCCGATCGACGTCTTCTGGCAGACCGGCGAGGCGCCCAAGGGCCTCTGGGTTCCCGAGACGGGGGTGCAGGGCTATCGCGGACGGGGATAACGCATCCGCCGCATGTAACGCTGGCTGCGTCCCACTCGGATACCGTGGGGCGCCTGAAGGGAGATCGGCATGGCCAGCGTCGCAAGCATCTACCGGCACCCCGTGAAGGGCCTCACGCCGGAGGCGATGGTCCAGGTTCAGCTCACCGCCGGCGCCTACTTCCCCCACGACCGCGAATACGCGGTCGAGGTCGGCCCCTCGGGGTTTGATCCTGACGAACCGAAACACATCTCCAAGCAGCGCTTCACCGTGCTCGCGCGCTTTCCCTCGCTCGCAAGGCTGAGAACGCGCCTCGAGGATGCGACGGGCGCCTTCCACATCGGCGACGCCCACGGCTTCGGCGTCGAAGCCAGCCTCGCGACAGAGCAGGGCCGGGCCTCCATCGAACGCTTCCTGCAGGCCTTTCTCGGTGAGGAAGCGCCCCAGAAGCTCCGCATGTTGCAGGGACCTGGTGGACACCGCTTTATGGACCATCCGCAGGGCTTTGTGTCGGTGATCAACCTTGCGAGCGTCAGGTCTGTCGCGCAGGCGATCGGCCAGGAGATCGATCCGTTGCGCTTCCGCGCCAACATCTATGTCGATGGCTTAAAACCCTGGGCCGAAGACGAATGGGTCGCCAGCCAGCCTTTGCGCCTCGGCGAAGCCCAGCTCACAGTCTTCAAGCCCATCGTCCGCTGCATCGCCACCCATGTGAACCTCGACACGGGCGCCCGCGACATCGACATGGTGGCCATGCTGCGCGAACACTTTGCCCGCGACACGCTGGGCACATACCTCTCCGTCACCACGAGCGGCCGCGTCGCCGTAGGCGACGAAGTGAGGGCCTAGTCTGCGGAGCTTGGCCACGCGTGGTTTGACGACTGCGCTTTGCGCTGCACACCCCTGAGCGCCTCGATGGTGAGCAGCGACCGCGGGGAGTGCGGGTCAAACCATGAGGGTGCGCTTGCAGCTGCAGCTACCAATGCGGCGGCGGGGGTTCCTCGCCCAGGTCGGCGCCCAGGGCGTGCTCGGCGTTAGCCATGCGCTCAGCGAAGCGTGCGACCTCGCGCTTCAGGCCGTCGATGTCTTTCCACTGCTGCGTGATCGTCTGGTTGAGATCCTCGATCACACGGTCCTGGTGGGCGATGCGGATTTCGAGGGCGTCGATGCGCGCCTCAGGGTTTGACATGTGGCGGGCGGAAGCGTGAGGGTCGGAGGGTCGGGTCATGCCTGACACTTATGACAGTCGCAGGCGGCATGCTACAGACCCGGCGATGAGCGTGCACTGCGACTGGCGGGATGTGATGCGGGAGGCAGCCCTGCGGCTAGGCGCCGCCGGCGTGGAGAGCCCGCTGCGCGATACGCGACTGCTGCTGGCCTATGCGCTGGGGATCGAACCGGTCGATGTTATCCTTCGCGAGAGCGACCATGTCGATGTCGTTGGGCTTGCAGCCTTCGAGGCCGCGGTTCAGCGGCGACTGCGCCATGAGCCCATCTCGCGCATCCGTGGCTGGCGCGAGTTCTACGGGCGACGCTTTGTCGTGACGCCGGACGTGCTCGACCCACGGCCCGAGACCGAGCTCCTGGTGGAGCAGGGGGTAGAGCGGCTCCCGCCGGGCGGGCGAGTGCTCGATCTTGGCGTCGGTTCGGGCTGCATCCTGCTGTCGGTGCTGGCCGAGCGGCCTGACGCGACCGGTGTGGGCGTCGATATCTCGACCGCAGCACTGGTGGTCGCACGGCGAAATGCTGAGGCGTTTGGGCTGGGGGCGCGCACCGCTTTGGTCGAGGGCGGCTGGGACGTGGAGTTGGCGGGACGCTTTGATCTGGTGCTTTCAAACCCACCCTACATTCCGGCCGCCGACATGGCAGCGCTGGCGCTTGACGTGCGGGGCTATGATCCCCACCTCGCGCTCACGCCGGGAGCCGATGGCCTCGCGGCCTATCGCGACATCCTTACGACCCATACCGGCCGGGTTCGTCCCGGGGGCTGGATCGGTTTTGAATGTGGGGCCGGGCAGGATGAGCCTGTGTTAGGGCTGATGGCACAGGCGGGGCTGGACGGGCGCGTCGTCTATCCGGACCTGGCCGGGATGCCGCGCGCTGCATTCGGTCGCAGGCCCGGAAAGGGCTCATAAACCAAGTTGGGGCGGGCCTTGCGTATCCACAGGAAAGCGCTTGGCGGCGGCCGCCAAACAGGCTAGCGTCTGGTTCGACGGACTGCGGGCGTTGTAACGCCAAGCGTCTGGTTGGTCAGCAAGGTAGCGGCCTTAACTTCCGTCCGATTGGGGCGAGAACTCTGAAGATCAGGAAGGTTTCATGAAGCGTCAGCGGGGGCGCGGGCGCAAGCCCGGCGGCGGCGGCGGAGGTGGTGGCAACACCCACCATAACCACGGCAACCGATCGCTTGAGAGCAATGGCCCGGATGTGAAGATCCGGGGCACGGCCGCGCAGATTTACGAGAAGTACTCCCAGTTCGCGCGCGACGCCCAGTCGGGCGGCGACCGGGTGAAGTACGAGAATTATCTCCAGCATGCGGAACATTATTACCGCGTTATGGCGGCGACGATGCCGCGCGACCGCCTGCTGCAGCAGCAGAACGGCGAAAGCGGCTTTCAGCAAGGCCAGCAGCCGATGGGCGAGGGTGGGCCGCAGCCACCGTCAGAGTCCGGCCAGCAGTCGGTCGGCGATCCGGCGTCAGACCAGATGCGCGCGATGGACGAGCCTCAGACCGAGGGCGAGGACGCCGACGATGAGGTCGAGACCGCAGCGAGTGAAGCTTCCGGCGCCGATGATGGTGAAGACGATTTGGGCCCGGAAGGGGAGCAACAGGCTCGCGGCGAAAACGAAGGCGGTGGACGCAGTCGTCGGCGTCGCGGGCGTCGGCGGCATCAGGACGGCGACCGCTCAAGCGCCGGCCCTGGCGACACCGAAGCGCGCTCGGCGCTCGACAGTCTGGCCCGCAAACAAAGCGCGCTAGCGGGCGGCTGACCGCTGGCGCCTGTTTGACGCACCTCGCGCGCCGCCGCATAGTTCGGACCGCGAGGGGGCGGCCATGGGATTTTTCGCACTGGTCGGGGCAATCATCGGCGGCATCGCCTTCTGGTGGTGGCGGGCCCAGCAGGTGAAGGGCGCGGCCGAAGGCATTCTTGATGCTGCTGGCAAGGCGCGTGGGATGATCAACAGGGCCCGCTTCCGCCAGCGTGCCGGGCAAGCCGTGCTGACCGGTGTCGACACACCTGGCACTGCGGCTGCAACGCTGATGTACTCCATCGCAGCACAGCGCGGGCCGGTGCTACGGGCCGATGCCGAAACGATCGAGCACCTGCTGGAGACGATCTGCCGGCTCAACCGGCAGGACCGTGATGACGCCATGGCTTTCGCTGCCTGGGCGGCCGAGCAGGTATCCGACACAAACGAGGTGGTGCGCAGCTTTATCCCGCTGTGGCAGAATTCGCTCGGCCCCGATGAGCGCCAGGAGCTGGTCGGGATGGCCTGGACCGTCGCGCGCCTTCATGGCGAAGCGAGCGAGCATCAGGCCGCCGCGATCCGCCGTCTGAGCGACGGGCTGATCATCGGGTGATCCTGGCCCCGCAGACGTTTGGCGTCGTTTCGATCGCGGCGAGGCCGACTTCCACGCACACTCAGCCACGCCCAGTCAACACGATCCAGGAGTCCCTGGACGACATACGGCAGATGATGCGCTTCGCTACTGCCCGCCCATCGTGAAGACGCAAAGCTTGTTGCCATCGAGATCGCGGAAGTAGGCGCCATAGAAGCCGCCGCCACGGTCGCCAGGGGCGCCTTCGTCCCTGCCGCCGAGGGCGAGCGCCTTTGCGTGAAGGTCGTTCACCTTGTCACGGCTTGGGCAGCGTAGAGCAATCATGTTGCCATTGCCACTGTGCTGCGCCTGTCCGTCATAGGGCTTGGTCACGCCGAACAGCGGGCCCTGCGCGAACCCATAAAGCTGGCCAGCTGCCAGCTCCATCACCCGCTTGCCGCCGAGGTCGGCCAGGAGCGCGTCGTAAAATGCAAGGGCCTTGTCGATGTCCTTGGCGCCGATGGTGGTGTAGCCGATCATGGCCTGTCCTTTCTCGTGTGCGCGGGAACGGAATCACGCCGCGCCCGCCGCCGCAATATCACACGCTGTGGTCTACATGCCGGGAGCGTAGAAGGCGCACAGCTTGTTGCCGTCGAGATCGCGGAAGTATCCCGCGTAGAAAGTGTCACCGCGCGCGCCGGCCGGGCCCTCGCACTTGGCCCCATTGGCGATAGCGGCATCGTAGACCTCGTGGACCTTTTCTTTTGAAGGCATCTGTAGCGCGATCATTGTGCCATTGCCGAAGGTGGCGGCCTCGTTGTTGTAGGGCTTGCCGACAGCGACCATTGGGCCATTGCCATAAGCCGTGCTCGTGCCGAAATCCATCGCGCGCTTGGCGCCGACTGGTGCGAGCACCTTGTCATAGAAGTCGAGCGCGCGCTCGTAGTTGTTTGTGCCGAGCATCACATAGCCGATCATGGGTCGTCCTCCATTGCTTGCGCGCAAGAATGCGCATCGGCCGGGCTGTGGCAAGCTTCTCAGTCCGGGTTGCTGACAGGACGGTGGCTGGAAGGATGCAGGCAATGGAGAGGATATCGGAGGTGGTCGGAGAGAGTTTCGCGGGATCAGAGACTACGTCGCTGCCTCCCGCGAGAACAAAACAGCCCGCCCCGGAACGGAGCGGGCTGTCGCTTGTTTGCCGTCACCTCACGCGAACAGCTTCGCCCACTTTGGCTTCTTGCGGGTTTTCCAAGCGCCGCGGTGGTAAGCGTCGGAGCCGATCAGCGGCACGACGGTGGTTGCTTCGGCGAAGACCATCTGTTCGTGCGTGGTCTGCACCTTGCCCCACGAGGCGGCCTCCTTCAGCGTGGACGACGAGCAGGCGCCGTCGCGCACGTCGGCGACGGTGATCTGCACGGCGTATTTGTGCATGTCCGCCTCGATGCCGAGGATTTCTGCGCACACCACCGTGTCCTGCGCGAAGTTCTTCGGTACGCCGCCGCCGACCATGAAGAGGCCGGTCGTGCCCGCCGCGATCTTGATGTCGGTGAGCTCGCGGAAGTCCGCGACCGCATCGATCATCAAGTAGGGCTTCTTCGCCTTCGCACGGTCCTTCTGGTGCTTAACAAGGCCGAAGCCGGCGGAGGAATCCACGAAGGCCGGGCAGAAGATCGGCACGCCTTCCTCGTAGCAGGTCTGGATTAGCGAGCCTTTCTTCTTGGCGTTGCCGTCGGCCAGCCACTTGCCCATTTCGTGAATGAACTCGCGTGAAGAATAGCCGCGCGGCTCGAGCGCATTTGCGATCTCGTAGATCGTGTGGTCGCACGCTTGGAGTTCTTCCTCGTCAATATAGGTGTCGTAGATCCGGTCGATGTAGTTCTCGCGCAGGACGTTGTCGTCCACCTCGCCGGCGGCCTGGTAGTGCTTGAAGCCAAGGGCCTCGAAGAAATCCATGTCGACGATTGAGGCGCCGGTGGCGACGATCGCGTCGATCATCCCGAACTTCACCATGTCGCGGTAGACGTGCATGCAGCCACCCGCCGAGGTGGAGCCAGCAAGGATGAGCCAGGTCGAGCAGCCCTTCTCGCGCAGCGCCATGTCGAAGATGTCGGCGGCGCGGGCCGTGTCGCGCGAGGAGAACGACATTTTGCGCATCGAGTCGATGATCGGCCGCGCGTCGAACGAGGTCATGTCGACATGCTCAACGGTTTTGCCGAGCAGCTGCGCCTTTGTATTGTTGCGCTTCTTCGCGACAGGTTTGACGGGGGCGGCTTTGGCGGTGGATTTGGTGGCCATAGCGGAACGACTCCAGAAGAGAGGACGTCAGAAGGGCGACGGCCAGCCTGGTTTGGGCGGGGATATAGCAGTGTGCGGATGGATTTGAATAGAAAAGCGCGGGCCGGGGTTCATTCGGCCCGCGCTTCCATCTGTTACAGTTTGACTACCGCACGACCTTAAGCCGGCGCGTGGCCTTGCGGCTGACACGGCGCGGCTTCTCCACTGCTAGCGGGCCGTACATCGAGGTCCACGGCAGGTCCTTGACGGCGACGGTCTCCGTCTCGCCAAAGCCGTTGAACCGGGTCTGCATCGCGACGCCGTAGGCGCCGAGCATGCCGATCTCGATATAGTCGCCTTCGCGGATGTCGGCGGGGAGGACGAAAGGTCCTTCCATCGCATCCAGTGAGTCGCAGGTCGGGCCGTAGAACTTGAAGCCCTGCATCTCGCCTTCGAACGCGCCGTCGGGGCGGTGGGCCTTCACAGGGAAGGGCCACTTGCAGTGGGCGGCGTCGAACAGGTTGCCATAACTGCCATCATTGATGTGCAGTGCGCCGTCCTTCACCAGCTCGACGCGGGCGAGGATGGAGCTTGCCTCGGCAACAAGCGCGCGGCCGGGTTCGCACCACAGCCGGGCGTTCATCGCGACCGGCATTTGCTCGAAGGCCTCCCTGATGACCTTGACGTAGAGTTCAAGGTCGGGAGGCGTCATGCCCGGATAGGCCGACGGGAAGCCGCCGCCGACATCCACGACATCGACGATCACGCCCGCCTTCACGATGATGCGTGAGGCCAGTTCCATGGCGTCGCGGAAGGCCGACGGGCTCATGCACTGCGAGCCGACGTGGAAGGAAACGCCGAGATTGTCGGCAAAGCTGCGAGCCTTCTGCAGGAGCGGTGTAGCCGCTTCTTCCGAGGCGCCGAACTTGTGCGACAGGGCGTAGACCGCATCGGAATTGTTGACCGCGAGGCGGACGACAAGCGTGAGGTCATCGGCGCGCTGCGTGGCGGCGACGATCTTTTCCAGCTCGGCTTCGCAATCCAGCGAGAAGACGCGGACACCATGCTCGAAGTATGCCCGTTCGATCGCCTTGCGCGATTTCACGGGGTGCATGAACGCCATCTTTGCGTCCGGATAGCGGGACGCGACCAGCTTGATCTCTTCTTCCGAAGCAACGTCAAACCAGCGGAGGCCCGTCGCGTACATCGCGTCGAGCGCCCAAGCGGAAGGGTTCGCCTTTACTGCGTAAAGAACTTCGCCCGGAAAGTTATCCCTGAACCAAGTAGCCGCTATCGAAACCCGTTCCGGTCGCACACAGGCAACCGGCTTTTCAGGGAGTCGTTCCCGGACCAGGTCCAGGGGCGTATGGAACGTGAGCAATTCACGTACACCCCTGTTAGTTGTTGAACCCAATCCGGCGTTAGTACGGATCTTTGACTCGTTAAGTCTGCCTCTCAACCCGCACACGTCATCCGAAGCACTACAGCTGTCAGACGCCACGTGGAATCAAGGCGCAGAGCCTCGAGCCGATGTCCGCCGGCGCGATGGATATAGGTCCATAGGTCGTGCATGTAAATAAAATCTTTCGCCCTCTCAGGGTGTTGGCAACAGGCGTTCAGATAGCGCGACAATTAGTAGATGAAGCGCCCAGGAAGCGTGGCTGCGTGTGAGCGCGCAAAGCGCCGGCAAGGCGCGTGACGCGGGCTGATTCGCGTTTCAGAATAAGGCTTGAGGAGCCGGAGCATGGCGCAGACGGGCATCTCGACCGCGGCGGAGATCCGGCTGCCAGAGTGGCTGGCGGCGTGGCCGTTGCCGGCTGCGCCGGTGGGCGATCACGAGGCGATGGCGCTGGCGGTGGCGATCGCGCGCGAAAATGTCGCGCGCACCCTCTTCGGTCCGTTCGGCGCAGTGGTCCGCCAGGACGCCACCGGCGAGGTGATCGGTGTTGGCGTAAACCTCGTTGGTCTGATGGGGAACCCGGTGCTGCACGCTGAGACGGTCGCGATCACCCTGGCGGGCGGCCGAGTCTGGGGTGGCGCGACGCTTTTCACGTCCTGTGAGCCCTGCATCATGTGCCTTGGCGCCGCCCACTGGGGCCAGCTTACCCGCATTGTTTCGGCGGCGCTGAAGGAGGACGCCGAGGCGATCGGATTCAACGAGGGCGCGGGCACAACGCAGCTGCGCGCGCAGATGGCAGCTCGCGGCGTTCTGTTTCAGGACGGGTTGCTGCGGGAACAAGGCGTTGCTGTCCTGCGCTTCTATGCAGAGAGCGGTGGCGTGATCTATGGTCCAAAAGGCTAGCCCGGGGGGAAGCCCGAATGCGCATCGGCGTGGAGATGATCGTCGCCGTGAGTCTGACAGCGTCCGCCTCGCCCGCCTGCGCGCAGGATTTCAGCTGGATGTTCGAGGAGGGCAAGCCGGCCAGCTTGCGAACTGTGATCTCGGGAAGCATGACCCCGGCCCTGCTAGTCGGAGACCGGATCGCAATTTTCACCCAGATGCGCTTGCCTGAGCGGGGCGACATCCTGATGTTCGACCACCCGAACGATGACGAACAGATCCCGTGGGTGAAACGCGTGGTCGGCTTGCCAGGGGACAGGATCAAGCTGTCCGGCGGCCGGCTTTTCCTAAACGGGGCCGAAATCGCGCGCACACTCGTGCGCGAGTACGCGTATCTCGACCCGCAGGACTGGGAAAGCGTCATCACCGTCTCGGAGTATTCAGAGCAGTTCCCGGGCGAGGCCGCGCCTCATCTCATCCACGAGTTCTCCGACGATGAGGAAGGCGACGAGACACCTGAGTTCACGGTACCTGACGGACATCTGTTCATGATCGGCGACAACCGCGACATTTCTTATGACAGCCGTGCGCCGACGGGACAGGCGATTGCAGCCGGGGCGGAGGCGGGCGATTCCGCCGGCGCCGACGAGGATGAGGAGGGTTCGCAGGAACATTCCCGCGCGATCGGATTCGTGCCGATGTTGAATGTTGTCGGGCGGGTGCGGACGGTGATGATGAGCCTCAACCCCTGCAACCTCACCAGCGCGGAAAACGCCGGCGCGGAGTGTCTCAAGCCGAACATCAACAAGCGGCTTTGATCGCGGCGGGGCTCAAACTTATTGCTTCTCAATAAGCCGCACCTAGAGTGACGCCAGACACATCAGGGGATGAGAGATGAGCAAGCGACTCATGACGCTGAAACTCGGCTCGGTGCTGGCGGCGGTGCTGGCAATGAATGCCTGTGCGTCGGGTGGGGATACTTCGCCAACCTATGCCGCTCCCATGGTTCCAGCGTCGGCGCCGGAGGCCGCCGCAGCGCCGGAGCGCGATCCCGTTATGCAGCGCATCGCGCAACTCAACCCCGACATTCCCTACACCAAATATGTGCTCGAGAACGGCCTTACGCTGATCGTGCACGAGGATGCCAAGACGCCGACCGTTACGGTTCATATCGTGTATCACGTTGGCTCGAAGAACGAGCCTGAGGGCCGGTCGGGCTTTGCCCACCTCTTCGAGCACCTGATGTTCAACGGCTCGCAGCACTTTAACGACGACTTCTTCAAGGCGACACAGCAGATCGGCGCGACCAACCAGAACGGCACGACGAACACCGATCGCACGAACTATTATCAGACAGTGCCCAAGGCTGCGCTGGATACGATCCTGTGGCTTGAATCCGATCGCATGGGCTACCTGCTCGGCGCCGTCGACCAGAAGCGGCTCGATGAGCAGCGCGGCGTGGTGCAGAACGAGAAGCGGCAGGGCGAGAACCAGCCCTATGGCCGCGTGTTCAATCACATCGTGGCGGCGACCTATCCCGACGACCACCCGTATGGCCACACCGTCATCGGCTCGATGGAGGACCTCAACGCCGCAACGATGCAGGACGTCCAGGACTGGTTTAAGCAGTGGTATGGACCCGCCAACGCGGTCCTGGTGATCGCTGGCGACATCAAGCCGGAAGAGGCGAAGGCGAAGGTCGAGAAATTCTTCGGCGAGATCGCGCCGGGGCCGCCGCCGACGCAGCCGAAATCGTGGGTGCCGGCGCTGGCCGAGAACCAGCGCGAGATCATGTATGATCGCGTTGCCCAGCCGCGGATCTACAAGACGTGGAACGTGCCCGAACTCGGCAATCCGGAGGGCGAACTGCTCGACCATGTCGCGGCGGCGCTGGGCGGGGACAGGAATGCGCGCCTCACCAAGCGGCTGGTGTTCGACGAGCAAGTCGCCACCAGCGTCAATGTCGGCAATCCGCAAAGCGAGATCGCTGGGCAATTCCGCATCGTCGTAACGGCTAAGCCGGACGCCGACCTCGCCAGGATCGAGGCGGCGATTGATGAAGAGGTGAATCGTCTGATCGCGACCGGGCCAACGCAGACCGAGCTCGACAAGAGCATCGTGCAGACCGTGTCGGGCGTGATCGCCGGGCTGGAAAGCACGTCGAGCAAGGCGGCTCAGCTGGCGACCTGGGAGATGATCGATGGCGAGCCGGACGGGTGGAAGAAATCGCTGCAGCGCCTCCAGGCGGCGACGCCGGCGAGCGTGCAGGCTTCGGCGCGGAAGTGGCTGACGCGCGGTTCTTATACGCTAAGTGTGCTGCCCTTTGGAGAGCCGGAAGCCTTCGCCGAGAAGGCCGATCGCTCGAAGATGCCGCAGCCGGGCGCGATTGCTGATGCGGCTTTCCCGGACTTCCAGACGACGACCCTGTCGAACGGGATGAAGGTCTATCTCGTCGAGCGGCATGACGTGCCGCAGGTCAGCGTATCAATGCAGCTGGACACCGGCTATCCAGCTGACCTGTCCACGATGAAGGACGGGCTAGCCGGCCTGACGGCGAACCTTCTGGATGAAGGCACGACGAGCCGGTCCGCACTGCAGATCGCCGACGAGATAGATCGCCTGGGCGCCTATCTTGGCGTCGGCGGCGGCGGCGAACAGTCGACCGTGGAGTTTTCGGCGCTGACACCGACGGTGGACCAGGTGATGGCGATCTGGGCCGATGTGCTGCGCAACCCGGCCTTCGCCGAGGGCGACTTCCGCCGCATCCAGGCGCAGACCGCACAGGCTCTGCAGCAACAGCTGCGCGATCCGGGCTCGATCGCCCAACGCGTGTTGTCGCGATCCATGTGGGGCGACGATCATCCCTACGGACGCCTTTTGACGCCGCAGGAAATCGCCGCGATGACCCCAGCGGACGCGACCGCCTTCCACAAGGCGTGGTACGGCCCGAACAATGCGACGCTCTTCGTGGTCGGCGACACCACTCTCGCGGAGATCACGCCAAAGCTCGAGGCCGCCCTGCGCGGCTGGGCCGATGCTCCGATGAAGCGTTCGCCCGTGGCAAATGTCGCGCGGCCGGAGCGGCCCGTGGTCTACCTCGTTGACAGGCCGGACTCTGCGCAGTCGGTGATCCTTGTTGGCACGCCGCAGGCGCTGCGCAATCCGGCGGAGGACACCCGCGTTGGCGCGTTCAATAGCTTGTTCGGCGGCACCTTCACAAGCCGGGTCAACATGAACCTGCGCGAGGACAAGGGCTGGTCATATGGTTCGCGCTCGAGCGTGAGCGGCGGACGCGGTCCGCGCTCTTTTGTAATCCAGGCGCCGGTGCAGACCGACCAGACCAAGGGTGCGCTGATCGAGCTGCGCAAGGAGCTGACCGACATTGTCGGCCGCAGGCCGCCGAGCGCAATGGAACTCAACAACGTTCGTACGAACACGTTGCTTGGCCTGGCAAGCCGGTGGGAGACCGCGGGCGCCGTGATGGGCACGCTGATGGACATCCACAACTTCAACCTGTCCGCCGACTACTGGGCGGAGTATGCGGATACCTATCGCGCGGTGACTCCTGGCGAGGTCGAAGCGATCGCAAAACGCTTCATCCCCAACCAGAACCATGTCTGGGTGATCGTCGGCGATCGGGCCAAGATCGAGAAGGGCGTACGTGAGCTCAATCTTGGCGAAGTGCGCGTGGTCGATGCGAACGGGGAGGCGGTGGATTAATCCACCCGGATCGTCAACGTGTCGGCGGCGGCAAATCCGGCCGCGTCCTACACAAAGACTCGCCGGCCGTAGTTGGACGGCATGAGGTTGAGCGCAATTGCGTCGCCATGCTGGCCGAACTTCATGATTGCGCTGTAGACTTTCACGACCCGGCCCGATTGTCCGGCGAGCGCGAGCTCCGGCTCTTCGGCCTGCGGAGATTCGATGGGCTGAGGCGCCAGCGTCATGGCTGCGAGAAGAGCAAGAAGGAGCAATCCTCCGGCGGCGACCGCCGCACGACCCGATAGGCTTCAGTCGTACCGCGTCGGGCTGCGCCGGAAAGTCTGTTCGTGAAGAGTGCGCGACCCTGCCATGTTCACAGAACGCAACAGGGACGAGAAGGTTGCGGCGCCAGATCAATCAGGGCGGGCTGAAGCTTGCTTGGGCTCCGACTTGGATGCATCGCCCTCCGGCTTGGGCTTGCGCCGGCGGATGCGCAAAGCGTTGCGGAGCTTGGCGAGGCGACGCCAGAAGCGGCTGCGTTCCGGGACAGGAAGCGGTTCGAGATTGTTGATGAACTGCTCGGCGCAGGCGCGCCAGGAATAGGTCTCGGCGTAGGCGCGCGTGGCGGGACGGGAGCATTTCAGCGCTTCCTCGCAGGCGATCCTGAGGTTGTCATTCACGGCGCCGGCATTGGAACCGGGGATGAGATCGCGCGGGCCCGGTACGTTGAAGCCGGCGACGGGCGTGCCCGCCGCCATGGCTTCGAGAATGACCAGGCCGAACGTGTCAGTAAGGCTCGGGAAGACGAAGCAGTCGGCGTTGGCGAAGCAGGCGGCGAGCTCTTCGCCCTGTTTCACGCCGAGGAAATGCGCATCCGGATGCCTCTCTTTCAGCGCCTCCATCTGAGGTCCATCGCCGACGACGACTTTCGTGCCGGGCAGGTCGGTCTCGAGGAAGGCGGCGATGTTCTTCTCGACGGCGACACGGCCGACATTGAGCCAGATCGGGCGCGCCATGCCCTTGAACGGGCCGCCATCGTCCTTGCGCTTGTCGGGATGAAAGAGGTCGGTGTCGACACCGCGCGACCAAGGGATGATGTTCTTGAAGCGTTGTGTCTCCAGCTCGTCGCGCATCGACGGCGTCGCGACCATGACGCGCCCCGAGTATTTGTGAAACTCGCGAACATACATGTAGCCCATCCAGGTGGGCAGGAAGAAGAAGCGCGCATGAATGTATTCGGGGAAGCGTGTGTGGTAGGCGGTGGTGTAGGGAAACTTGTGGCGCAGGCAGACGCCGCGCGCCGCCCAGCCGAGCGGGCCCTCCGTCGCGATGTGAACGGCGTCCGGCTCGAATTCGAGAAAGCGCTCCTCGATGATCTTCTTGGCTCCGAAAGCCAGCTTGATCTCGGAATAGGTCGGCAGCGGTATCGTCTTGAAGCCGTTGGGAGAGACGATGTCCCAGGTGTGGCCCATCTCCTCGCATTCCGTGATGACGCGCTTCATCGTGCGGACAACGCCATTCACCTGGGGATCCCAGGCGTCGGTGACCAGCATGATGCGCATTGCGGGCGCGGTTCCTCTTCGAGTCGGCGCCGCCTGAATACGGGCCGGAAAGGTCGGCGTCCATGGCCGGACGGGACCGTGACCGTCCCTGCGGCCCCGAGTCGCGCAAGATCGTTGCTCAAACACGGGCCGCGGCGGGAGACTTTCAAGTTGATCCCGCAGGGGCGCACCGGCAGATATGCCATAGTTCTCACAAGGCCCCATCATGTCGAAAAGCGACGCCCTCGCATCCTGTGCGCCTGATTTCCTGGATGCCGGCAAGTTCGCGGACGAGGGAGCGCGAATCGCCGAACTGCTGGCGAACCCGACCCTCGATTCAGCCGAGCGGCGCAACGCCTCCCTTGTCGCACGCGACATCGTTCTCAAAGCGCGGGCGGAGAGCCAGCGCTCGGGCGTAATGGAGAGCTTTCTCGAGGAGTTTGGGCTATCGAATCCAGAGGGATTGGCCCTGATGTGCCTGGCCGAGGCGCTGCTGCGCGTGCCGGACGCTGATACAGCCGACGCGCTGATCGCCGAGAAAATCGCCTCGGGCGACTGGTCGGACCATCGCGGCAAATCGGACTCGCTGCTGGTCAATGCATCGACCTGGGGGCTGATGCTGACGGGTCGCATCGTGCAGCCGCCAGAGGATGTGGAAACCAACCCCGCGGGCTTCATGCAGCGCATGGTGCGGCAGGCGGGTGAGCCGGTGATCCGCGGCGCGATGATGCAGGCGATGCGCATCATGGGCGGGCAGTTCGTGATGGGGCGCACCATCGATGAGGCTCTCAAGCGCGGCCAGCGCAGCGTGAAGAAGGGAGAGGCGGCCTCGCACTCGTTCGACATGCTGGGCGAGGGCGCGCGCACGACGGCGGATGCGCGGCGGTACTTCGACAACTACGCCAACGCCATCGGGGAAGTGGGCAAGGCCAAGACGGGTCCGTCGCCGGAAACGGCCGATGGCATTTCCGTGAAGCTCTCAGCACTGCATCCCGCCTATCGCGCGGTGCAGGGCGAGCGGGTGCACCGCGAGCTTTATCCCATGGTGCTCGAGCTGGCGAAGCTGGCGGCCAAGCACAACATCAACTTCACCCTCGATGCTGAGGAGGCCGACCGGCTCGTCTTGTCGTTGGGCTTGCTGGAGCGGCTGGTGCGCGAGTCCGACCTTGCCGCCTGGACCGGGCTGGGGCTTGCCGTACAGGCCTATCAGAAGCGTGGCGAGGCAGTGGTCCGCTGGCTCGGCGAGCTCGCGACGGAAACCAGGCGGCGGCTGATGGTGCGGCTAGTGAAGGGCGCCTACTGGGACAGCGAGGTGAAGCGCGCGCAGGTGGAGGGGCAGCCGGACTATCCGGTGTTCACAACCAAGCAGGCCACGGATGTTTCCTATCTTGCGTGCGCCGATGTCTTGATCCGGACGGGGCCGGCGATCTACCCCCAGTTCGCGACGCACAATGCGCATTCGCTGGCTGCGATCGACATGATGGCCACGCGCGTGGGGCGAACCGAGTATGAGTTCCAGCGCCTGCACGGCATGGGCGTGGCGCTCTACAAGGCTGCGGGGCGTGAGCGAAGCGTGCGCATCTATGCGCCGGTGGGTGCGCACCAGGATCTTTTGCCCTATCTCGTACGGCGTTTGCTGGAGAACGGCGCGAACACAAGTTTCGTGCACTCCTTCCTCGACGAGGATGTGCCGGCGGAGCGGATCGCGGCTGATCCCTACACGAACCTGTCTGCGGCGCCCGGACGGCATCCGCGGATTCTGGCGCCCCCGGCGCTTTACGGTCCCTCGCGGAGGAATTCGACTGGCGTGGATTTCAGCCAACGCGCAGTGCGAGAGCGGATCAATACGAAGATCGACAAGCTCGACGCGGGAGGTCCGATGGCCGTCGGGCCCATCGTAGCAGGCGGCGTGCGCACCAGCCCGGGCGAGCCGTTGAGGGCGCCGGCTGACCTGGCGCGGGAGCTCGGCACGGTAGCGACGGCCACGCCGAGCGATGTTGAGGCGGCCTATGCTTCTGCACTGGCCTACCAACCGGCCTGGAACGCGCTTGGCGGCGCGAAACGTGCCGACATTCTCGAGGCGATGGCGGATGCACTGGAGCGTGAGACCGACCGGCTGATCGCAATACTGGCGCGCGAAGGCGGCAAGACGCTCGACGACTGCATCGCGGAGGTGCGCGAGGCGGTCGATTTCTGCCGGTACTACGCTCTGGAAGCCGAGGCGAAGTTCAAGGGATTCGCCGCGTTGCCGGGTCCGGCGGGCGAGACCAACGGCCTGGAACTGACGGGACGCGGCGTCTTTGTCTGCATTAGCCCGTGGAACTTCCCGCTGGCGATTTTCACCGGACAGATCGTGGGCGCCCTGGCGGCCGGCAACACGGTGCTGGCAAAGCCGGCGGAGCAGACGCCGATCATCGCGTTCGAGGCGGTCAAGTTGTTCCATGCCGCGGGTCTTCCTGCGGAGGCGCTTCACCTGCTGACCGGGGATGGCCGGATTGGCGGGCGGCTGACCGGCGATCCGCGTTGTGGCGGTGTCGCCTTCACAGGCTCAACGGAGGTGGCGCGGATCATCAACCGCACGCTTGCAGGCAAGGACGGGCCGATCGTTCCGTTGATTGCTGAGACGGGCGGCCTGAACGCGCTGTTCTGTGACACCACAGCGCTGCGCGAGCAGGTGGTGGACGATGTGGTGATCTCAGCCTTCCGCTCGGCGGGCCAGCGCTGTTCGGCGTTGCGTCTCCTCTTCCTGCCGCACGAGACGGCGGACGAGACGGTCGAGATGATCAAGGGCGCGATGGAGGTGATGAACATCGGTGATCCTGCCGATCCATCAGCCGATGTCGGTCCGATCATCGACGCGGAGGCGCGTGGCTTGCTGGAAACGCATCTCGAAAAGATGCGCAGCGTCGGGAAGGTCTGGCAGCGCGGGATCGGCGGCTTGCGAGACACGGGTACGTTCTTCGGTCCGGCGATCGTGGAGCTGGCCACGCTCGATCAGATCGACAAGGAAGTCTTCGGGCCGATCCTGCACGTTATCCGCTACGATCCAGACGATATCGTAAGCGTGGGAGCGCAGCTGTCGGCCAAGGGATATGGCCTGACACTGGGCGTGCATTCGCGGCTCGAAGGCTTTGTCGAGAAGGTGAAGGCAAGCGTGCGCGCGGGCAATGTCTATGTGAACCGCTCGATCATCGGCGCGGTGGTGGGCGTGCAGCCGTTCGGCGGATCAGGACTTTCCGGCACGGGGCCGAAGGCGGGCGGGCCGCACTATGTGGATCGTTTTGCGACCGAGCGGACGGTGACCGTGAACATTGCCGCTCAGGGTGGTGATCCGACTCTCTTGAATCTGTAGCTGGGTGTACCGGTCCCGGATCAGCTGCCGCCATCGACGCGAATGATCGCGCCGTTGGTGAAGCTGGAGGCCGGGCTTGCAAGAAAGAGCGCGGCGGTGACGATTTCGCCCGGCCTGCCGGGGCGGCCGAGCGCGTTGTTGGCGGTTTGGCGGGCTTCGGGCGTCCAGGCATTCGCGATGTCGGTGAGGAACGGGCCGGGCGAAATCGTGTTGATGCGCACTTTAGGGCCATACTCGCGGGCGAAGCTGACCGTCATCGCATTGAGGGCGGACTTGGCGCCAGAATACGGGACAACTTCGGGAAGCGGGTAGAGCGCGCCGGAGGAGGAAACGTTGATGATAACGCCGCCATCACCGTCGTACATCTTCTTTGCGATGAGGGCGGCAAGGCGAAACGGGCCCTTGAAGTTGAGGTCCATCACCTTGTCGAACAGCTCTTCCGACATGTCGTGGCTGGGCATGCGCGGGCTCATGCCGGCATTGTTGACAAGGATGTCGAGGCGACCGAAGGCGGCCCACGCTGTTTCAGCAAGACGCCCGGCCTGGTCCCAGTGGGACATGTTGACCGAGAGTGCGATAGCGCGACGGCCGAGCTGGCGCACGTCCTCGGCAGCCGCTTCACAGGCATCGAGCTTGCGGCTGGCGATGATGACATCAGCTCCGCGAGCCGCGAAGGCGCGAACCATTTCGAGGCCTAGACCGCGGCTTCCGCCCGTGACCAGCACGATCCTGCCCGAGAGGTCGAAGAGCGGGTCGGTCATCTACTGCTTGTAGACCCTGCCTTTGGCCATGACGAAGTCGACCGATTCAAGCTCGCGGACGTTGGCGAGCGGGTCGCCATAGACCGCGATTATATCGGCGGACTTGCCAGCGGTGATCGAGCCGATTTCGGCGGTGAGGCTGAAATGATCAGCGGCGTTGACAGTAGCGGCCTGAATCGCCTGCAGCGGCGTCATCCCCGCCTTCACCATGAGAGCGAACTCCTGCGCATTGTCGCCGTGAGCTGAGACGCCGGTGTCGGTACCGAAAGCGATCTTCACGCCGGCGGCGTGCATGCGACGCGCCATGTCGAGCATCAGCGGGCCGGCTTCGAGCGCTTTCTGCTTCTGGGCCGGCGAAAAGAAGGTGTCCGGTTTTGCGGCCTCGCGAGCAACGTAGTCGCCAGCCAAGAGCGTGGGCACCAGGTAGGCGCCGCTCTGCTTGAACAGCTGTGCCGATTCCGCGTTGGCGTAGGTGCCGTGTTCGATCGAGTCGCCGCCAGCCTTGAGGAAAGAGTTGATGCCGTCGGCGCCATGGGCGTGCGCCGTTACCTTACGGCCCATCGCGTGCGCAGCCTGGACGATGGCCTTGAGTTCTTCGTCAGTGAATTGCTGGCCAAGGCCTGCGGCGGTCTGCGAGAGCACGCCACCGGTCGCCGTGATCTTGATGATATCGGCGCCGTCGCGAACACGCTCGCGGGTGGCGCGGGCGCAATCGTCGGCGCCCGAGCAGACGCCATCGCCGCGATAAAGCGGCACAAGATCGCGCGGCATGCCGTTGGCGTCGCCATGGCCGCCATGCACGCTGACTGCGCCGGCCGCTGAGATTATGCGCGGGCCGGGCACCACGCCACGAGCGACGCCGGAGCGGAGCGCGAGGATGGATTCCGACGGCCCACCGAGATCCGCCACTGTGGTGAAGCCCGCCTGCAGGGTCTTCATCGCGAAGCCGGCTGCATCGATGGCGGCGTCGGAGTCGGTCTTGAGAAAGCCATTGAGGCGGGCCTCGGGCCCCTGCTCGCTGGCAAGGTGGACGTGGCTGTCGATGAGGCCAGGGAGGACAAAGGCGTTCTTGAGATCGACAAGGCGCGCCCCCGAGGGCGTGCGCGAATAGCCGGCAGTGATCGAGACGATGCGGCCATTGCGCACGAGGATGCTCTGCTGCGTCAGCACCTGCCCGGAGGCCGGTTCGGCGAGCACGCGGCCTGCGTGGATCAGGATGTCTTGCGTGGCCGGCTGCTGGGCCGACGCCATCAGCGTCGCCGCGCCCGTAGCCAGGGCGAGCGCGGCGCCTGCAAGGAGCGCCTTTCCGGTTCCGAGTTTCATCGATTTCCTCCCGACATTTCTTCCAGCTATCGCCGCACTTTCCCGGGACGGCAAGCCTGCTGTGGGGAGGTTTCATCTTGGCCTTCGACGCCGATCCAAAGGCCGGTATGCTCCCATCGGCATCAAGGGCGGAGAAAGAGTTCCATGAAGGTCGCAGACAAGGTCATCATCGTCACCGGCGGGGCGAGCGGAATCGGCAAGGCGCTGGTCGAGCGGTTTCATCGCGAAGGCGCGAAGGCCCTGATCGTGGCCGACATGAATGGCGACGGCGCCGAGGCGGTGGCAAAATCGGTCGGCGGAATCGCTGTGCAGGCCGACGTGGCCCGGGAAGCGGATGTCCAGACGATTGCGCGGACGGCGGAGGAGCGGTTCGGCCGCATCGACCTGTTCTGCTCCAATGCCGGGATTTCGCGCGGCGATCCGGAGATCGACAATGCAGCTTCGGCCCCGAATGCGCACTGGGAGCTGGCGTGGGGCGTCAATGTGATGGCGCATGTCTATGCGGCCCGCGCGGCGCTGCCGGGGATGATCGCGCGGAAGTCCGGGTACTTTCTCAACACGGTGTCCGCCGCGGGATTGCTGAGCCAGATCGGGTCGGCGGTCTACTCGACCAGCAAGCATGCGGCGATCGGGTTCGGCGAGCATCTGGCGATTGCCTCGCGCGAGAACGGCATCGGGGTTTCGCTGCTATGCCCGCAGGCAGTGGATACGCCCATGCTGGGCGGGGCGGCGGGCTCGCAGAATGTCGATGGTGTGTTGTCTCCGGACGATGTCGCGAGCGCGGTCGTTAAGGGGCTCGAGGCGGAAAGCTTTCTCATCCTGCCGCACGAGCAGGTGACGACCTACATGCAGCGCAAGACGGGCGACTATGACCGCTGGATCCGCGGAATGGTGCGGTTGCGCCGGGGCGTGATCGATGGGGCGAAGGGCGCACGGTGAAAAAATGCGCCCCTTCTCTCGATAGTGAGAAGGGGCGCCAGAATGGCCGAGCCGGAACGTGGGGCGTCCTGGCGGTCCGGCCCGCCTCGCCTTGCTGGGGCGAGGCTTGAGCTGTGCGCATCAGCGCGCGTCTTGGAGGCGCCACTCGTAGAGGACAGAGTGGCCGCAGACCGGCTGCGCAATGCCATCAAGTGTCGAGGGGCTGAAGCGTGCGCTACGAATCCATTTCAGTGCTTCCTGATCGAGTTTCGCGTTGCCGCTGGAACTGACGAGTGAGGCTGAAGAGACGCGCCCGAAGCGGTCAACGCACACGCTGAGGCCGCTGATTCCTTCATGCCTGAGGCGGATGACGATTTCCGGGTAGGGCGGGGGCGGTGCGGGCAAGAGTTTTGCCGCGACGCGTATGGTCGGTTGCGGTGGCGTTGGGCTTGCCCCAGCGCCAGTTTGTCCGTGTGGTGGCGGAAGCGGCCCCGGGTCGGGATCGCCACTAACCCGCTCGTCCGATTCGAACTGGGGGATGTCGACGGAGATCGGCGGCGCGACAAGCTTCGTTTCGCTGGTGTCCAGCCTCTCGGCGTTCGACGGTGGCGGCTCCGTCTTCAACTCGTCGGCAAGAGCCAGGTAGGTGATAGGATCAGGGAGGATGCTCCTGATGTTGACGCCGATGCCGGTCGCCAGGGCATAGCCCGTCGCCACGGTCAACGCAGCAGCTGAGAGAAGTCCAGTGATGCGGGTTGATGAAGGCGCGTGTTCTCGCATGGCTCCGTACATGGAGACCTCCGTTCAGGTGTCAGATGTTGAGTCGATCAGGTCCGGCGGTCGGCGGCGGGTTCGGTGATGTGGAGAGTGACTTGCTGGTTGCAGACCGCCACAGCACGGCCATCGCGCAGGGCAGGGGTGAAACGGGCGCTTTCGAAGGCGCGGAGGGCGGCAGTGTCGAGCTCGGCCTCGCCTGAAGATGTGCGCAGCTCGGCGTTGTCGACGCGACCGTCGGCGGAGACGCAAAGCGTGGCGGCAAGCTCGGCCTCGCCACGCCAATGTTGAGGCACAGCCGGCGCCCGGAACGCCTCGGCGATCAGACGGGGGCGAGTAAGGCCGGCTGTGGGGCGGCCTTCGCGGTCGAGCGGTTCGAACGGAACCAGCACGTCAGCGGTCTCGCGGAAGATCATGCGCTCGGGCTGCGCGGCCCAGCCGGCGAGCCCGCCGCCGGCGGTGAGTGTCATCACGATGGCGACGGCCGCGATGCGGCGGTGGCGCGAGAGGGGCGGGCGGGCGATCTCGCCGATCCGCTGGGCGAGCGGGTGCTGCGTTTCGGCCGGCCAGTAGCATCCGACCGGAAGCGGCCGGGAGACGAGCTGAGTCTTGAGAAGGGTTTCAGCATAGGTGCGGCGGACGCGCGGGCGGCGGGCGATCACCTCGGCGTCGCAGGACATCTCTTGGTCAAGCCGCATGGCGTTGGCGCCGACATGGACCAGCGGGTTGAACCAGCAGAGACAGCGCAGGAGCGCGACCAGTGCATTGATCCTGGCATCTGACCGGTCGATGTGGACCTGCTCGTGGGTGAGGATCAGCTTGCGCTCCTCATGATTGAACTGGTGAGCGAAATTGTCGGGCGTCACGATGCGCGGGTGGCTGAAGCCGACAATGGCCGGGCCGGCGAGGCCGGCGTCCGCGTCGCGCAGGAAGGCGTACTGGCGACGGACGAGGACAAGGGCAAAGACGAGCGCGCCGGCGATCCAGACGCCAACCAAGATCGCGGCAAACAGCGGAGCCACGGCTGCTGGCTGGAGTTCGGCTAGGCTTGCGGGCAGGCCGCCAATCAGGAATTCCGTGACCAGCGTCTCTGTCGTGCGCTCGGGGATGAGGGTTGCAAGCATGGTGACCGGGACCATCGACCAGAGCGCGTAGGCGGCGTGTGGACCGAAGGCGCGGGTCGCGTAGCCGCGGATCACTAGGACGACAAGGATTGCGGCGCCGGCTGCGAGGTTGAGTTCGGCCACGCCGGAGAGAAGGGCGTTCATTTCCGGTCCTCCTCGATTTTCGCGATCAGGGCCTTGAGCTGTTTCAGATCCTTGGCGGAGAGCTTGCGGTGTTCGGCGAAGTGGGCGACCAGCGGGGCGACCTCGCCCTTGAAGAGCCGATCGAGCAGGCCCTGGCTTTCCGACTGCACGTATTGCGCACGGGCCACGAGCGGCCGGTAGAAATAGCCATCAGCCTCGCGTGCGCCGGCGATGGCCTTCTTCTTGAGGAGGCGGGTGACCAGCGTCTTCACCGTGGCGGGGGCCCAGCCATTGTCCGGGCCGACGGCCGCGAAGATCTGGTCCGCGCTAAGCGGCGATTTCCGCCACAGCGCCTCCATGATGCGGCTTTCGGCGTCGGAGATTTGCGTCATGCTACACCTGTAATCTGAGGAGAGATTATGCGTGTAATCCGGCCTGTCAAGGGCGAGACTTTGGCGTTTCCGCGATTTGGTGCGTTGCGAAGGGCATGACAAAGCGGCCCCTCCGGCGCCGGGGTCGGGTTTGATGTGTTCGATGGCGCGCCTGGTCAGCTCAGGCCGTGACGGCTTGGAACGCGCCCGCGTCGGCAAACCCCACCTGATTGCGCGTGTGGCGACCGGTGTGCGTGCTGCGCCTCCTCCATGCCAGGAGAGGAAGGTTTGCGTCTCGTTCAGCGCAATGAATCCCGCCAAGCGTGCGGTTTAGCCTGGCGGTCCGGAGCGTTCCTTGCCGTGAGGGCCGGACGTCGCTCCGGCCAGCCCGTCTTGCGCAGTTCCTTGGGCGTATGCCAGGCGCCGGCTGCACTCCGTCATGTCACTGCGCGTTCATCCTCTCGTTTCCGGTCGCCGGCGATCAATTTCGACTTGCGGGTTGCGCCACCATCGGCATGAAAGGCGGCTCTGGCGGCGAGGTGTTCTGTGACGGGTGTGAAGCGTGTGGCACTGCGGAGACGCTACAAGCCGGGCGAGTTCGACCTCGTGGTCAGGCGCGCGAGCGCCGGGCTCGGACTTTTCACGGCGTCTGCGATCCCGAAAGGCGCATGTGTGATCGAATATACCGGCGTGCCGATCACGCGCGAGGAGATGTACACCTCGAATTCGCGCTACCTGTTCGAGATCAATTCGCGCAAAACGATCGACGGGAGGCCGCGCTGGAACACCGCGCGCTACATCAATCATTCCTGCCGGCCGAACTGTGAGATCGAGATCGCCAAGGGTCGAGTGTGGATCTTCGCACGCCGCAACATCAGGCCCGGCGAGGAGCTGGGGTATGATTATGGCGAGGACTATGTGAAGGCCTACCTGGCCGGGAGGTGCCTATGCGCGAAGTGCGCGCCGATGGCCCGCCCCAGGCTAGATGCCGCCGCCTGAAATCGAGAATTTGCGGCGCGTGCCGAGCAGTTTCTGGGCCTCGCCGATGGCCTGGGCGGCGCTCTCGGCGAGCTTGAGGCGCGGCTCGGAGCGGAGGGCTTCAAGCGCCTCGGTGAGGTGGGCGATGCCTTCGCGAAGCATCACAGGGTCGAAGCGCTTCTCGGCCTTAAGGCGTAGTGCGCGGCCGAGTGTAATGTTGGCCGCAATCCAGCGGTCCGGAGCGGCCGAGCGGTTGATTTCCGAAAGAGTAAAACGCGCGATTTCGACTGAACGGTCGATCCAGGCATCATTCCCGGAGAAGGCGAGCTGGAGCGCGCCAGCCGAGGAGTCGTCCACCATCTCCGCGAGCAGGGCCTGATCGGCGCGCGGCTTCTGTTGGAGAATCGACAGGACGGATTCGACGACCGGCTGCAGCCGTTCCGGGCGGAAGTCCTGCGGGCGGCCGAGGGCGGGTCGGTACTGCTTGGCGGCAGCATAGGCCATGGCGCGTGCGAGCGCCTCGGTCCAGGCCTGTCTCTCCCTAGGCATCGCCAGCGTGACGGGCTGGCGTGGCGGGTCGAACGTGTTGGACGGACGGGCGAGCATACGGGCGACGCCCTTAGAGCCTTTCGGCGCCTCGGCCCAGAGAATGAGGTCCGCCTCCGTGCGTTTCATCAGCTGGTAGGCCTTCTCGTCGCCTTCGAGATTGCCGGGCCAGACGATCACCCGGAACGGGCCGCCGAACATGTAGTCCTTAAGGTAGAATTCAACGCTGCGGCGCAGGAAGCCGGCGATCAGGCCACGATGGCCGCCACCGCGCACGACGAGCACGCGTGCGCCGACCTCGTCATTGCGGCGGATCTTCGCCGCCCGCGCGCCGCGGCGCATTGCGAAGACAGCGCGCACGAGCCAGACCAGCAGGAACACGCCGAGCACCAGGGCGACGACGGCCGCTAGGATGACCCCGATGCCGGAGAGCACGGGCGATCCCGACAGGGACTGTTCCAGCCCTGCCCACGCCTCGCTCAGCGATTTCTGAATGTCGGTGAGAAAGTCCATCCGAAGGTCCTGCCGCGTCCGCCATGCGGCCTTGAATACAGTATCTACGGGCGCCGCAATTCCCGCGCAACGGCTGCTGGCGCCACATCTTCGGGGGGAATCAGCTTAACGCGGTGTCATGAGGGTTCCGTCGGCCCACGTTCGCATGGTTAATGGCGACCCCGGCAGGATTCGAACCTGCGACCTACGGTTTAGGAAACCGTTGCTCTATCCTGCTGAGCTACGGGGTCGGCGGGTGCGTTATGCCCGCAAACAGACCAGATCGCCAGCTTGGCGGGCGAGCTGGGCCTCGCGCAGCTATGGCGCCGTGCAGAGGGCCGATGCGGCGCGATCAGGACGCCGCTCAAGGCGGGCGGAGGTGGTCGCGACGAAGCCTTGCACAGCGCGCTGTCGTGGCGGCCTGTACGGCTGAATGCAACCTGGCCGAGGGCGAGACCGGGCGCATCGCCCGAATTCTGGGCACTGATTCGCTGGTTGTGGACACCTGGCTGCGCATGCGGCTGGCCGTCGTTGGCCATGCAGCCACGGGCTATGACGGCCGCGCAGGCGAACCACGAACCGGGAGCGGAAGCTGCGCTAGATGGGCTGGCGCGCGGCCAGCCGCGGCCTCGAGGCCGAGGATCGCTGGCGCTTAGGCGCGCTTGGACGATCTCGCGAGCGAGCCGAACTCCACCGTCGTCGGGGGCGTGGTATCCGCCATGACGACGCGGCCCGGCGATGGCGAGGCGCATCTCGACGCCCGCAACACAAGGCTCAACGTCGGCGAACGGCCAGGCATGGCCGATGTTGATGTCCGGGTCGGCGCGAACCTTCGCGTACGCCGGCGGATCGACATGTGGTCGGCAGCGGAGGGCGGCGCCCCCAATCGCATAAGGCACTGGGCGCAAGCGCAGGCTGTGTCAGGGGGGCGCTGATTGTGCAGGCGCCCGTCACGCTCGGGATCAGAGCTGCTTATCTGGGGTCGCAGAAGGTGGGTGAGGGAGATGGAGCGGAGCGTGGGCAGCGCCGCGGTTCGACCTAGTACTACAGTTGTGCATTGGACCTCCGCTTGTAGTGGCTGAGGGTTGATGCGGCTTGGTGTCGTCGTCGCCAGATCGACCAGGCCATGATGAATGGCTGGTCTTGCCCCGTTTCGGTGGAGTGGTTCGGTCTTGGGATGTCATCCCTGAACTGACATTGCGACCTCCCGTTCGCGGGTCAAGGCATTATCCCTTTGTTCGGTCTGTGCGGCGTCCATCCCTTCGTCCCGGTCCGCCGGTATCGGCGGCCGGCGCGCGGAGCGGCGGTCAAGGCCGACCGCCGCGCTGGTCTCGCTGCGCGCCGCTTTGCTGCCAGGTCGCGCCTTGAGCGTCGCGAGCACGGCGGCAGTCTCGCGCGGTCCGGACGAAGCTGCATGCGCGCTCTCGAAGGCGATGGGGGAAAGATAGCCCAGCGCCGAGTGGCGGCGCCGCGGATTGTAGAAGCCCTCGATGAACCGGAAGGTCGCCATGCGCGCTTCGGCGTGGGTCCGAAAAGTGCTCCGGTCGATGAGCTCGCATTCCAGCGTGGCGAAGAAGCTTTCCGCCATCGCGTTGTCGTAGGCATCGCCGACCGACCCCATCGATGGCCGCACGCCAGCCTCACGACAGCGCTTGCCGAACGCAAAGGAGGTGTATTGCGAGCCTTGGTCGGAGTGATGGATCACGCCATCCGGTTTTCGCTGCGCCAGCGCCATGTTCATCGCGGCGAGCACGACGTCCACATGCAAGGTTGTCGACATCGACCACCCGACGATGCGGCGGCTGAAGACGTCGAGGACGATAGCGAGATAGAGAAAGCCGGCCCAGGTCGGGATGTAGGTTATATCCGCAACCCATAGGATATTCGGCGCCTCAGCGGTGAAGGTGCGATCGACCAGATCCGGCGCCGGACGGGCGCCGTCACGCTGCGTCGTGACGGTGAACTTCCTGCGGCTGACGCCGGCGATGCCGCCGTTCTTCATCAGCCGCGCCACGCGCTTGCGGCCGATCCTGACGCCGTGGTCCTCGCGCAGCTCGGCATGGATGCGTGGTGCGCCATAGGTACCATGCGAGGCAGCGTGGATGTCGCCGATGCGGGCGCTGAGCAACGCATCGGCCTGCGCTCGCGCCGATGGCGAACGCTTGCGCCATGCATGATAGCCGCTGGGGGAGACGCCCAGGACGCGGCACATGGCGTTGATCGGAAATGCGGCCCGGTTCTCGCTCACGAATCGGAATCCTTCGACGGGATCGCCTTCGTCTCCCGAGCGAACCAGGCCGCGGCTTTTGAGAGGATGTCGCGCTCCAGCCTCAGCGTACGGTTCTCACGCCGCAACCGCGCCAACTCCTCGCGCTCATCCGAAGTCAGCCCGTCTGCGCGTCGACCTTCGTCGCGGTCGGCCTGGGTTACCCAGTTGCGGATCGACTGCGCCGCCGGCTCGAACTCCTCGGCCAGGCTCTCCGGCGAACGGCCGGCGCGAACCAGCTCGATCATCCGGGCCCGGAACTCAGCCGAATACGGCTCTCTCTTTCGTCCCATTGTGGTCTCCTGAAACCCAAATCCTGCGGGCTCCACGAAACCGGGGCAACTTCA
>Ga0172367_10002135_pt1 | contig 27508 bp, 19 predicted proteins | sample Lak10m_FD_114542 | JGI IMG/M metagenome (GOLD analysis project Ga0172367, IMG submission 114542) | Freshwater microbial communities from Kabuno Bay, South-Kivu, Congo - kab_022012_10m | ecosystem: Environmental > Aquatic > Freshwater > Lake | place: Democratic Republic of the Congo: South-Kivu...
AAAGGGGCCAAATCGTCGGCCAGTTCCATGGAGTTGGCGTTGGCCAGCGCGATCGCGCCGCGCAGCTGCGCCGCGCGCCGCAGGTAGTCCTCGGCCTTGGTCATCGCCACTGCCGACGGCACCTGACGCCGAGTGAAGTTCTCGTCGGCCTTGCGGCCTTGAGTCAGGTCGTCGCGGTAGCCTGCGAAGGTCAGCAACCCACGCTCGGCGTAGCCGCGCCACATGTTCGACTGTTGCGTCATCGCACCAGCCAGCTTCAAGCCCACCGCGAGATTGATCTCGCCGCCTTCGAAGTGAAGGCGCTGGGAGCGGTTGTACTGCGCCTGCAGCACTTCCAGCTCCGCCAGGTGGCGTGAAGCCTGTTCCAGCTGCGCCGACACCTCGGCTGGAGCTGGCTTGGATTCGCCCGTGTACGCGAAGCCGGCGTCGACGAAGACCTTGTCGAGCAAGGTCTTCCGGGCGCTCCAATGCCGGATAGCTTCGCGTAGATCAAAACCGTTGATTTTCATGGATCGGATCGCGTGGCCGAACTCGACCGCGCGAACACCAATCAAGGCGGCGAGGCGCCGCCACAACCACGCGATTTCGCGCGAATTCCGCGCGCAGCTCCTCAGCGGCCCCAGTCGCGCAGGTAGCGGAAGTCGTGCGTCACCGTGCGCTCGCCCAACTTGGCGACCAGCGGCGGCTGGCGCTTGTACTGGTTGGCCGCCATGCGCGCGGCGATGCGCTCGACCAAGGGGCGCGCGTGGCCGAGGCCGACGACCTCCTCGAGCGTGCGGCGCTCGTCGACCAAGGCGTGCAGGATCGCATCGGCTTGCGCGTAGCTGAACCCCAGTTCCCCCTCGTCGGTCTGGCCCTCGAACAAGTCGGCCGTGGGCGGCTTGTCGATGACGACCCGTGGCAGCCCGAGGTGCCGCGCCAGTTGCACGACCTGGTGCTTGTACAAGTCGCCCAACGGGTTCAAGGCGCAGGCCGCGTCGCCGAACTGGGTCGAGTACCCGAGCAAGAGCTCGGTCTTGTTCGACGTGCCCAGCACCAGCGCGCGTTCGACGACGGAGCGGTCGTACAGCACGATCATGCGGCAACGCGCCATCACATTGCCGCGCCGCAAGCGGTCGGCATCCGGCGCCATGGACAGGTAGCCGTCGGCCATGGCGCCGATCTCGACCTTGTCGAGGCGGATGCCGAGCGTGGCGGCGACGGTGCGCGCATCGGCCTCCGAGGCCGAGCTGCTCGTCGTGTAGGGCATCATCACGCCCAGGACGTTGGCGGGACCGAAGGCGCGCGCCGCCAAGGCGGCCGACACCGCCGAGTCGATGCCGCCCGACAGGCCCAGCACCATGCGTTCGAAGCCGAACTTCCCGGCCTCGGCCCGCAGGAAGCGCACCAGCAGCGCCTCGACCAGGTCGGTGTTCAGGTCGAGCGGGTGGGCGTGGTCGCTCACGCTTCCTCGGCGTCCTCGAGCGCGCGCAGGTCGCGCAGCACCAGTTGCGGCTTCTCGTCGCGCCGCAACGGCGTGATCGTGCGCACGCGGCGCACGAGCGACGCGTCCAGCTCGCAGGCCAACCGGCCGGGCTCCAAGCCGTCGAGGCGAGCCACTTCGACTCCATCGGGGCCGACGACGCGCGAGCCGCCGCCGAACACGATGCCGTCTTCGCACCCCACGCGGTTGCAGTACACGACGTGGCTCTGGGTCAACACCGCGGCGGCGTCCTGGATCGTGGTCCAGGTGCGTTGCGAACGCGGTTGCGCCTCGCCGGCGCGCGCACCGCGCGCGGGGCTGGCGCTGCAGGCGAGGATGGCGTCCACGCCGGCGAGGAAGTGCAGCCACATGCCATCGAGGTGCCACATGTCCTCGCACACGAGCACGCCGAACCGGCCGAGCTTGCTGTCGATGGCGCGGAAGCGTTCGCCGGGCGCGAAGTCGCGCGCCTCGTCGAACATGCCGTAGGTCACGAGGTGCACCTTGCGGTGCGCGCCGACCATGCGACCGTCCTCGAACAAGCCCAGCGTGTTGTAGACGCGACCGTCGCGTGCGCGCTCGGCGAAGCCCGCGGCGATGGTGATGTCCCGCGACAGTTCGGCGAGGCGCGCCAGCGGCCCTTCGCCCGTCGCCAGCGCCACTTCGGCCACGAGGTCCTTGAGGAAGTACCCGGTCAACGAGAGTTCCGGGAACACGACCAGTTGCGCGTCCGACGCGCGCGCGGCGGCGACTTCGGCCTCGTGCAGCGCCAAGTTGCGGCGCAGATCGCCGAGCGCGGGCTCGATCTGGGCGAGGACGATGCGCGTCATGGGTCGTTGATTGTAACGCTCGAGCGCGTGGCGTCGGCGTCGAGGCCCGCCCTCAACCGCGCGCCTCGCTCGTGGCGCGCCTCCAAGCCGTCGAGACGAGCTGGTCGGCGCTCGCGCCGGCGGCTTGGCCCTCGAACGACAAGGCCAGGCGATGGCGCAACACGGGCTTGGCCACGCGTTCGAGGTCGGCTTGCGTCGCGTGCAGGCGTCCCGACAAGAGCGCCCATGCGCGCGCCGCCAGCAAGAGATCCCGTCCAGCGCGCGGCGAGGCGCCATGTCGGACCGCTCGGCGCACTTCGTCGGGTGCTTCGACCAGTTCCGGATGCGTGGCGCGCACGAGCCGCGCCGCCAACTCGACGAGCTGCGGCGGCACCACGATCTCGCGCACGATCTCGCGCGCCGCGAGCAGGCGTTCGCGCGGCAGCACCACGCCGCTCGCCGGCGTCGGCGCGCCGCTGGTCGTGGCGAGGATCGTCGCCAGCTCGTCCTCGGCCGGGAAGGGCACGTCGATGCGCAGGAGGAAGCGGTCCAGCTGCGCCTCGGGCAGCGGATAGGTGCCCTCGCTTTCCTGCGGGTTCTGCGTGGCGACGACGACGAAGGGCTGCGGCAAGGCGCGCGTGCCGCCGTGGATCGTCACTTGTCCCTCGGCCATCGCCTCGAGGAATGCCGCCTGCGTGCGCGGGGTGGCGCGGTTGAGCTCGTCGGCGAGCACGAGGTGCGCGAAGATCGGACCTGGCTCGAAGCGCCATCCGCCGCCCTCCGGCAACCGCGCGCCGAGCACGTCGATCGGCAACAGGTCGGGCGTGCACTGCACGCGACGGAAGTCGAGCGCGCAACCTTCGGCGAGCGCGCGCGCCAGCGTCGTCTTGCCGGTGCCGGGGGCGCCTTCGACGAGCGCGTGTCCGCCCGCGACGATGGCCACCAGCAGCTCGTCGACGACCTCGCGCTGGCCAAGGAAGCGCGCGCCGATGGCGCGTCGCAGCGCGTTCACGTCGTCGCGCACCTTCGTGATCTCGGCCTCGGGGTTCGTCATGGCTCACCTGCGCGCAACCGCTCGACGAGCGCGGCCAGCTCGCCGAGGTCGCGCACCAAGTGCGCGTCCGGGACCGCCGTCGCGTCGCCGGCGTGGTCGACCAGCGCGGCCCGCAAGCCTACCGCCCGCGCGCCGGCGATGTCCTTCTCCGGATGGTCTCCGGCGTGCAGGGCCTCTCCCGGGGCGACTCCCGCCAGCCGCAGCGCGCGCTCGAAGATGGCCGGGTCAGGCTTCTCGAGGCGTTCGATGGCCGAGCACAGCACGAAGTCGACTTGCCGCGCGAGGCCGAGTCGTTCGAGGAGCGGCGGCAGGCGCGGACTCCAGTTCGAGACGATGCCGATCCCCAAGCCCGCGCGCCGCAAGTTCGCCAAGAGCTCGAATCCGCCGGAGTGGACGCGGAACATGGCCGGATCGGAGAAGCGCGCGAACAGTCGCGACGAGAGCGGCGCGAGGCGCGCCTCGGCGAGACCGAGGCGCCCGTGGAAGATGAAGCGGATGTAGTGCCCGAACCACGGGTCGGTGTAGCGCCACGCGCCGTCGATCTCGCGCGGCAAGGCGTGATGCGCTTCGACCATTAAGGCTCGCATGCGCTCTTCCGGCACCTGCAAGCCCTCCTCCGCGGCCGCCAAGGCGTACTGCGCGAAGCGACTGGGCTCCTCGCGCAGCAAGGTGTTGCCCACGTCCAGGAAGACCGCTCGCAGGGCCATGCGGCGAGCATCCTAGCGGAACCCGCCCCGCGGACGATCGTGGGCGCGCGGCTCTGCTGCACCTCGCGCGGCGGCGCGCTATCCTGCGTCGCGTGATCCGCACCACGCGCCCGCGCTCGTTCTTCGCCTTCGCCTCGCGTCTCGCGCTCGGCGTCTTGCTCGCCTGCACCTTGATCGTCGGCTGCGGCTCTTCGCAGAAGAAGGGACCGAGGGTCGTGCAGACCGACGAGAAGTCGGCCGCCGCCGCCACCGCCAAGGGCGAGTGGCAGGAGGCCGCCGATCGCTGGTACTCGATCCACCTCGCCGAGGGCGGCAAGCGTGCGCGCCCCGCGCTCGAGGCGGCGCGCGCCTTGCACGAACTGCAGGACTACGAGAGCGCCGGCAACCTCGCCAAGGCGATGCTGCAGCGCTTCCCCAAGGATCCCGACCTGTTGACGCTCAACGGGCGCATCCTGCTGTCGAGCAACTACGGTCGCGCCGCGCAGTCGTACCTCGAGAGATCCTTGAAGGAGCGCCCCGACCATCCCGAGACGCTTCTCCTGCTCGGTCGCCTCAGGATCGAGCTCGGACTCGAGGCCGCCGCCGTCGAGCCGCTCGAGGCCTACGCGCGCCTCACGGGCGGCGACTACGCGTCGATGGCGCTGCTTGCGCGCGCGCACGCCGGCGCCGGCGCGGGCGAGGCCGCGTACCTCACTTGGCGCCGCGCCTTCGAGCTCGGCCAGCCCGGGGTCGAGGACCTGCTCGCCGCCGCCGCGACCTGCATCGACAAGGGCGTGCGCGCCACGCATCCCGAGGCCGCCGAGTCGTGCCGCGTCTGGCTCGAGCGCGCCATCCAGGCCGATCCGAACTGCACCAGCGCGCACTTCCAACTGGGCGTGCTGAGCGAGGACACCGGCGCCTACGAGGCGGCCATCGCCCACTATCGCGCGGCCGTGGCGAGCGACCCGAGCTGCCTGGGCGCCATCACGAACCTGGCCATCCTGCACGCCGGCCGCGGCTCGATGGTCGAGGCGCGCGAGATGGTCCAGCGCGCCTTGGAGCTCGAGAATGACGAGGCGCGGCGCAAGTCCTTGATGAAGTTGATCGAGCCGCGTGCGCCGGACGCGGACCAGCCGTAGCCGCGCGCTACGCGCCCGCCACCAGCTTGTCGACGAGCTCCTCGATCTTCGCCGTCAATTCGTCGGCGAACTCGTCGCCGAAGTCGTTGGCGATCACGTCGATCTCCTCGAACTGGTAGCGCCCGGTCGAGCGGCTGTAGGGGATCCCGTACTCCCACTTCGCGCCATCGCTGGCGTGCAGCACGACCTCGATCTGGTCGTCGCCTTCGACCTTCTGCACGGTGTAGCGCGTGATCTCGTAGCTCGGCATGGGACCCTCCGTCGCAGAAGCCTAACCGCGGCGCGGCGCGTCGGCGCCTGCATTTCGCGGCCGCGCGCGGCTTTCGCCGTTCAGCGCTGCTCGCCCGGCGTCCACACCTCGAAGTCGTGCCACGGATGCGTGTCGTGCTTGGCCACGCGCGTCCATCCGGCCTCCACGAGCTCGCGCTCCATCACGCCCGCCTCCAACTTGTGCGCGCGCGGCGGCCCGATCGGCAGGTCGCCCGGCTTGTAGTCGAGGATGGCCAGCTTGCCGCCCGACGCGAGGCAGGCCTTGAGTCGACGCATGTAGGCCACGCGGTCCTGCAAGTGGTGGTAGGTGTCGCCGATGAACACGAGATCCATGCGTCCCGGCGGGAAGTGCGGATCGTCGAAGCTCGCCAGCACCGGGATGATGTTCGGCGCCGAGTCGCCGGCGATCTTGGCGCGCAACGCGTCGAGCTGCGCCGGCTCCACGTCGCTGGCGTAGACCACTCCGCGCGGCGCCGCCGTCGCGAAGGCCAGCGCGAAGTTCCCAGGTCCGCAGCCGAGGTCGCCGACGATCGCGTCGGGCGCGATGGCCAGGCGCTCGATCACCAACGGGATCTGCAGCGTCTCGAGTCGCCCCGTCGATTGCAGCATGTCGATGTAACGCTCGACATCTGGGTTGCCATGCGGATCGCGGTTCGTGCGCGTCGGCTTGGCCTCGATCGCCGTGCTCGCCGAGCCGGCCGCGGCGCCATGCGCGTGCGGTGCCTGCGCGGCGTCGGGCGTGGGCGTTTGCGAAACGGTCGATCTGCAGGCGCCGACCAGCAGCACCAGCAAACAGGGCGCCCAGGTCATCAGGACTCGCTGGTGGGCAGATGCCGTGTGCGGTTGGGCCATGGTGGGAAGCTCACTGCCTCTGTCTGCGCTGTCAATGCTGGGCCTCGATCCCGCGCACGGGACGGCGGTTTGGACCTTGGACACCCGCGTGCCGCCGGCCAAGGACGAAATCCCGGTGGTCGTGCATCCGACCTCTCCCCAGCCGCGAATGATTGATTGGAGGATGTGTGTCCTCCACAGATGGTCGTAGGCCTCCCCGCGGGTTCGCTCGCGGGGAGGCTTTTTCTTGGACAGCACTCTCATGTGGCCCTCACGCTCCCTGTAACCCGCTCCGCCGCCCTACCCGCGCGCCCAGAAGACCTTTCCGCATCCCATGGCTCTGCTTGCCTCCACCCCGATCCTCGCCTTGCACGCCTTCGCCACCCTGGCGATGGTCGGCCTGATCTGGTTCGTGCAGGTGGTGCATTACCCGCTCTATGCCCGGGTCGGCTCGGCTTCCTTTGCCGCTTACCACGAGCAGCATGTGCAGCGCACGACACTGGTCGTGGCGCCGTTCATGCTGGGGGAACTGGCTTGCGCCTTGTGGTTGCTGATCTGGCCGGATCCGCGCTACGACGACTGGATGTCTTGGTTGGGCATGCTTCTTCTTGGTGTCATCTGGATTTCTACTGCCCTCCTTCAGGTGCCCAGTCATGGTCGGCTGCAGGCAGGCTTCACGCCCGCGGCCCATGCTTTCTTGGTGCGCAGCAATTGGATCCGCACCGTGGCTTGGACGCTGCGCGGCATCCTGTGCTTGTTGCCGTTCAGTCTCGACTGAGGCTGCGCGCGGCCGAGCACCCAGTTCCTGCCTCTAGGCTTGGGCGGGAGCGATAGGGGAGAATCACGCGCCTGCATGCGCGCCTGCCTCGGGATCCTCGTCCTCATGGGTTGCACGGCCCCACGTCCGAGCGAGCCTGCGCCGCCCCCCATCGTCGTCGCGCAGAGCGCATGGTCGGGCTCCGGCCTTACCGGTGCGCGCGCTGCGCAGCCCGCGGAGGCAGGTCCGGGCGTGGAAGGGTTGGTGGTCGAGTGTTCGTGGTTGCTGGGCGTTGATCACGCGCCGCTGGCGCCCCAAGCGTTGGAGTCCGGCTCCGGCTTGCAAATCGCCTTGGATGGCGGCGCGCCTTTCCGTCCCGTCAGCGGCGCACGCGGTTCGGTGCGACTCGCGACCGGCGATGCGGCCGCGCGTTACGACGCCCAAGCCGTGGTCGGCGTGGCGCTGGCGCCTGAAGAGCTGCTGGTCGCGCCGGGGACGACGGTCGGTTGGCGCGTGGACGCCCGTGTCGACGGCACCGAGCTGGCGCGCCTTGATGTGCATGTCGCCGAAGATGGACGCGCCATCTTGTCGGTCGTCGCCCCTGGCGGCGCAGCCGACGAGGATGGTGCGTGGATCGAGAGCGAGGAACAGCACTTCCTGGACCTTGGATCGTTGGTGGATGGGCTGGCGCCGTCGGCGCCACGGCTTGCCGGAGTGGATCTCGCCAGCCGCGGACTGGTGCTCGTCTTCTCCGGGCGTGGGCCGGGCGAGCCGCGGCAGGACCTGGCGGCGCGCTTGCGCTTGCGGCGCGTCGTCGTGGCCGCCGAACAAGCGCTGTTGCAGCGCACCTTGGCGTTGGTGGCCGAATCGGCCAGCGAGACCGGGCGCCGTGCGCGCGGCTGGTCGCGTGGCGAAGGGCGCGTGGCCGAACTGGCCGCGGCGCGCGCGGACTTGCTCGTGCCGGCGCACGCACGCGCCGCTTGGCTGCACATCGCCAACTTGGTCGGGGCCGATGTGGCGCAGGACTACGGCTTCTTGGCGGATGACGCGGACCTCGCCGAGTCGGCGCGCCTGGTGCATGCCGCCTTGGAGCCGAGCATCGGCCAAGGCGCGCAAGCCTCCGACCCCGCGCAACCGGCGTCGCTTGGCGTCGTCGTCGATGGTGCGTTGCTGCGCCACCTCGCCGCGCGCGCGCAAGAGGCGGGCCTCGCACCGGCGCCACGGGCCTTGCTCTTGGCGCATGCCGGGGAAGTGGGTCGTTGGCCCGCGACCTTGGACGAACTATCGCGTGCGGCGCGCGATCTCGAGGAACTGACGAACATGTTCGTGGCCGAGAACTTGCTGTTCCTCGAGGACCCCGATCCGGCGGCGCGCGCCCGCGCGCACGATTGGTTGCGTTCGCGCGGCAAGGCGGTGTCGGGCTTCGATCCGCTCGCCGCGGAGGAAGCGCGCGAAGACGCCTTGGCGGCGTGGTACGAAGCACGCGAGGCGGGCCAGTGACGCGCGCACGATGGCTCAAGCGTGGCGTGATCGCGCTCGGAGCGTTGGTGGGCTTGCGACTCTTGCTCGCCGTCGGCGCGCATCCGGTGGCGGGGATGGTCGCGGCCAATCGCGGGCTTGAATTGCGCTGGGACTCGCATGCGCTCTCGCTGCTCGCCGGATCCTTCGAGGCGCGCGCACTCGCGTGCGGTGGCGACTCCACGCCCCCCTTCCTCGTCGTCGAACGCATCCATGTCGATGTCGACCTGCGCGCTTTGATGTCGGGCCGACTCGTGGTCGAGCAGCTGGAGGTCGATGGCCTGCGTCTGGCGGCGGGACTGGACGCCGAGGGACGCTTGCGCCTCGGCGGCGGGTACGACCCCGCGCGCCTCGCGGGCGCCCAGGCCGGCGATCAAGCCGGCGCGGCCCCAGACCAGTCCACATCGCCGCGGCCCTTCTTGCTGCCGGCGGTCCTGCCATTGGAACTCCAGCAGGCGAGCGTGCGGCATGCGAAGTTGGAGTGGCGCGACGAAGGCGCGGGTGGCGAGTCGGAGACCATCGAGTTCGAACTCGAGGCGGAGCGACTGCTCGCGCTCGGCGGCGAAGGCCGCGCCATGCTGCGTGCCTCCGCGCCGCGTCTGCTCGACGCCTTGCGTGTCGAGGTGCGCACGCGCGTCGCGCAAGACGAGAACGAGCCGCGCGCGGGCCGCACCAACCTCGAACTTGATGCGCAACTCGCCGGATTGCGCACGGCACGCCTCGCGACGCACCTGCGCCGGTTGGGGGTCGTCGCGCGCGGGGAGCGCATCGATGGCGCCTGCGCGGCCACGCTCGCACTGGAGGGCTCGGTCGAAGCGCGGGACGGCGTGCTTGAACAGCGCACCCAAGTGGACTTCGCGCTCCGCCAAGCGACGCTCTCCAACGACGGCGTGGAAGCCCTCGGCCTCGCGAGCGCCGCGCTGCGCGTCGACCATCGACCCGGAAGGATCCAGATCGATCTCGCGCGGTTGGCTGCGCCGCGGGCGCGCATCGTGTTGGGACAGGACGGCATTCCGTCGCTCGCGGGCCTCGGCTTCGATGCGTCGCGCGCGCAAGGCGTCGCCGCGGACGCGCCGGGCACGGCGCCGCGGCGCGCAGTCGGCGGCCTGGCCTTGGACGCCGCGGGCTTCGAGCTCGCCGCTGGCCGCGTCGAGCTGGTGGACGAGCGCACGAGCCCGTCGCTGATCCATGCGCTGGAAGACGGCGCCTTGCGGCTCGCGGTGCTGCCGTCGGATGCGCCCGGCGCCTTCGCGGCCAACCTCGTGGCGAGCGCGCGGATGCCAGGCACGGCGCAGGAGCTCGAGGCGCGCGCCGAGGCTTCCTTCGGCCAAGCGGCCACCTTCGCCCTGCAAGCCACGGCGGCCCAGGTCGACTTGGCGCGCTTCGCCGACCTGCTCGCGCCGCTGGGCTTGGCGCCCGCGTCGCGTCCAGCCGATTTGACAATCAAGGCGTCGTTGTCGGCGCGTCGCTCGGGCGACGACTGGACCGTCGATGGTCGCATCGAGGACTTGGCGGCGCGCGATGGCGTCCACGCGCTGGCGGCCGGCGCGGTGGCCTTGGAGGGATTGACGGTCGGCGATTCCGGCGTGGTCGTCCAATCCCTCGCATGGCGCGGAGTCGAGGTCGATGTGCGTCGTTCTTCCGACGGCGCGCTGCACTTGCCGTTGGTGTCGTGGACGGGCGTTCCGGAGGGACAAGGCGGGACGGGCGGGCCGCCGCCCGCGACGGGGACGACGAATGCGACGAGCACGACCAACAGTGGCGCCGCCGCGTCCACCGCGCCGTTCCCGTCGCTGCGGCTCGGCAAGCTCGAACTCGGGGCGCGTCGCTTGCGCTTCGTCGACGAGGTGGTCCAGCCCGCGACCACGCTGGAGCTCGCCGACGCCGATTTCGTGCTCGAGGATCTGCGTGCCGGCGGCGAGGGCGCGCAAGGGGCGCGCTGGTCGGCCGCGGCGCGCGCGCCGAGCTTGTGGGACTCGGCTTCGGCGGCGGGCACGCTCGAGTTGTCGCCGGATTGGCGCCTCCGCCTCGACGCCCGCATGCGAGCGACCGGGGTGCGCCTCGGTCATTGTCAAGCGTACTTGACGCCATTCGGCGTGCAGGCGCTGGCTGGCGCGACCGACCTGGGTGCGGCGCTCGCATCCGACGCGCACTTCGACGGCGGGACCATGCGGCTTTCGACCAAGCTGTCGGACGCGACTTGGACCACCGCTGGCGTCGAGTGGGCGGCTTGCCGTGGGTTGCGCGTCGATGGCTTGGTGGTCGGGCCGAGCGGACTCGCCATCGAGGTGCTCGAGGTCGAAGCGACACGCTTGGCGTTGCGGCGCGATGCGCAAGGCGGATTCCAAGCGTTGGGTTTGCGCTTCGATCCACGCGCCGGGCAACCCGTGGCGACGTTCGGCGCTCCACCGGCTTCGTCGACCCCCAAGGATCCCGTGGCTGGCCTCGTCGCCGCGCTCTCCGCGCCGCCGGCCATCCCGACGCTGCCTGCGCTGCTCTTGAAGCGCGCGGATCTGCGTCAACTGACGCTCGCCTTGCACGACGACGATCCCGCGCTTCCCTTCGCCGGCGCACTGGTCGTCTCGGGCGAGTTGCAGGACTTGGGCACGCGCGCGCCAGCGGCGCCGCTCGCGCGGCTCGAGTGGGCCTTGCCGCCCCTGTGCGCCAAGGGGTCGATCGAAGCGAAGGCGCGCATCGAGGTCGATCGGCACGAACTGACCAGCGCCAAGTTCCAGGTCGACGGCCTCGACCTCCAAGCTCTGGCTCCATGGCTGCCGCCCGGACTCGCCGGCGAAGCGCGTGCCCTGTCGGCGCGCGGAGAACTCGCTGCTTCGGTCGCGTGGCAGCCCGAGCTGTCGGCGTGGTTGCTCGTCTCGGAAGTCGAAGTCGTGGATCGCTCGGCGCCCGACGCACCTCGCACCTTGGCGCGCTTCGATCGAGCGCGCGCGTCGCTCGCCGAGTGGTCGCGCGGCCGCCTCGTGTTCGAGGCGCTCGAGCTCGCGGGCGCCGAACTCGAGCTTGAGCGCGACGCGCAAGGCGGCGTGCATGCCTTGGGCTTGGTCGTCGCGGCGAGCGGCGGGAAAGCGAGCGGCGAGGAGGCGAGCGGCGCGGAGGCGAGCGGGGCCGAAGAGCTTGGAGCACACCGGTCCGCTCCGCTCCCGAGCAGCGCGTCGTGGCGTTGGCGCTTGGACGGACTCCCGCAGCTCGAACTGCGCCATCTGGACCTCGCCGTGCGGCGACTGTCTTGGCGCGACGCGCTGCTAGGTGGCGAACCGCTCGAGTTGAGGCTGGAAGCGATCCAGTCCGAGCCGTGGATCGCACTGGCGCAAAAGGACGGCGTGGCGAGGCCGTGGGTGGTGGAAGCGCGCGGTTCGCTGCTACCTCTGGTCGGTGATTGGCGTGCACGACTGCGCCTCGCGGCGATGCAGCTCTCGCCTGCTCTGTCGGCCTCGTTCGAGGCGCGCGACTTCGACCCGGCCGGCTTGGCGCGCATCGCGCCGCGCTTCGAGGGCATCGTCGACCTGTCGCCGTTGGCGCAGGCCGAGTTCGAAACCGGGTTCGAGGCGAAGCTATCGTTCCCGCGTCGCGACGAGCTCGACTTCGATTGGTCGAATGGCGTCGCGGCCGAGTTCGACGTGCTGGCCACCGCGCTGCGCTCGGCGCCGGCCGACGCAGGCGGGCGTGCGCTGCTGGGGGTCGATGGCGTGGAGGTCGATGTGAAGCGCTGGTCGCCGCGCACTGGCGACCTGCACATCCCGCGGCTCGTGGTGCGCACGCCGCGCGCGCTCGTCGTGCGCGATGGCTCGCGCCTGCAAGTCGCCGGCGCCTGGTTGGACCTCGCGCGCTTCGCCGCGCGACTGGACCCGGCGCAAGAGCGCGAGCTGGACTCGACCACGGACAGCGCCGCTGGTCGAGGCCCTGGTCCAGCCACGCTTCCCGCGCCCGCCAGCGCCCTCGGAGCCGAGCCCGCGTCGACGCCCCTCGAGCTGGCGACGCCACCCGTCCCCGAGCTGCGCATCGACGAGTTGTCCGTGGACGGCCTGGACCTCGTGGTGCGCGACGAAGGCGTCGATCCACCGAGCGTGGTGCCGCTTGCGGACCTCGACTTGTCGGTGCGACGCTTCACCACGCGCATGTTGCGCGAGCCGCGCAGCGTGCGCTTCACCATGGATCTGGGGGCCGGCGAAGTCCCCATGCCCCGTCGCGTCGGATCGCACGGACTCGTGGCGGGCCTCGCCAAGGCCGTCGAAGGCAAGCTGGCAGGTCGTCAGGAAAATTTGACGGTCGAGCCGCGCAAGCTGCTCGAGGAAGCCAGCCTGTCGGGCCGGCTGCAGCTCGTGCCCGAGCCCCGCGCGACCCTGCGCGCCGGCGCGTCCGCGGTCGAACTCCTCGGCCTGCGAGGCAACGCGCGCGAGGTGGGCGTCGACATCGGCGACGGACTGCTCGACGTCGAGCTGCGCGCGCGCCTCGTAGGCGACGAGCTCGACCTCGACACGACGGCCACCTTGACCGACCTGTCGCTGTCCGAGCCCAAGAGCGGCCCGATTGAGACCTATTTCGCGCTGCCCATGCCGCTGGACGCGGTCTTGTTCCTGCTGAAGGACTCGGAGGATCGCATTCGCGTGCCCGTGGCCTTGTCCGCGTCCACGAGGGGCGTCGGCGGCGGCGCCATCGCCGCGGCGGCGGGCCGCGCCGCGGTGGCGGTCGTGGCGCGCGCCGTCGCCAGCGCGCCGTTGCGCGCGCTGAAGGCCTTCATCGACCTCGACACCGAGTCGAAGGGCGTCGCGCGCGGCGAGCGAGCCTACGCAGCCTTCGCGCCCGGCGTCGCGACGCTCGAGCCGGGCGCGGTCGCCGCGCTCGAGCCGCTGCTGGCGCGCTTGCGTTCCGACCCGGCCTTGCGCGTCGTGGTACAGCACCGCTTGTCCTCCGCCGACGTGGACCGGATGGAGCTCCTGGCCAACCCGAGCAGCGCCGACGTGCTCGCCTTGCAAGAGCGCTTGCGTGCTCGTCGCGCCGAACTGCAGGCTCGCCACGAGCGCCTCGCGGCGGATGCTCGCGCCAGCCAAGGTGCTTGGCGCACCGAGCGGGTGGCGGAGCTGCGCGCCGCATGGCTTGGCGTGGTGGAGGAACTAGGTTCGGTGGAGGCCGCGCTGGACGAATTGGGCGTACTGCAGCGACCCGGCGCGGACCGCCATCGCGCCAACCGCACGCGCGCCGCGGCGCTGTTGCTCGGGCAGCGCAGGTTGGCCGAGCTCGTCGAGCTGTTGGAGTCCGCGCGCCCCGATGCCTCGGTCGAATGCGAAGTGCGCGCGGCGAACCTCCAAGTCGCCCAGGACGAGGACGCGGGCGCGGGCGCGGTGCTGGTCGTGTTGCGGCGGCGCTGAGCCGCGTCACTCGACGGGAGCGCCTGTCGCGAGGAACGACACCAGCACGCCGCGGTGGTCGCTGGGCCAAGGCGCCACGACGAGATCGCTCGTGGCGATAGACTCGCCCAACACCTTGACGCGCACGGGGCGCAGTCCGGCGCCGCGATGGTGCACGCGATCGATGCGGTCGTGGCGATCCTTGGGATCGTCGGGTCGCGTGGTGGGCGTCCAAGTGTGGCCCGGCCAAGCGAGCGGATCGGGGTGCAGCGCGCGCCAAGCGTCCTGCAGGCCGGATTCCTCGAGCAAGATCGATCCAGGCCAGCGCACGGCGATCGGACAGGCGCCTGCTCGCGCGGCGGCGGAAGTCCAATCGAGGTGCGAGGGTTCGTTGAAGTCGCCGGCCACCACCACGGGCGCATCGTCGTCGAGGGCGGAATCGAGGTCCTCGAGCAAGGCTTCGAGGTTGGCCAAGCGCGCCGCCTTGGCTTCGTCGATCGCCTCGGCCTCGGTGGAGATGAAGCGTCCGCCCTCGTAGGGGATCTTCGCCAATTGGTACGGCTGGTACGGCGCGGCGGGCAGATGGACGCTGGCGACATGCACTTGGCGGCCGCTCGGCAGTTCCACGATGGCCGCGTGGCGCGTGCGACCCGCGAAGCGATGGCGCGTGGCCACGCCGCGTCCTCCGCTGAACGCCATGTACGACCAACCCATGCGCTCCGCGAGCACGGCCGCGTTGTCGGGTCGGCCCTCGGCGAGGCCGCGGCTCTCCTGGAAGCACACGGCGTCGGGAGCCGCCTTCTGCAGCACGCGCAGCGTGTCCTCCAACGGACGCTTGCCGGCGTCGCCGCCATGCCACAGGTTCAAGGTCAGCACATCGAAGGTCTCGGGCAGTCCGACGTCGTCCGTGTCCGGGCTCCCTCCGCGCGAGGCGCAGGCGGCGACGAGTGCGAGTCCGCACGCGAGGAGGAATGCGCGCACGAGGCGCGCCGGGCGATGGAGGATGGCATGCATGCGGTGGAGGATCGTCTCAGGACTTCAAGTCGAAGATGCCCACCAACGACAACCCGTCGAGTCCGGGCAGGTGGTCGAACAGCGCCAGCACCGGGATGGCGGCGTTGACCAGCTTGAGCTTGGCTGGCGAGAAGGTCTTCGAGTAGTTGGTTTCGCGGTCCTTCTTGAGGCGATAGCCCCAGGCTCCGACCGGGTTCATCGGGCGCAGCGCGCGCGTCGCGAAGCCGTGGCGCTCGAACAACGCCCGCAAGGACGCTGCGTCGTAGCGGCGCCAATGCCCGCTGGCCTTGTCCATCGCGCCGTACAGGCGCGATTGCGCGGGCACCTTGATCACCGCCGTGCCGCCGGGCGCGAGGCGCGCCTTGAGCTTCTCGACGAAGGCGTCGTCGTCTTCGAAGTGCTCGACCACGTCGAGCGCCACCGCGACGTCCGCGCGCACGTCGGCGAGCTCGCGCCAATCGCCGCGCAGGTCGGCCTGGCGCGCGTCGACCTTGCCGCCCGCGAAGCGCGCCGCGAGCGTGCGCAGCAACTCGGGGTTGACATCGACCGCCACCACCTTGTCGCAGCGCGGCAAGTAGTGCTCGAGCACCATGCCCGCCCCGCAACCCAGTTCCAGCACGGTGCCGCGCACGCTGTCTTGGAAGCGGCGCGCGATCCACGCGTAGTAGTTCGGCAGGAGCGCCATGCGGTCCTGCGCCTCGTGGTAGACGAGGTTGGACCGGTCAAGTTCGCGCGCGTCGCCCATCGTGGGTTCCAAGGCTACCACGCGCGCCATCAAGGCGCGGCGACGCGCACCGCCATCCCCGGTCGCAACCTGCCGCCGTGCTCGACGCGGCACACGAAGCCGCTGCGGCCCAGCATCAGGTCCGGGAAGCGCTTGTCGATCGCGCGCAGCGTGTTGCACGGCTCGCGCACGTCGTGGATGGCGAGCACGACTTCGTCGCCCACCAGCAGTCGATCGTCGGGCGAGAGCGTCGCGAAGTCGAGTCCCTCGAGCAGCAGGTTCTCGCCGAACGACCCGGGCGCTTCGCACGCCACGCCGTCGCGGCGCAGCGCGTCGTAGTCCTCGGCGCTGAACAAGCACACGGCGCGTTCGAGGCCGCCGTGCAGGCGAAAGCGATGCTTGTCGCCGACGAGGCCGAGCGCGACGCACTCGGCCTCCGGGACGGGGAACTTCGGGACGCCGCCGGGCCCGAGGCACACGGCGCGCACGATCCCCGCGCGACCCGCGGAGCCGTTCACTCCTTGAGGAAGAAGTAGTACAGCTGGCCTTCGCTGCGCGTCGAACCCGCCAGCTGCTCGGCGTCGTCGCCCGAGCCCAGGTAGATGTCCGCCCGGCCCGCGGTGCGGATCGCGCCCCCGGTGTCCTGGTCGAACATGAAGTGGTCGATGGTGGTGCCCTCGCCGCGCGGTCCGACCTTGCCCGAGACGTAGACGATGGAGCCGCGCGGGAAGAGCGACTTGTCCGTGGCTAGGCTGCGGTTGGCGCTGACCGGCACGTTGAGCGAGCCGCGCGGCGCGCCCTCGATGGGGGTGAAGAACACGAAGCTCTCGTTGCGGTTCAGGTAGTCCTGCACCTTCTCCGGGTTGGCGGAGGCCCACAGGCGGATGGCGCGCAGCGACACGCCGTCCTTGGGCAGTTCCCCGTCGGCGACCAAGGCCTGGCCCAGCGACGAGTACTCGCGCCCGTTCTTGGCCGAGTAGCCCAGCTTGAAGAGCGATCCATCCTCGAGGCGCACGAAGGCCGAGCCGTTGACATGCGCGATGTAGGCGTCGATCGGATCCTTCAGCCACGCGAGCTCGAGGCCCTTGCCCGCCAGCATCGCGCTGGCTTCGATCACCGCGCGTTCCGGATAGGGCTCGTAGCCCGCGTTCGTCTTGCGCCCGAGGATCGTGCCGTCCTCGGCCTTCGCGAGGTCCTTGGGGCTCGCGTACAGGGGATGCTGGTACGTCGCGGACTGCGTGCGGCTGCCGTCGAGGATCGGCGTGCAGTACGCGGTGTAGAGCACGCCGCCTCCCGCGCCGTCCCAACCGGCGCTCTTCAGCACCTCGAACTCGGCGAGGACCTGCGCTTCGAAGTCGTCGCCGTCCTTGGCCGTTTCCAGCAGTTCCTTGAACCTCTCGAGGCTCTTCAGCGCGCGCTCGTGCGTCACGCCTTCGATGGGGAAGAACTGCGGCGAGCTCTTCTTCTTCATCCACGCGATGCTCTGCTCCAAGGCCGGCAGCATCTCCTGCTTGGCCCAATAGTCGTGCGTGAAGCGCGGCGGGACCTCGTCGGGGCCCAGTGGCAGCAGCGCCGGCGCGCCATCGGGCAGGGCGCGACCGTAGTCGGGTTGCGTGGTCTTGCAGGCGGAGGCGACGACGAGCAGCGTGGCGCAGGTGGCCGCCGCGAGGTGCTTCAGGTAGGGGTGGCTCATGGGTGTGCGGCGAGTCTGGCAATTGCGCGGCTCCGTTTCACCACCCTCCACGCGCGCGCCGCGGGCCTGCGCCGCTAGAATCCACCCCACTCCCGATGCCGTGCCTGATCGGATGCCTCTGGCTGTCGCTGCCGCGCCTGGTCCTGTTGCTGACCTGGCTCTTCACCGACGCCATCGCCAACGCCTACGAGACGAAGGTCTGGCCCTTCCTCGGCTTCTTCTTCCTGCCTGTGACGACGCTCGCCTACGCGTTCGTCCACACGAAGGGCCAAGAGCTCGATGGGGCCGGCTGGATCGTGATGATCATCGCCGTGCTGGTCGACTTCGGCGTGTTGGGCTTTGGGCGGCGTCGTCGTCGCCAGCCTCCGCCTCCCGCCGCCCCCGGTGGTGGCGCCGGCCAAGGTGGCGGCATGGGCCGCGTGATCGACGTCGAGGCGCGGCGCATCGGCTGAGGGCCGTCGCGCGGGCCGGGGACGCTCGTCGCGGAATGCTCGCCAGGGAACGCTAGTCAGGGAACGCTCGTCAGGGCGCCGCGAACACCGTCGACGAGTGGATCTCGTCCACGCCCGTGGCCGCGACGATCCCCGCGGCGTTGTGGGCGCGCACGCCGCCGCCGGGAAGGATCCGGATGCGGCCGCGCGCGGCTTCGACCAGCTCGCGCAAGGCGTGGCGGCCTTCGTGGGCGTCCTTGGCCCCGCCGGAAGTCAGCACGCGCCGCACGCCGCACTCGATCAGCACCTCGAGCTCCTGTACAGGATTCTTGACATGCTCGAAGGCGCGGTGGAAGGTCGCCGGGACCCCGCGCGAGCGCGCCACCAAGGACCGCAAGGCGTCGCGATCGACGCGGCCGTCGGCCGTGATCCAGCCGTAGACCACCCCGTGCGCGCCGGCGTCGAGCACGCGCTCGAGGTCGTCGAGGCTGCGCGCCAAGTCGTCGTCGCGCGCCACGAAGTCGCCGCCGCGCGGCCGCACCATGCAGAAGAGCGGCGACTTCGTCTCGGCGGCCAGCGCGCGCACGAGTTCGGAGGTCGGCGTGAGCCCGCCCAGATCGAGGCGCGAGCACACTTCGAGCCGTCCAGCTCCGCCCTCGAGCGCGGCGCGCGCGCCAGTCAGGTCGTCGATGCACACTTCGAGCAGCACCATGGTCGCGCCAAGGGTAGGGCCCGACCACCCGCGTGGCGAGTGGTGGTAGTCTAGGGGTTCCATGCGTCGCGCCCCCTCGACGAGCCAGCCCCACGCGCAGGAAGTCGCCCTCGCTGCGCGTCTCCTCGCGGTGTGTGTGCTGGCCGTCGGCTTGGCCGGATCGGTCGACTCTCGTCCGCAAGGCGCCTTGCCCGCCGCGGACGCGGAGTTCTTCGAGACGCGCGTGCGGCCCGTGTTCGTCGAGCACTGCAACGAGTGCCATGCCGGAGGCCCCAGGAAGGAGAAGGGCGGCCTGCGCATCGACTCGCGCGAGGCGCTCTTGAAGGGCGGCGACAGCGGACCGGCGCTCGTGCCCGGCGACGCCGGGGCGTCCCTGCTCCACAAGGTCGTCACCTACGCCGATCCCGACATGGCGATGCCGCCGAAGGGCAAGCTGTCCGACGCGCAGATCGCCGACATCGCCGAGTGGATCCGGCGCGGTGCGCCCGATCCGCGCGGCACCGAGGCGGCGACGCCGCTGACCGACGGCGATCCGTTAGCTGGCTCGGACCACTGGGCCTTTCAAAGCTTGCCGCGCGCAGTCGCCGTGCCGGCGCCGCGTACGCCGAATTGGACGCGAGGTCCGATCGACGCCTTCGTGCTGGCGCGGCTCGAGGCCGAAGGACTGGCGCCCGCGCCCGAGGCCGACCGGCGCACCTTGATCCGCCGGGCGAGCTTCGACTTGACGGGCTTGCCGCCTACGCCCGACGAGGTCGAGGCCTTCGTCGCGGACGGCGCGCCCGACGCGTGGGATAAGGTCGTCGATCGCCTGCTGGCTTCGCCGCGCTTCGGCGAGCGCTGGGCGCGCCACTGGCTGGATCTCGCGCGCTACGCCGACTCGAACGGGCTCGACGAGAACCTCGCCATGGCGCACGCCTGGCGTTGGCGCGACTGGGTCGTCGACGCGTTCAACCGCGACGAGCCCTACGACTCGTTCCTGACCAAGCAGCTCGCGGGCGACTTGCTGCCGCCGACTTCAGACGAAGCCGAGCATGTCGATCGGCGCGTGGCCACGGGCTTCTTGGTGCTGGGGCCCAAGATGCTGGCCGAGCAGGACAAGCCCAAGCTCCTGATCGACGTGGTCGACGAGCAACTGGACATCGCCACGCGCACCTTCATGGGCTTGACCGTGTCGTGCGCGCGCTGCCACGACCACAAGTTCGATCCGGTGCCGACGAGCGACTACTACGCGCTGGCGGGCATCTTCAAGAGCACCAGGACGATGGCCAACACGGACTTCGTCTCGCGCTGGAACGAGGTCGAGCTGGCCTTGCCCGAACGCATCGCCGCCCGCGACGAGCACAGGAAGCGGCTGGAGGAGGCCAAGCGCGCCGTCGAGGCGGCCACGACGGCCGCGCAGGAAGAACTGTCTCAGCGCGTGCTGCGCGAAGCCGCGCGCCACATCATGGCCGCGGCTGAGCGCATCGACGCCGTGCAACTGGTCGAGGCCGAGTCCTTCGCGCGCGGGTCGTTGATCGTCGACACGACCATGTGGGGTTCCAAGGAGACGCCCGTCGTGCGCACCGGCAAGGGCGGTCCGCAGTTCGTGGAGTACGACGTCGACTCGCCCGCGGCGCGTCGCGTGGCGCTCGAAGTGCGCTACGCCGCCGCCGAGTCGCGACCGATGGCGCTCTTCGTGAACGGCGCCAAGCTGTCCGCAGAGGCCCTGAAGGACACGACGGGTTCGTGGCACCTCGACGGGCAACGCTGGACGCGCGTGGCCGAGGTCGAGCTGGTCGCCGGCCGCAACATCGTCAGGTTCCAGCGCGATGGCGAGTCCGTGCCGCACATCGACGCGTGGGCCTTGTCGGAGCTGGCTCCCGCGCCCGTCGGGGACGGCCTCGTGCCCGAAGTGGTGCAGGCGTTGGCGTTGCGGCTGTCGAAGGCCACCTCGGTGGAAGAGCCTCTGTTGCATCTCGTGGCCGAGCATGCACGCTTGCCGCGCGAGCACTACGAACAACACGCTGCACGTCTCACCGAGGAACTGCGCGGCACGGAGCAGCCGCGACTCATCGCCGCGTTGCTCGACGGCTTGCCGCCCGCGAGCCTGCGCGAGTTCGCCGGTCGCGTGCAGACCTTGCTCGCGACCGTGGAGGCGCGTTGGCGCGCGGAGCAGGCGGACAAGCCCGATCTCGACAAGTTCGCCGACGCCGAGTTCGAGCGCGTGCGCCAGTTGCTGCATGGCGCAGGCAGTCCCTTGCGCCTGTCGGGCGAAGCCGCCCGACGCAGCTACGATCCGTTGCTCGCGACGAAGCTCGAGGAGTCCGACGCCGCTCGCAAGTCGCTCGAAGACGCGACGCCGCCTGCTATTCCCGTTGGATTGGGCGTCGTCGACGGCAAGAGCGAGGACTTGCCGGTGCACATCCGTGGTTCGCACCTCAACCTCGCCAAGGAACCGGTCGTGCGCGGGTTCCTCTCCGTGGTCGTTGACGACGTGCCCGGCCCCGCCATCGAATCGGGCAGCGGGCGGCTCGAGTTGGCGCGTTGGTTGACGCACCCCGACCATCCGCTGACGGCGCGCGTCATGGCGAACCGCGTGTGGCAGCACCTCTTCGGCGTCGGGCTGGTCTCCACGCCGAGCAACTTCGGCCTGCGCGGCGATCATCCCTCGCATCCGGAGCTCTTGGATTGGTTGGCGCGCGACTACATCGAGGGCGGTTGGTCCACGAAGGGCCTGATCCGCCGGATCATGCTGGGCGCGAGCTACCGCATGTCGGCGCAGCACGACGCGCTAGCCATGGAGAAGGACCCGGCCAACCGCTTGTTGTGGCGGCAGAATCGGCGGCGCCTCGAGGTCGAGCCGTTGCGCGATTCCGTGCTGCACTTGTCGGGCGCGCTGGACGAGACGCGCGGCGGCACCTTGCTGGGTTCAGGCAACGGCGACTATGTCACGAACGACCAGTCGGGCAACGCGGCCAACTACGGCGTCAAGCGTCGTTCGCTGTACCTGCCGGTCATCCGCAACGCCATGTACGAGATGTTCGGCACCTTCGATTACAACGATCCGAGCATGCACATCGACGCGCGGCCTTCGACCACGGACGCGAGCCAATCCCTGTTGATGATGAACTCGCCGCTGCTGCTCGAGGGCGGCGAGTTGCTCGCGAGACGCGTCTTGGCCGCCGCGTCCGACGACGAGGCGCGCGCGACGCTCTTGTGGCGCATGGTGTATGCGCGTGCCCCTTCCTCCGACGAGCTGCGCGGCGCCTTGGCGCATGTGTCGCGGGTCGCGCGGTTGCGCGCGCCCGCCGAGGGCGCGGAAGCAGGCGAGCTGCAGGGATGGCGCAACCTCTCGCAGGCGTTGCTCGCCTCGAACGAGTTCCTCCACGCCGACTGAGGCCCGCATGGACGCGCAACCGCACGAACCACGACCTTCGCGCCGCAAGCTGCTCCTGGCGGGCGGCACCGGCTTCGGCTTGCTGGCCTTCGCGGGGCTGGCGCACGGAGCGGGCCTCGTCGCTCGCCGTGCCGATGCTTCGAACCCGCTGGTGCCGCGCTCCGGGCACTTCAAGCCGCGCGCCAAGCGCGTCATCTTCCTCTTCATGCACGGCGGGCCGTCGCAGATCGACACCTTCGACCACAAGCCGCTGCTCGAGCGCGACCACGACAAGCCACTGCCCTTCGCCAAGCCGCGCATCCAGTTCGCCCAGACCGGCAACTTGATGAAATCGCCGTGGAAGTTCGCGCAACACGGCCAGAGCGGCTTGTGGGCCTCGGAGTTGTTCCCCGAGGTCGCCAAGCACATCGACAAGCTCTGCATCGTCAAGTCGCTGCACGGCACCAACGAGGCCCATGGTGGAGCGCTGCTCGCCTTGCACACGGGTTCCGACACCTTCGTGCGGCCCAGCATGGGCTCGTGGATCGTCTACGGACTCGGCACCGAGAACCAGAACCTGCCGGGCTTCGTGACGATCTGTCCGACGCTCGGCCACGGCGGCGTCAACAACTGGTCGAGCGCGTTCCTCCCGGGCGTGTACCAGGGCACGCCCATCGGCAACGCCAGCGTGCCGGCGAAGGACGCCGTCATCCGCCACCTCGCCAACAAGCATTGGACCGACGCCGAACAGCGCGCGCAGCTCGACTACCTGGCGTCGCTCAACAAGGACCACCTCGAGGCGCGGGTCGCGGACGCGGCGCTGGAGGCGCGCATCCAAAGCTACGAACTCGCCTACCGCATGCAATCGGAGGCCGCGGGGGTGCTGTCCATCGAGGACGAGTCGGCGGGGACCAAGGCGTTGTACGGCCTCGACGACAAGACGACCGAGAACTTCGGCCGTCAATGCCTGATGGCGCGGCGCTTGTGCGAAAGCGGCGTCCGCTTCGTGCAAGTCACGCACAGCTACAAGTGGGACCAGCACGGCAACCTCAAGAACGACCACGAGAAGAACGCGCGCGAGGTCGACAAGCCCATTGCGGGCTTGCTGCACGACCTCGAGGCGCGCGGCCTGCTCGACGACACCTTGGTGCTGTGGGGCGGCGAGTTCGGCCGCACGCCGACGGCGCAGGGCGACGGGCGCGACCACAACCCGCACGGCTTCACCATGTGGATGGCCGGCGGCGGCATGAAGCGCGGCTTCTCCTTCGGCGAGACGGACGACTACGGCTTCTACGCGACCAAGGACAAGGTCCACATTCACGACCTGCACGCGACGATGCTCGCGGCGCTCGGCATCGACCACGAGAAGCTCACCTACCGCTGGGCCGGTCGCGACTTCCGCCTCACCGACGTGCATGGGCGCGTGGTGGACGAGTTGTTCGCCAGCTAGTCCGCGGGGCCTTTCGCGGGTGGCCCGCGTTGGAATTCGCCTAGGCATCTTTCGCAATCGCGGACTTGCGTCTAGCTTGTACTGGCGCCTTAAAGCACCTTCCCCTCCTCTCCCTCGGCTGGATCAAAGCGACCATGAAGCAGCTCCTTTCCTCCGTCGTCCTCCTGTGCATCTCGACGCTCGCCGTCGCCCGGCAAGTCGCGCCGATCAACGTGTCGCCTCCGACAGGCGAGCGTCCGCTGCACTTCCTCGCCGACGAGCACGGCGCCGTCTGGATCCGCGGGGCGACGTACAAGTCTTCGGTGGCGACATCGGGAGCGCAGTACATCCCGTACTTGGGGTCGGAAGCCCCGCGCAACCACCCGATCGCGTTCGACGTGCGCTCGTGCGTGGTCGGTGGCGTGGAACTAGAGGTCGCCGGCCGCGAGGTGAAGGAACGCGGGCTGTCGCTCGACCTGGATCGCGGCTCTTTCGTCGAGCGCTGGACCTACGCCCAGACGCAGGCCGAGCAGAGCTTCCACTTCGCCGCGTTGCCCAACCGCGGCGAGCTGACGCTCTCCATCGGGTGGTCGAGTGATCTTGAACCGTCGGTCGACGACGACGGCTTCTCGTGGTCGAACGAGCTGGGGGGCGTGCGCTACGGTCGCGCCACGGCGTTGGACGCCGCGGGCCGGAAGCTCGCGCTGTCGACCGAACTGGTGGGCGACGAGATCGTGATCGTCGTGCCTGCCGCGTTCGTGGCCGAAGCGGAGTTCCCGCTCGTCGTCGATCCGATCGTCAGCACCTTCGGGGTCGACTTGACGGCCTACGACGATCGCTACTCCGATTGCGTGTACGACGCGACGAGCGCCCGTTGGCTGGTGGCGTACGAGGATGCGTTCAGCGCGGGCGACTACGACGTCTACACGGTCGCGCTCGATTCCGCCGGTGGCTACGCCAACGGCGCGTACGCTGACAACAGCGCCGAAGCCTGGGCCAATCCGCAAGTTGCCAACGTCAACTACGACGACAAGTTCCTCGTGGTGGCGGGCACCGGTCCGATCGCCTCGTCCACGGGCCGATTCATCAAGGGACGGATCGTCGGAGCGGCGGGGGCGCTGACCTGGGGCGCGGTCTTGACGATCAGCGGCGTCAGCCCTGACACGAACCTCTACCCCGACTGCGGCGGCGATCCGTACGCGTTCGGAGCGTCGAGCTTCCTCGTCGCGTGGCAGCGAGACGCGGCAGCGGGCCGCCAGATCGTGTACCGCAACGTCGACACCAACGGCAGCTTCGTGCAGGCGGCGCCCGTCGTGCTCGCCACGAGCGCCGGCTCCAATTACGCCAATGTGTCGAAGGGCAACGGCTCGGCGGCATGGGGCGTTGCTTGGTCGCGCTGCCCGGCGACCGTGACGAACTGCGACGCGTGGTACGCGACGGTGGACTTCGCGGGGTCGGTCTCCTTGGTCGCGACGCCCATCGCGGCCACTGCTTTGGCCGAGAACAAGGCGCGTCCGTCGTCGCGCCTCCGCAACGCCGACAACCGCTTCGTGCTGGTCAACGAACTAGTCGTGGGGACCGACACGGATCTGCAGTTGCGCTTGATGCGCAGCGACGGAACGGTGCTGTCCACCAAGCTGTTCAGCGAGCTCGAAGGCCGCGTGTTGTCGGGCGACTACGGGCTGGCGTCGATCGACGCGGACGAGTCGCGCTTCGTGCTCGCGTACACCCTGCAAGGCGCCACGGACAACACATATGTCGCCGCGCTGGGCATCGTCGGCAACGAGCTGGTGCTGGCCGAGGAATCGCGGGCCTTGGGCGTCTCGTCCACCGACAACGAAGAGAATGCGGTCGCCGCGTCGCGCTGGTCGTCGGGTGGCGCCGCAGGCCGCAGCTTGTGCACATGGACGCGCACGCCCGGCGGCAGCTTCAGCGGCGACATCCAGGGCGCCTTCTTCGAGCCGCAAGTCGGCGGCGCGGTGGTCACCTTCTGCGCCGGCGATGGTCGCGGCGTCGCGTGTCCTTGCGGCAACAACGGGTCGGCGGGCTTCGGCTGCGGCACTTCGGTGAACGCCAATGGCACCTTGCTGGTGTCGACGGGTTCCGCTTCGACGAGCAGCGACGACTTGGTGCTCAATCTGTTGGGTGCGCCCATCGGCGTCGCCACCTTGTTCTTCCAAGGCACGACAGCTTCCGGCGGCGGCGCCGGCGCCGTGTTCGGCGATGGCGTGCGCTGCGCCGCGGGCACGGTGATTCGCCTCGGCATCAAGACGACGACCAACAGCGGCTTCTTCGGCGGTGTCGCGACCTATCCGCAGCCGGGCGACCAAGCGATCACGGTGCGCGGTGCAGTGCCCGCCACGGGCGCCGTGCGGCTGTACCAAGCGTGGTTCAGGAACAGCGCCCCGTACTGCACGGCTTCGACCTTCAACCTGTCGAACGGCTTGCGCGTGACTTGGTTGCCGTAGGCAGGAGTGTGCTGCTCACAACCGGTCGAGCTCGTGGCCGACGACGGTCGTCACCCGGCCGTCGCCGCCATGGAAGCCAAGACCCAAGCGCCATGAACGCACCTTGGCGTCGATGGGCCGCTCCAGCTTGAGCTTGCCGTCGACCTGCAAGCGCAACACGCCGTCGCCCGAGTGCGCTAGTTGGATCTTGACGGGCTTGCCGGCCTTGAGGTCGATGGCGCCACGGCCTTCCTTGCGCAAAGTCAGGCTTGGCCGGCCGCTCGCGTCCTCGCCGCGGTCGAGGAGCGCCGTGGTGCCGTGGTCCATGTCGATGAAGTCGACCGACTCGAAGCGCGGCTTGTCCGGTCCCGACAGCGTCGAACGCAGGCAGAAGCCCTTCCACTCCGGCGTGCCTTGCGGTTGGACCCAAGCGAGGAAGCACGCGCCTTCGTCCACGACCTCCATCTCGAAGGCGAGCTCGAAGCGTGCGCCGACGGAAGAGCCGAAGCGCAGCGCGCGGAAGTACGCGACGCCCTGGGGGTCGCGCGGGATCGCGCACTCGTAACCACCCGCAGTGGCCTTCCAACCTCCATCGGCGCTCACCCCATCCATGGCATCGCGCACGCCGAGGGACAGCGGCAGGCGCAACTCGAGCACGCCCTTGCGGCGCAGCTCGAAGGCCAGCTCGCCACTGTGGTCCTCGTCCAGCACGCGATCCAACCAGCGCCGCGCCAAGGCGACGGCCGTGCGCGGCCGACCAGCCGCGATCATGCGCGTTTGCTCGGCGCGAATGCCGGCCAGGTACTTGGCCTCGCCCTTGGCGACCTTGTCGAAGCCGGCGGGATCCACCAAGGCGGCGGTCTTCGACAGCGCCTGCGTGTCCTCTGCGTCGTCCGCGACCAAGGCGGCCCTGTAGGCCCGATGCACGAGGGCCAACGCCTCGTCCTTGGCTGCTGCTTGCCTCGGTGCCGCTTCCTTGGACGCCTTGGCTCGCAAAGCCGCGTGTTCGGCCAAGGCGACGGCGGCTTCATGGCCGCCATCGTCGTATTGGAGCCCCAGTTCGAGATGCTCGCGTGCGGCTTCGTAGGCGCCCTTCGACTCCAAGCGCTTGGCGGCCGCCAAGTGCCAAGCGACGGCTTCACGCGGCTTGGAGGCGCGCTGCGCCAGCGCCTGGATGAAGCTCGACCATTCGTCGACGAACTTGGTGGAGCTCCAACGCGCAGCATGCAAGAGGGGCATGAGCGGCGTCTCCCAAGATCCACCTTGTTGTCCGGGTGCGGCGATCAGCCGCACCAACGCTTCTCGGAACGGATGGCCGCCGTCGTCGGTCTCGTGGTGCCGCAGGAAGTAGATCAACGACCACGCCAAGGCGTATTCATCGGGCGTCAGGAAGCGCTGGGGATCCGCCGTCAGCGTCGACTTCAAGAGGGCCTGTCTGTCGCCCCACAAGTACGTCAGGTGTTGCAGGCGCGAAAGCGCCGGCAAGCCCACGCCGACCGTGCCGTCGCGCCACAGCTTCGCGCCCTCGAAGTAGCACGCCATGCCCTCGTTGAGCCAAAGCGGCGCCACGACCGGACAAGCGAGCGCCATGTACTGGTGGCTGGCTTCGTGCGCCAGCGTGTCGAACAGCTCGTCGAAGACCGCGACGTCCTCGCGGTAGTCCCATCCGTAGAGCTGGAACTGCTTCGGTCCGTTCGGATAGTAGGTCGTGCGCAGCATGCCCTTGACGTTGGTCAACTGCTCAAGCGGTTGCCCCAGCACCTGCGCGAAGGTGGCCTCGGACTTGCACAGGTAGACCATGGTCTTGCCGTCCT
>Ga0172367_10002137_pt1 | contig 27486 bp, 28 predicted proteins | sample Lak10m_FD_114542 | JGI IMG/M metagenome (GOLD analysis project Ga0172367, IMG submission 114542) | Freshwater microbial communities from Kabuno Bay, South-Kivu, Congo - kab_022012_10m | ecosystem: Environmental > Aquatic > Freshwater > Lake | place: Democratic Republic of the Congo: South-Kivu...
CTCAGCACTATGGCACGATTCGATCTGATCTCGAAAAAATTGGTCAACCAATTGGCGTGAATGACTTGCACATTGCCGCACACGCTAGGAGTGAGGGCTTGGTATTGGTGACGAATAATGTAAAAGAGTTCGATAGAGTCCCTGGCCTTCAACTAGAAAACTGGGTTAACTAAAATGAAAGTCACCCCCTTAAGCATCCCTGACGTCTACCTCATCGAGCCGCATGTGTTCGGTGACGATCGTGGATTTTTTTTCGAGAGCTTCAACCACGCAAACTTTGAAGAGGCTATCGGAAGGAAAGTACAGTTTGTTCAGGACAATCACTCTAAGTCAGCCAAGGGTGTATTAAGGGGGCTGCACTATCAGGACCCCAAGCCGCAGGGCAAGCTGGTACGTGTTACACAGGGTGAGGTGTTTGATGTGGCGGTGGATATTCGTAAAGATTCTCCCACCTACGGCAAGTGGGTGGCTGAGATTCTGTCCGCGGATAATAAGAAGCAGCTTTGGATTCCTGAGGGTCTGGCACATGGCTTCTTGGTGCTCTCCGAGACTGCGGAGTTCTTGTACAAGACCACCGACTACTATGCCCCAGAATGCGAGCGGTGTATCCTCTGGAATGATCCTGATCTGGCCATCAATTGGCCGTTAGATGCTGAACCAAAACTCTCTCCAAAAGATCAAGATGGGTCGCCGTTTCATAAGACCGCTTAGGCCTGATTTGTAACAAAAAAGTGACATCCATTCGGGAAAGATTCCCGAAAGATTTACCCCCCCCCATCTCAGTAAAGCCTGATAGAATAGTTCCCATTTTAGAAATGATGTCATTGGGGTCTGCTAAGTGGTATTAGCGGGCCTTATTTAACGTGAATGTCATCAATTAGAAATAAAAAAGAAATATAATTGTCACCTAGTGACAATGTCAGGGAGTAACTAATGAAGGCTGTGATTTTGGCGGGTGGTCTTGGTACCCGTATCTCCGAGGAAACCCACCTCAAGCCTAAGCCGATGATCGAGATCGGTGGGCGCCCCATCCTCTGGCATATCATGAAGATGTACTCCCACCACGGCGTCAATGATTTTGTGATCTGCTGTGGCTACAAGGGCTATGTTATCAAGGAATATTTCGCAAACTATTTCCTCCACATGTCGGACGTCACGTTCGATATGTCGAATAACTCCATGCACGTGCACCAAGGTAAGGCTGAGCCTTGGAAGGTGACACTTGTCGATACGGGTGACGAGACCATGACGGGTGGTCGCCTAAAGCGCGTAGCAGAATATGTGAAGGATGAAGATGCTTTCTGCATGACCTATGGTGATGGTGTGAGCGACGTAAATATCACTCAGCTATTAGCCTTCCACAAAAAACAGGGCACACAGGCCACGGTTACCGCAACCCTGCCGCCAGGTCGTTTTGGTGCGCTAGATATTCAAGGCAATAAGGTTGCTGGCTTTAAAGAGAAGCCCAAGGGCGATGGCGTGATGATCAACGGCGGCTTCTTTGTGCTATCTCCCAAGGTGCTTGATTTGATCAAGGATGACACAACGACGTGGGAGCAGAAACCTTTGGAGACGCTTGCAACCACTGGTCAGTTGTCCGTGTTTAGGCATGAAGGATTCTGGCAGCCGATGGATACTCTCAGGGATAAGACACATCTTGAAGAGCTGTGGGCGTCAGGGAATGCGCCTTGGAGATTCTGGGAATGACCCCCAATTTTTGGCAAGGTAAACGCGTATTCTTGACAGGCCATACTGGATTCAAGGGAGGTTGGTTGTCCCTTTGGCTACAGTCCCTTGGTGCAGAGGTAACAGGTTTCGCGCTTAATCCGCCGACCAATCCGAGCCTGTTTGATGTAGCGAACGTTGCATCTGGAATGCGTTCAGTCATTGGGGATGTGCGTGATCTAGATTTACTCCAAAAGTCACTTAAAGAAGCTAAACCTGAGATCGTTATCCACATGGCGGCGCAGCCGCTCGTTCGTTATTCCTATGCTAATCCTGTCGAGACCTACGCAACGAATGTGATGGGGTCTGTTCACCTACTTGAATCAATTAGGCATGTTGACTCAGTCAAGGCAGTTGTGAATGTGACCAGTGATAAGTGTTATGAGAATCGTGAGTGGGTTTGGGGTTACCGTGAGGATGAGGCGATGGGGGGTTACGACCCTTATAGCAACAGTAAGGGCTGTGCTGAGCTTGTGACCGCGGCCTACCGTTCTTCTTACTTTAATCCTCATGACTACCAAAAGCACGGTGTTGCACTAGCATCTGCTCGTGCAGGAAATGTGATTGGGGGTGGTGACTGGGCTGGGGACCGTCTTATCCCAGATTTTATCCGGGCGATTGTGGCTGGAGAGGTAGTGGTGATTCGTAGCCCCAACGCTATTCGCCCTTGGCAGCATGTCTTGGAGCCATTAAGTGGCTATCTGGAACTAGCCGAAGCGCTCTACACGAAGGGTCCAGAGTACGCACAGGCTTGGAATTTTGGGCCTAATGAGAGTGATGCGAAGACGGTTGAGTGGATCGTTAGTCAGCTGGTGAATGGTTGGGGTGATGGAGCAAGCTATAACATTGATCAGCACGCTGCTGATTTGCATGAGGCGCATTTCTTGAAGCTCGATTGTAGTAAGGCACGAATGGTTTTAGGCTGGCAACCACAGTGGGATGCGACTGAGACGGTTAAAAGAATCTGTGCTTGGCACAAAGCCCATCTAAATGGTCAGAATATGCAGGTTTATGCCCTAGGCGAAATACAGCAGTATCAAACAAGTTTATTGAGTTAGAAAAAGGTTAAGAGGGTCACTATTTTGGATAAGTCAGAGCAAATTCGTAGTCAAATTGCAGCACTCGTTGATGAGTACGCAGCAATTAAATATGCACCTAAGGATTTTGAGGGTGGAAATACAGTCATTCCCCCTTCTGGCAAGGTGCTTGATGCAGCTGAATTAAAGGCAATGGTAGAGGCGTCATTGGATGGGTGGCTCACAACAGGTCGCTTCAATGAGGCCTTTGAGAAAAAGCTTGCAAACTACTTAGGTGTTCGTTATCTCTTAACGACCAACTCAGGTTCCTCAGCGAACCTCTTAGCATTCTCTGTGCTAACTTCTGACAAGCTGGGTGAACGCGCAATCAAGCCGGGTGATGAAGTGATTGGTGTGGCAGCGGGCTTTCCGACCACGGTTAATCCGATCTTACAGTTTGGTGCCGTGCCCGTATTCGTCGACATTGATATGACGACGCACAACATCGATGTCACCAAGATCGAGGCTGCAATCAGCCCGAAAACAAAAGCGATTATGCTTGCACACTCCTTGGGTAATCCTTTCAACATCAAGGCGGTGATGGGAGTCTGTAAGAAGCACAATCTTTGGCTAATCGAAGATAACTGTGACGCATTGGGTTCACGTTACAACGGTCAACTCACTGGCACCTTCGGCGATATCGGCACGTTGAGCTTCTATCCGGCACACCACATCACGATGGGTGAAGGTGGCGCCGTCTTCACTAATAACTCAAAACTCAAGATGATCATCGAGTCATTCCGCGACTGGGGTCGTGATTGCTACTGTCCGGGCGGTAAAGATAATACCTGCGGTAAACGCTTCTGCTGGCAGTTGGGCGATCTCCCTGAGGGCTATGACCACAAGTACACCTATTCACATTTGGGCTACAACCTCAAGATTACGGATATGCAGGCTGCGTGTGGTCTGGCGCAGCTGGATAAGTTAGAAGACTTTGTGCAGGCGCGTAAGGATAACTTCAATTACCTGCGTGATCGTCTGAAGTCTTGCGAAGAGTTTTTGATTTTGCCTGAAGCTACTGAGAATAGCGATCCGTCGTGGTTTGGTTTCCTGATCACGATCAAGCCTGAGGCAAATATCCGCCGAGTGGATCTGCTCGAGTATTTAGACCAGTACAAGATTGGTACGCGTTTATTGTTTGCAGGCAACTTAACCCGCCAGCCATACATGAAGGGTAGAAACTACCGAGTGAGTGGCGAGCTAACAAATACTGACGTGGTCATGAATGATAGCTTCTGGATTGGAGTCTATCCAGGACTCACGAAAGAGATGCTTGATTTTACGGTTGAGAAGATTGAGTCTTACCTTGGTGTGAACTTCGACTAATGGCAGCTGTTAAGCAAAAATTATTACTCTTTGGTGCTGGTGGTGCTATTGGCAGAGCTGTTCGTCAAACCTTTATGGCCCACTCATGGGACGTGATTGGGGTGACAAGAGGTGAGGTCTCTGAGCATTGTCAGGTGTCATGGAATCCTTTGGATAACTCATCAAAGATGCCTGAGGGTCTAGGTCCCTTTGACGCAGTCTGCTGGGCACAGGGTAAGAATGGTAACGACAGTATCTATAACTTTGACGAAACGTCCCATCGTGAGATGTATGATGCAAACGTGATCTTCGTTCTCAATTCGCTCAATTACCTGCTTAAAAATAATTTGCTCACTAAACCAGCGAGGTTGTGTGTCATTAGTTCCATTTGGCAAGAGATTGCTCGCCAGAATAAGTTGTCTTACGGAGTGAGTAAATCTGCATTGAAAGGACTTGTCTTGTCCTTGGCAAACGACATGGGAGTTGATGGGCATCTCGTAAATGCCGTCCTTCCAGGTGCTCTGGATACACCAATGACCCATCAAAATTTGTCAGACAAACAATTAAACACTGTTACAAGCGCCACTCAGTTTGAACGCTTGGCTAATTTGCAAGATGTTGCTAATACCGCCTATTTCTTATGCTCTCAAGAGAACACTGGATTAACAGGTCAGTTTGTGAAGGTTGATTTAGGGTACTCAGATGTCCGCATCATTTGAAATCAATTCGAGTATTAAGCGCTATCAGGTTGATATTGTAAGTGGTCAGCTTGAAGCCTCCCTTTATCAGCCTAAGGAACATTTTGTCTTAGTAGATCAATTGGTTCTTGAGCTATATCCATACCTTAAGACAGATAACTTGATTGTTATCCCCGCGGTTGAAGAGTCCAAGAGTCTCGAGACTGCTGGCTACGTGGTGGAGCAACTAAGGTTGCTTGGCGCGAACAGAAATAGTCACTTGATTGCTGTCGGCGGTGGAATCATTCAAGACATCGCTACCTTTGCCGCATCAATATTTATGCGCGGCATCACATGGACCTACTATCCAACCACCTTACTGGGTATGGTGGATTCTTGCGTGGGTGGCAAGTCATCGATCAATGTAGGCCAATTTAAGAACATTGCAGGCAATTTTTATCCTCCAGAGTGCATTTTAATTGATACGGATTTCTGTGGCACCTTAGAGCATCAGGAATTAATCTCAGGCCTATGTGAGGCAGTCAAAATTTGTTTTGCTGAAAGAGGTGAGCAGTTCGCCCAGTACCTGGCATTGGCTGATAGTAGTGGATTGGTAGGTAAAGTGAATTTGCCAGAGGTCATTGAGTTAAGTTTGATGACTAAGAAAAAATTTATCGAGGAAGACGAGTTTGATACCGGTATTAGGCTTTTATTAAATTTTGGGCATACTTTCGGGCATGCAATAGAGGCGGCAGGCAATTTTTCTATTACACATGGTGTAGCAGTTGGGCTTGGAATGCAGATCGCTAATCAGTTGTCTAAGAAGTTAGATTCGATGCAGGACGCTGTCGAGCGAGTGAAACAACTTGATGACTATTTGTCTGTTTTGATGAGCGGTGTCCCGCAATTACCAAAAGCCCTATCGGAAATATCCTCAGAACTTTTTCTTGAGAAGTTCAAATCAGATAAAAAACATACGGCAAGCGAGTACGTGGTGATTGTTCCCGACAGGGATGGTTATCTCTGTCGCCGATTTGTTAAGAAAGATAAAGAGTTCGAATGTTTAATGATTGACTCATTTGAACAGATAAAAGGACGTTATGAAGTACAGTGATCAGATTGCAGAATGGTTAATCAAGCTGGGATATACACACTGCTTTTACGTCGGTGGCGGTAATATCATGCACTTGATTGAGAGCTTGAGTAAGAAGCTGACTTGTGTGCCAGTTATTAATGAAGTGGCTGCAGGGATTGCTGCAGAGTACTTTAACGAAACCTCTGATGGGTCTAAAGCGATGGCTTTGGTAACTGCTGGCCCTGGGCTGACTAATATTGTGACCGCAATTGCTGGCGCCTATCTCGAAAGTAGAGAACTTCTTGTGATAGGGGGGCAGGTTAAAACAGCAGATTTAGCTCGCGGAAAATTGCGCCAGCGTGGAATTCAAGAAATTGATGGCGTATCCATCGTCTCCCCAATTTCGGTTAAATCTGTCTTAGTTGACGAGCCAATTGATTTTGGTGGGTTCAGGTCGCTCGTTATGCATGATGGAATTGACCGGCCAGGCCCAGTATTCCTAGAAATTCCCATCGATATCCAGGCAAGGGTGGTGGAATTTTCAGTCCCAGCAATTAGTGTCCAGGATGTAAGCCTGCCAAGAGTTTCAGGTGATGATGTCGCTGCGATTGCATCTAGAATAAATCAGGCGAATAGGCCAGCCATTTTGCTCGGTGGAGGAGTTAATCGCGCCACTGCAAAACGACTGAAAGAAAAATTAAGCGAGCTGACTATCCCACTTTTAACGACCTGGAATGGCGCAGACCGAATTCCTTCAGATCAAGCTAATTATATGGGTCGCCCGAACACTTGGGGCCAGCGCAGCGCGAATTTAATTATGCAGCAAGCCGATTTGTTAATTGCGGTTGGTACTCGTTTAGGTATGCAGCAAACTGGATTTAATTGGCAGAAATTCATTCCAAATGGGGACGTTATCCAAGTTGATATTGATCAGGCTGAACTGGAAAAAGGTCACCCCAACATCGAATTGGGTCTTCTCGGGGATGCAAATCAATTTCTCGAGGATTTGTTAGAACAAAAGATTGATGACCACTCAGATTGGCTAAATTACGCCCGTAGCATAAGAAATGAGATTCCCTTGGTCGAGGACGTTAACAAGACCGAGAAGGGTTACCTCTCACCATATCAATTTGCCAAAAAACTGTCGAAGGTTTGTGCGGATAACGATGTTGTCATCCCATGCAGTAGCGGTGGTGCTTTCACCATCATGATGCAGACCTTTGAACAAAAGGGCGAGCAAAAAATTGTCACAAATAAGGGCCTAGCCTCTATGGGATATGGGCTTTCTGGAGCGATAGGCGCTGCAATAGCAAATTCAGGCAGTCGAACTGTACTGGTTGAAGGTGACGGCGGATTTTCACAAAACCTTCAAGAAATTGGCACAGCGGCCATCAACCAACTAAATCTCAAAATGTTTATTTTTGATGACTCCGGCTACGCATCAATAAGAGCAACGCAAAGAAATTATTTTGGGGGTTCTTATGTTGGCTGTGACCGTTCTACAGGACTCGGTTTGCCTAACTGGGAAAAGCTCTTTGCGGCTTGGGATGTGCCAGTTGTACGCATAGATGAGAACTTTTCAAGCGATAAAAAGTTTAATGCAATGTTCAATGGCAAAGGTGTTGCTGCATTTATTGTTCCAGTGGATCCTGAGCAGACATATTTCCCGAAAATTACAAGTCGGATTACAGAGAGCGGCTCAATGGAATCCAATCCATTGCATCAAATGACGCCTGACTTGCCTGAAGAACAATACATAAAAGTTTCAAAGTACTTTTGAGCGAATAGCAATAGGAAAGATTAGAAATGAATTTACGTGAAAAACAGATGCTCGACAGTTTAAAAAAACTAAAGCAAGAGTCAGGCGCCTTGGCTGTTAAAGCTGAGTTTGAGGCCGAAGGGACGCGTATAGATGAGCTGTTGCGATTAATTGAGATAGCTCGCAAGGCAGATATGAATGTTGCACTCAAAATCGGTGGCTGTGAGGCCATTCGTGATTTGATTGAGAGTAAACAGCTGGGTGTTGACTATATTATCGCTCCGATGGTTGAAACCCCATACGCATTAACAAAATTCATTGACGCGAAGAATAAGATTTATGAGCCCGATGAGCGAGATGATACTGAGTTTTTATTTAACATTGAGACAATCACTGCGTTTAATCATATTGAAGAAATGACCAAACTTGCTGCAAGTGAAAATGGGCTGGATGGTTTGGTTTTTGGACGGGTCGATTTCTGTGGGTCAATGGGGTGGGATCGTTTAGATATTAATACCGATAAGGTAACAGACTATTGTGTGAAAGCTGGTCAGCATTGTCTTAAGTCTGGTATTGATATGGTCGTTGGTGGTGCAGTTTCAATCGACGCATTGCCGATGTTGAAGCGCATTAAAGAGGCAAATCTAAAGCGTTTTGAAACCCGCAAAGTAATTTTTGATTCAAATGCAATTGATAGCCCTTCTATTGAAGCTGGATTATTGGAAGCAGTTAAGTTTGAGATGTTGTGGCTGATGAATAAGCGTGATTATTATTCAATGATCATGAAAGAAGATGATGCTCGCATAGCTATGTTAGAAGAGCGCTGGAAGGTTTTATAAACCAAAAATGAAAACATTGCTTGTTATAGGAGGGTCTGGTTTTTTTGGTAAATCCATCCTAGATGCATATGTAAGAGGATTGTTGAATCCTTGGAATGTTTCCAATTTAATCTTGATGGCGAGACGTGCTGACAGATTAGTGGAAGAAGTTCCTCATTTAATTGTGGATGGAGTTGAACTTCTATCAGCCGATATAACAACGACAAAGACGATACCAAGAGCTGATTATGTTATTCATGCTGCAGCTTCTACGGATATCCGTGACTACCTATCTAAGCCAGAACAAGAGAAAAGAAATATACATACGGGTACGTTAAATTTTTGCGAATTGGCAGAAAAGTTTCTCAAAGATAGCAAGATTACTTATGTAAGCTCAGGTGCTGTTTATGGGGTGCAGCCGCCTGATATCGAGAACATTACAGAAGATTTTTCTTTTGGTAATGTTGAGGAGGTGAGCAGTGGAAAAATGGACTATGCCATAGCCAAGAGAGATGCTGAGAATGCGATTCAGAGTTTGGCTAATAAAGGGTACTCCGTGAGCATAGCTAGATGTTTTGCTTTTGTAGGGCCATGGCTGCCGCGAGATCAGCATTTTGCAATTGGAAACTTTCTAGAAGATATTTTAAAAAAGAGGCCAATTGTTGTTAAAGCTAAGCATAACGTATTCAGAAGTTTTATGTACTCAGATGACTTAGTTGAGTGGCTAATGGCAATAGCTGAGTCGTCAAATCAGACATGCCCGATATATAACGTTGGCTCCGATGAAGCAGTGTTGCTGGGGGATTTGGCAAAAATGCTATCAAAACAGTTTGGGGTTGGCTCAAAAATTGCAACGATAGTGGACAAAAGAGTGGATAGATACGTCCCAGCTGTTGGTAAAGTGAGAAGAGATTTGGGAGTGTCCTTGAAGTACGACTTATCTGCTGCTGTGGATAAGACAATTTCGGAAATTAGTAAGCTGTAAATGATGTTGCCCCCTAAATTCGATCGTCAATTTTTAGTTTTTATTTTTATTGGAGTGTTTAACACTATTTTTGGTTATGGGCTTTATTGGGTATTTTTACAATTGGGGTTGCATTACTCATTGGCTGTTTTGATGTCCACAGTGATGGGGGTTTTGTTTAATTTTAAGACAATAGGAAGATTTGTTTTCCAGTCTAATAACAACGTATTGATTGTGAGATTTTCTTGTGTATATGCCTTTTTATATTTTCTAAATATATTAAGTATCCAATTAATCCACTCATATGGAATGAACTACGAAATAAGTGGGGCATTGATGCTTGTGCCTATGGCTATATTAAGTTTTATCTTGAATAAAAATTTGGTGTTTAGGTTATGAAGAAACTAATTAGCATTGTTACTCCATGTTATAACGAGGAAGATAACGTTGAAGAGCTATATGTAAGAATCAAGGAATCTGTATCAAAGATTGATCGTTATAATTTTGAGTTAATTTTCATTGATAACGCTTCCGTGGATCAAACGGTGCTTAAGCTAAAAAGTCTAGCCAATAAAGATCCGATGGTAAAACTTATTGTCAATACAAGAAATTTTGGGCACATCAAATCGCCTTATTATGGAATTCTGCAATCAAACGGTGTTGCGACTATCTATTTAGCTTCAGATTTACAAGATCCCCCTGAGATTATTCCGGAGTTTATAAAATACTGGGAAAGCGGTTTCAAATTGGTAATGGCAGTTAAACCTAAAAGTGACGGGGGTAAATTAACTAATTTTTTACGTAAAAAATATTATCGGCTATTAGATGATATCTCTGATATTTCTATAGTGAATGACTCCACCGGTTTTGGCCTTTATGACAAGGTAATTTTAGATCACTTACGTGAGATAAATGATCCATATCCATTTTTGAGGGGTTTAATTTGCGAACTCGGATATGAAGTCAAGACTATCGAATTTGTTCAGCCAAGAAGAGTTAAAGGGATAACAAAAAATAATTTCTATTCTCTGTATGATATTGCCATGCTTGGTATTGTAAGTCACTCTAAATTACCTATTCGCATTGCGGGTTTCGTTGGCATGCTACTGGGGTTTATGAGTCTAATAGTTGCGTGTGTCTATATCGTATTGAAACTTTTATTTTGGGATAAATTCCCTTTAGGCTTTGCACCCATAGTTATCGGGTTGTTTTTTCTATTGGGTATTCAACTTGTATTTATTGGAATTCTTGGGGAGTACGTGGCTTCAATACATTCATATCTCCAAAAAAGACCGCTGGTTGTCGAGAAAGAAAGAGTTAATTTTGACGACCAGAGCAAATATTAGTGATGTATAAAATAATAAATAAAAGACTCTGGGTTTTTATGCTATCTGTTCAGATCATTGGATTTCTCAGCTATTTGCTAATTTATGCTAACAAAGCTTATCTACCAAGTCCGTTTTTTTATGACAAAAATGACACTTTCATGGATTTAATTAATCCATTGTGGTGGGCAATTCATGGTTCGGCCTATACAGAATGGCATAGTGTATATCCCCCATTAAATTTCTTAATACTTAAGCTTCTGAATTTGATAACCCTAGGTGAGCATATTGACTATGGCACGGCTTTTCAATTGAGAAATCACTGCAATGAGTTAATTCTGGTTTATTTGGCAATCTCACTTACCATTCCATTTCTGATAATAAGATCTCAGTCGTGGATCATATCTATGACAGGTGTTGAGAGGATTCTTTTTTGTTTATTATTTGTACTATCTTTTCCCTTCTTGCACACTCTGGAGAGGGGCAATCTTGTAATTTTTTGTCTCCCATTATTCGCGTTTTTCATTGAAGGGAGGGGAGTGCTGCAAGCGCTAGCGCTAGCATTCTTGGTGAATATAAAACCATATTTCGCAATATTATTCTTCGTATATCTATATAAAGATGAGATGGCAGAGCTAATTTTAGCATCAGCCATGAGCATCATACTTTTTATAGCTTCTTCTATTGTATTCGATACAGCTAGTTATCGAATATTCGAAAATCTAGCTGGATTCGGAAACTCAAATATTTTCACTATTAGAGAAATTTTGACCTTACCAAATTCTATTTCATCATTTGCCTATATTCTAGCTAGTGAGCAATTTAGTTCCCATCACGGTTATTTTGTAAATATGATGGCTGATTTAATATCATCTATGATTAATTTCGTTAAATTTATTACTACGTTAAGCGCTCTTCTAATTTTGTATTTGAAACGTAGAAATTTAACAAAGGAAGAAATTATTATTGCGTTGATGCTATGCATTATGAATCTAGGAGTATCTGTTGGAGGATACATTCTCATAATTTATTTCGCATTGTTCCCTTTTTTGATAAATAAGAAATTTTCTGCAATTTATGCTGTTAGTATTTTTTTAATATTTATGCCACTAGACTTTGTTTCTATATTCAACGAAAACCATATTATGAAGACATTTTCTTTCTTGGGACAATCGACTGTAGATGTTGAATGGAGCTTAGGAGTAGGAGCTTTGTTAAGACCAATCATCAATTTCTTTGTGCTAGTAACGTTTTGCTTTGAAGCAAGCAAAGTTACTAGGATTAGTCATAAATAAGAGAATATATGAAAGTGCCAACTCATTTTAGTTATTTCAATAGTAACTCGTTTTACTTAACTATTGCCACTGCCTTGCTAGGAATAATTTTTACTCTCATGAGTGGAGACAATACAGAAGGTTCAATGCTTCTAAAGTTCTCGAGTAATGGGGAGTGTTTTGGTGCGTCTTATGCTAGCTCCCCAGAGTTGATGTCGAGTTTTTTTAATAAACATAATGAGCTGGTGCATGAAAAAAAGTTCAAATCCATTTCCTGGAAAGTAGGCGCTATTAGATATGTTTTAGTTGATGAGTCACAATTTAGTAAGTTGTATAGAGTCATGCTGCGGGGGGATTCCAGTCAAATAGTAACGCGCACACTTGAAAGTTACGTTGATTATCTTCATTCGGATCATCTTCTTGTTTCCAATCCTAATGTAGAGCAAGGGATGAACGCGTGTGGCATTGAAGTAATCCAGGGTGTGTACCTGAAGGATTTGCGGAGCGATAATTTTCTTATTGTGATAATGTTTGTAGTATTGGGAGTGGCTATTGGGATTGTTCACCGCATCATAACAAGAGGTATGTCAACTAATAATTAACATTTCTTTGAATAAAAGAAATGTCTCTGGTAATTCTGATATAAGGAATTAGAGCAATTGGTATAAGAACTAAAACGTATCTACTATCAAAAACGCCAAATAAGGAAATCATTATTTGGTTTGAAAACAAGATAGTCGGAGATAAAGTGTAATTTAAATCCTTTGTCTTTAAAAAACCATATAAAGATAATAGAAAACTTAAAGGGACTAAGAAAGTTTCAAGCTTTGATGATAGGTCGGCTATTGCTCTGTATACAAGGAACCCTGTATTTGATTTTATAGTTGGCATGTTATTTTCTACGGAGTGGGGATCCTTTGAAGAGTTGTCAAAGGATGGAAAAGTATAGTTATTGGTAAGTTTGAAAATTGCAATACTGTTTTGGAGAACTACATAAGGGTGTTCAAGTATGAGGTAATTTGAAACGTCGCCAACGTACTTGGATAGGAGAACTGTCCCATTCATCCATTCTTTACTTGATTTTTCGTAGGGCATTTCATTCGTTTTTGGATAGAGCTTGTTTGTGCACCTAGTCCAGATGTCGGCTCTTAAGTTATTTTCTCTTTTTTCATCTTTGTATTCTTCATGTAATATTTCTCCCAAGACTTTATCTTCTGAGTGTACTTTGTCGAATAAGTTGTAGACAACTTGGCTTCTTGCAAAGCCACTAATATTAGTGATAGAGAATATACCAGTATGTAAAAAATTTAGGCTGGCGATGGTTATGTAAGTTAAGCTTACCAAAATCAATATATTCCAATTTTTCTTGCTAGCGTAGAAGAAAGACACCAGTAGAGTGAGAATCAAGAAGTTTGGTTTAAGGAAAAGTAGTAGTGCTAAAGATAGTCCAATTAATATTGGTCGATAACACAATATCCCCACTGCTAAAAAGATAATTAATGAAATACAAAGCGACTCTGGCAGAATGAAGCGAGAAAATATGACTAGGGCTGGGGATATCAGAATTAATGACAGCGATGCTATTTTTTTTGAATACATTGTACCTATTGATCTATGCCAAACTACGATCGATGAGACAAAAACAAAAAATTGTATATATGTTATGGCATTTGCTGCACTGCTATTGGGAATCAAATCTATGCTTGAACTAAAAATATAACTCACAATTAACACAAAAATTGGATAACCAGGTGTTCTAGCATGATCCCAGCCACCTTGGCCATCATTAAATGCCTTTGCGATGCTTGTGTATCCACCACTATCACCGCCTACTAATGGATTCACGGAAAAGAAAATTACCACAGAACAAAAAATGTATATCGTCAGTGGCCAATTTATTTTTTCTTTAAACAAGTCAATTTTCCTTTGTAAGGCTCTAGAATTGTGGTGCGAGTATTACTTGTCAATTTTCCTGATCACAATGAGTTGGTGCATGGACCAATGTTTAATGCAGAAGCTAATTATTCGCTCTAGAATTGCTAGAACAGGAGTAAAGAAGTCGGGGATGGGCTGTCTAAAATTTAGTCCGCCAGAAAGTAGATATCGAAATGCATTTCTTTCATATGAAATACTTACAATCTCAAGATCAGTGCCAAATTTTTTGTTGAAAATTTCGAAATCTCTCTTTAATATAATGTCAGCTAAAGCCTGATTTGCTCCCGATAAAGGCCCTTCTATGCTTAAACTGTTCCAGTCAGGCATGCTCATATCAAAATACTCGTTCTTATGGAGACGCTTGTGTATGAAGGAAGATAGCAAGCCATTATGTGGCTCTATGAGAATACAACAACCATTTGGTTTAAGTACTCGTATTAACTCCTGGAAGAAATTTTCTGGGTTTGGTAAATGATGGAAAACATTAATTGCATATAAACACCTAACACTTTCGTTTAGAAGATTCATTTTTTGAGCGTCAAGTTCTATGTCAATATTAGCGCCTTTTCTTACATCTGAAGTGACGATATTCTCTTTTAAAGTTCGGAAAAAACCAGCACCTGAACCAATTTCAACTTCTAAACCATCCTTGCATGCAAACTTATCAGCCGCATTAATCATGTCTGTATAGAAAACTTTAAAAGCGGACTGAAGCATTTTTTTATCTTTTAAAATCTCCGCATGAATGAGTAACAACTCATTATCGTCCACGCATACATCTCTAACTTTGGGATGTATGAATAATTTTTGTAATAGTTTTCTTGTCATTTCAGAGAGCTTTCGTGAGTTGCACTTTGATTATGTATGAATCCAATCAGATTGTCGGAGTTAAATGGAAGGTTAATTTTTATAGTCTCCAAAAATTTCAGTGTCCATAGAATTATATCTGGGCAGAGTTCAAGTATAAGTACATTTTTGCCATTTTTGATGCTTTCGGTGCGAATTAAACTACTCAAGTATTCCAGTGAAGGTTCGAAGGCATTAATTTCCTTGCTTACCGCCCTCTTTTTAATTGATTCTGAGGTTATTACACACAATTTTTCGATATCAATATATGGTGTCTTAGCTCTAGGTATAACGATAAATGGAAATTTTAATGAAAAGTCCACGATTCTTTTAAAGATCCCACCGTTACCAATAACTAAACCAGGTCTAACTATCACGCAATTATTGAGTTTGTGTATGTGTTTTTCAATTTCAAATTTGGTTTTTCCATAAATTGATTGAGAGTGTTCTCCTGCAGAGTAGGAGGAAAAAAAGTACTGCCTTGCTATTTTTTTCGAATATAAATAATCAATCAAACTTTTTGTGCCGTTGAGAGTTCTTGATGCACCGTCTTTTTTGTCGAAGTCGTGAGCTAAATGAATAGCAATATCATTTTTTTTTAACTCGAATTCTTGAGGAATGCAACTCAATTCCCAATAAATGACCTTTTCTGTTTTGTGAATAGATCGCCTAGAGAAATGAATTACCTCATACCCTAAATCCTTTAGATGGGAGCTTAATGCCTTGGCAATAAAGCCAGAGGCTCCGAATATCAATATTCTAATTTGCATAAATGTGATGAGATTCTGGAAGCGTTGGCCATGATAGTTAACGAGTGATTTTTAGCTGGCAGGGAGGGCAGAATGCTGCCGTCAACAATGTAAACTCTATTAGAGTTCCAAAGCTTTCCGTACCTGTCGGTTGAAAAGGCAGAGGGGGCTTTACTCATTGGGAGAGTTCCTGCATAGTGGAATCCCCATCCTAATGGAAAGTTGGTTAATAACTTTTCTTTGGAATACGCACCTAATTTTCTAAAACATTTCAGCAGATCAGGGAGGTTGGAAAGGCTGTTTTCTTCCTTATAATGAAGAGAGATATTTTTATCTTTGTAACTAAGAAAAATATTGGGATTGGGAGTAGACTTTTGCCAAATTTGAGCAATCATGAATCCTGACATGATATAACTGAGAAATGTTGGTGAGTTTTTGAAAGTAAATGGAACATCAGCTAGAAAATCAGACCATAATGCGCCACTTGGATTATAGAAGCTCATAAAAAAGTCGCTACTTGGAGATTGGTGGCTGGCTATTAATTGTAGGGGATAAGTAACTTGAGTATTCCCCCCCCCAAACATTCTTGGGATGAAAATTGGTATTAGCGAGGGGATATGGTCAATAAAATTTAGTTTGATATCATCAGAATCGTTTGAGTTAAGTACAATTTTTGTGGATTGGAGTGTTCCTGCAGCTATTAGCAATACTTTAGTTTTTATGATTGATTCAAGTCCTGATTTTGTATTTCTTACCTTAACTTCTATATGGTTTTTAAATTCTTTGTAAAATAAGACCTCTGTATCGGGGATGTATTTTTGCCCTTTGCTTATTAAAATGTCTAATGTTTTTTGTGCGTTATAAAATTCATTTTGGTTAGATTTAAAAAAATCTGTACGATTGTATTCATATCCTAAGCTTGTATTAATTGCTAATTTTGGGGTGCCAAGTTTGAACCCAAGCTTATGAAAAAATTGCTTATTTTTCTTGTACGCATCAAGTAGAAACTTGGTCGTTTCATTCTGCCTGATGGGGGCGCAGCTTAACTCAGGATGCCCAAGAAAATCTGTCAAGTCATCCACTTCCCCAGAAATTTTTACTTCCCGCTCAATAGATGTGTAGTATGGTTCAAGTTCGGTGAACTTAATGGGCCAGTTTCCAGCGCTCTCAAGGTCATTTTGTGTATATCGAAGTAATTGCCCCCCCCAGATGTTAGACATTCCTCCTCGAGCAAAACTGCCATTGATGTGAGTCTTTGGTTCCATTTTTTCGTTGTAAACGGTGAAAGATGATCCGTTTAGAGCGAATTTAAGATTCGGGTGGCGCGCTTTTGGATGAACGGCAAGCGGATTCACAACATTCGATAACATTTCAAAATCTCGGCCAAGTAAATCAGCAATTGGCATTTGCTCGATTCTGTCCGTGACTCCACTGACCTCTAAATTGTATTCATTGAGTTCACCAACGTCGACAATGCAAACATTCTTGCCACTCAAGACTTTTGCAGCAGATACTCCTGCTGGACCAGATCCTACAATTAGATAGTTATACAATTTTGTACTGTTTTACTTGATAGCAAGCTGTAACTAAATTAAAAAGTTCGTCAGAAAATGCTGCTAATGTTGTTAGAAAAGATGGTGCATTTAATTTTCGAAAATGGAAACTTGAGCTTGATTCACATTCAGTTAGATAAGAAAAAATTATAAGCTTTGTTGTTAGTAAAGATCTTGATTTACTTTTTCGTCTAATCAAAAATTCGATTCCGAATATGTTTAGATTTTTCTCTACAATCATATTAATCATTTTTTGATCTTCATCTCTGAAGTTATTAATTATTTTCTTGTGAGCATTAATGTAGGCAGATATGAGGGAGTCCTCAGGAAGTTTTTTATATGCACGGTTGTATATATAACAAAACTCTTTTTTTAATTGCCTATCCATTAATGAATTAGGTGTCTTTGTTGAGGGCAATGTGGAAAGAGTAATCCGCATGATATTTAATAGAGTCAAGGGTAAGGCCAACGGAAAATAAGATGATGGAAAATATTTCCAACCCAGTAGAGAGAATCGCTAGGGGCACATGTTTTATTTCGCCACTCTTAATGAACTCCTCTATGACAGGTGTTGATGTTAAAAGTCCTAGGACTAGAAAAAAGATTGAGAAAGAAATAAAAAAAGTAAGTGGTTTCGTATACCTGAAGATTTTCCAGATCGTTCCGAGAACTTTGTATCCATCACTAAATGTACTAAGTTTCGAAAAGCTTCCTGGAGGCCTGTCTTTATATTGAATAGGTACCTCTAAAATTCTAAATTTTTTATCTAGAGCATAGATGGTTACATCTGTTTCTAATTCAAAGCCCTCAATCAGTATAGGGTAATTTTTAACGAAGGAATTTGAAAAAACTCTATAGCCAGACAAAATATCATTGAGTTTAGCCTTGAATAATCTATTTATAAGTTTTTTTACTAATATGTTGCCAAAATTATGGAAGTTTCTTTTGTTTTCTGACAGATAATCCCCATTTGAAATTCTGTCACCTACGACCATGTCGGCTTGATTTTTTTCTACAGGGTGAATTAACTTTCGTACTTCGTCAGCTGGATACGTCATGTCTGCATCACAAAGAACATATATGTCTGCATCTATAGTCAAAAAAGCCCTCCTGACGGCATTCGACTTACCCTGCCTAAGCTCCTCAATTACCCCACCTTTAATCTTTTCCCTAGATAAGGTAGCTTTGGCAAGCTGATTTGTATTGTCTTTTGAGTTGTTATCAACAACCCATATTGAGGCTTCTGGTAAAAATTGACCGAATGACGTGATAGTTTTTTCTATAGTCAACTCCTCGTTATATGCTGGCAAAATCACTGCGATTTTTTTCATGTTTATAACACCTTAAAAACAAAGTATTTTTTCATAAGATATGAAATTGGAGCTACAGAAAGCGCTGCCAACACAAAACTAGGGTTGTATTGCAAGCCATTAAAATTAATGATGCCTATGTTTTGATAAATTTCCACTGTTACAGAGACTAGTATCATTACGATACCATTGCTGATTATGAATCTATATATACAACCTTTAGTTCTGAAAATTATAGTTTTTTGAAGGATAAAGTTGATAAATATAAATGGTGTAATAGCTAAGGCAGATGAAATTGCTTCGTGATGAGCACTGAAATTTTGGATATGCCCATTCAGAATTTTTTGGAGTCCAGCAGTTAAAATTCCAAGTATTGCTCCATTCAGTAGAAAAAGTGAGAATCTCATTTGTTGTTATTCGCGTTGTATTGACTGTATTTCTCAATAATATCTACGGTCTTAGTACCCTGAAATGGTTTGTTCCAATGGATAAGAATAGACCTTCTTTCTTCACATACATTGGTGTTGTAGTGCAATGTGGTAAATCCATTAAAGTGACCAATATCACCTGGTCGAATTGTAACTTCTTTAAATTTATTTTTTAACATCGTTTTGTAAAGTAGTCTAGCTACTCTATTTTGGAAAAGAATTTTGGTCGCAATATGGGATATTAGGTTAGTTGGAGTTTTTCTAGCATTTTCCCAGGCATATAAGGCGCCATCAGGCTTTTTATTGGGCATTTTAAGAGGGACTACCCAAGTTTTTTCGTAGTTGTCAAAATGAGCCTCATAAGCTCTCTTAGTGTCACTTTTCTTGACGCACCGTATGACAATATAAGAGTTATCTATAGCCCCCTTGGGGAAAATCTGAATTAGCGATAATTTTGATTTCAGATAATCTTGTAGATCCTTGTCTTTATCAGGAAAAATCCACATGGAGTTGTCATAAGAAATATTATCAATAATGTCATTGACATGAGTTATGAAATCTTCGTCTACAACACCTTTGTATATATCTGACATATTGTGCTCTTTTATTTGAATAATAACGTTAGAATTAAAGTGTAAGCGGCCAAAAAATACTTTACTTTTGGACTAATTCTATCAGTATTTTCCAAAGTAAATATCAAAATAAAAAATAATGGAAGCATGAGTTCAACAGTATATCTAATACTAGACATCATAAAAAAAGTTAATAAAACAAAGTGATAGGTAAATAATATCAGGTTTAATCTGATAAAAACTTTGCTGTTGTAGTCAATATTGTTAAATCGATTTGAGAGTAAATTTAACGTAAGGAGATAAATCGGGGCGCTTGACAATAGTCCAAGAAATCCTTCTGTGAAAAATGTTGGATTGAAGAGGGGGCTGAAGGAGCTGCCACTAGGGACTATGTGATGGTGAGAAAATCTCGGAAGAGCCAAGAAGTATTCATATCCTCTCTGTATTAAGCCATTGGCAGTGTACTGTATATCTAGCCTGAAATCATATGGAACAGAAGGGCCTGAGTTTGTAATATATTTTGTACCTACTTCAAATGGATTCTTAAATCTTAGATAGTTGTAAAAAAGCTGTATGGAGCAAACCGATGCTATCGGGATATAGTGCGAAAATTTTATTTTTCTTTGCTTTATGGAGCTGAAAATCGCAATGATTAGGGCGTCAATTAAGAAATTGAATTTGCATAGTAGGCTTAGAGAAGCAAATAAATTGGCTTTATTTAGATTATTTTTGTAAAAGTTAACAAGGGCAAAAGTGATTAATATTAATGCGGATAATCTTGAGATGCTGTGAACAGTAAATTGTTTAAAAACAGATAGAGAAAAAGGATTGAAGATTATTGCAGTGAATATAACTATGGAATTTTCAATGTTGTATTTTCTTGAAAAATACAGTGTTAGTGCAATTGAAAAAATGAGTATCAAGTTTCCAATTAGATAATCGCTTGGATCAATATCAAAAAAAATAAAAGGAATGTATAAAGCTGTAGGAAGGGGTCCGAAGTAAAGGTAGTATTTGCCTTCAAAGTACGATGCATCGCCAATAATTATGGCCTTTTTGTAAGGCCTCTGATGAAAAAGGATTGTGTTCTTTTTTGAGGTCTGGGTGATACGGACCTAATAAATAGGTTTTTCCGACTGCAAAAGATTTCGCAAGTTCAGTATAGTAATTTTTCCCAAAGTCGCTAACTTTAGGAGTGCTGGAAATATTTTTGCTAGGATCTAAAAAGAAAGTTTCCTCACCAAAATTTTTGTTACAAATCGCAATAAATGTTAGCGAGATTAGTATGAGTAAGATGGTTTTTTTCATAATTTATAAAGTAAAGCTGGATAAGCATGATGTTAGCCCAACCTTATTGTACTATGTTGAGTTGCCAAGGCAGATGGAAATTTATTTTTTCTGAAATGTCTTCATAGAGTTATTCTGAGTAATCAATTAAAAATTATCGAGCGGGTTGATATAGTTTTAATTTTTAGTATGCTTTAATACAAATGAATATATGCAAAATTTTTAGAGCTTTTGCTAACCCTGTCTTTTTGCAAAGGCTGACTCAAGCTTTTACTGGCTTAATTACCTTGATTTTAGTGGTTCGTTATTTATCCTTGGATTTGCAAGGCTGGTATTACACTTTCTCATCAATTGCTTCCGTTTATACTTTATTTGACTTGGGACTTTCTGTTGTTTTAGTGCAGATATCTGCACATTTATTTAGTCGAGTAAAGTGGCTTGATCGGGGTAGTCTTGGAGGGCCACTTGCCAGTCAATTTTTGAAATTGACTCAACAATCGCTCAGACTCTATGCCAGATTAGCTTTCTTGTATTTCTTAATTATAGGTACGTTAGGGGCTTTCTTTTTTTTATATGAGGATTCTAGTTTAAATGACAGTCTTCATGAATGGATGTTTCCTTGGGTTGTGCTGTTAATATTTACTGCAGTCAACGTATTGACTTTACCTTTTATTGCTTTGGTTGAGGGTAGTGGCAATATAAAAGAAGTTTATTTTTTGCGAATTATTCAAAATGTTCTTGGTTCTTTGTGCCTTTGGCTTGCGTTGGTTTTCGGCTTAAAATTGTGGGCACTTGCTATACTCTCAGGAGTCAATTTTTTTATTGTCTTGGGGTGGTTAATTTATTTAAAACCAGATTTTTTGAAAATTTCTTTGGCAAAATGCGAAGGGGATTTTCATTGGAAAGCCGAAGTATGGCCTTTGCAGTGGCGAGTTGGATTGAGTTGGCTTGCTGGATATTTGTTAACGCAAATTTATACGCCTATACTTTTTCATTACGATAGCCCCAAAGTGGCGGGTCAAATGGGTTTGAGCTTAACGGTTGCAAATATGCTTGGACTACTAGCCCAGTCTTGGATTGCTCGTAGAGTTCCTGATATGGGGAAATCGGTCGCCAATAAAGACTGGGAAAGCTTCGATAGAATCTTTAAGCATGATTTCTGCAGTTCATTATTAGTATATTTAGTGGGTAGTTTCTTGTTGATTCTATTGGTAGCGGCTCTTAATCATCTGACTCATTATAGCCAGAGAATTTTACCGATTGTTCCCTTTGCTGGTTTGTTGATGGTTGTTTTTGTGAATCATATTACTGGTGCACTTACTTCTCACTTACGATCATACAAAAAAGAGCCATTGGTGTTTGTCGCTCTTATTTCAACATTGGTCACTATCCCGATTGCTCTATATGGGGCTTCGGAATTTTCAGCGTTAGGCGTAGTTGGTGCTATTTTAATAGTGCAAATTACTTTCACCTTACCAATGACAGTCTACTACTGGTTGAAATTTAATCGAGAGTGGAGAGTAGGCTAATGAACTTAGATCTTCTATTAACGATTGCGATTCCAACCTTTAATCGCGCCTTATATCTTGAGCAGACTTTGCATCAGCTGCAAAAAGAAATATCTGAAAATAGTATTAAGAATGTAGAGATCATGGTCTCGGATAACGCTAGCCCAGATGACACTGAAAAAGTAGTTAATCATGCTATTAGTTCAGGTTTGGTTATTCGATACATTAAGAATTCTCAAAATATAGGATCTGATGCGAATATTGCCCAGTGTTTTAATCAAGCTGCTGGTAAGTATGTATTGATTTTAGGTGATGATGATCTGTTTGTGGATGGTGGATTGCATGATTTGCTTGAGAACCTTTCCTTAGAGCAATACGGTGTTGTTTGCTTGAAATCATATGGGTTTGATGCTGACTTTAGAGCAGAAAATCCAGGAAAATTTGGGCGCAATAAAGCTTATAAAGATGCGGGGAGTTTTTTGGCTTCAATAGGGCCTTTAATGACCCTAATTTCAGGGTGTGTTGTCAATAAAAGTCTGCTGTCTCATATTGATGCTAATAATTACTGTGGTGAAAATTTAGTTCAGGTTCATCTAGTTATTCAGGCAGCTTGCCAAGCTAAGAGTAATCTTTTTATCGATCGATATTTAATGGCTTGTAAGCGAAATAATTCTGGTGGGTATGATTTTGCCAAGGTGTTTGTTGAGAATGTTGGAAATATTCTAGATTCTTATGTTGGTAAAGGCCTAAGTAAGAGAGATATCGTTTCTATTGAGCGAAAGTTTATTCTCTCTTATTTTCCGTTTTATTTAATGAAGCAACGCTTTTACCGACAAGGTGATATTGCTATGGCCTACGAAAGGTTTTCAAAACGGTACGGAGGCCGATATATTTTTTATGTTTGGCTCTATCCAATTTTGAAATCGCCTCGCTGGATTGCTATTTCATGGGGTGCTATGGCAACGCTGTTAGGTCGTGCGCTCAATGGGCATTTAATAAGAGGTATTGTTTTTGCTTTAAATAAACTCAAGAGCAGTCTATAAAGTGACCACTAGATTCAACGCGCTTTCGTACACTATAAACGCAAATAATTTTGATTTATTGCGATTTGTTTTTGCCGCAGTTGTTTTTTGTGTTCATGCAGCTACCCTCTCAGCAAGCGATTATTTGTCTTCTTTAACATCCTTTCTTTCTTCCGAAATCGCCGTAAAGTCGTTCTTTGTGGTGAGTGGCTTTCTGATTTTTATGAGTTATCAGAACTCTCAGAGCGTTTCATCTTATTTCTCAAAACGAATTCGACGTATTTACCCTGCATATTTATTTGTCATTATTGCTTCAGTTTTGCTTGGTGGGCTTTTCACAACACTTCCTGCAAATCAGTATTTCTTTGTTGGTACACTCAAGTACTTGCTTGCTAATTTAACGTTCTTGAATTTCTTGCAACCCACATTGCCAGGCTTATTTTCCAGCAATATTAATCCAGCAGTAAATGGCGCGTTATGGACGCTTAAGATTGAAGTGATGTTTTATATTGCAGTCCCTTTGGTAGTTTTTTGTTTTAATCGCTTTGGCCGTTTACCTGTTATGTTGCTCCTGTTTTTCAGTTCGGTGAGTTATAGCTATGCTTTATTCGTTATGGCTCATTCTCATGGGGGTGGCGCTTTTGTCGAATTGCAAAGACAACTCCCTGGCCAATTAACATTTTTTATTATTGGTGCTGCGGGATACTATTACTTTGGGGTATTCAAAAAGTATTCACTCTATTTAGTCGTACTTGCATTTGCGGCATTTTTATTTAAAGCGCATCTGCCATGGATTGTTTTAGAGCCTCTTGCACTTGGTGTGTTGGTTATTTATTTTGCGACGATTTTTCCTTATTTAGGTGATTTTGGAAAATACGGTGATTTCTCATATGGTATTTATATTTTGCATTTTCCAATATTGCAGTTGTTGATTGCCAACCATTTATTTGCTGAATCACCGATTCTGTTTATTACAGCTGTGGGTGCTTTAGTATTGTCATCTTCAGTTTTATTGTGGCATTTTATTGAGAAGCCTTTCTTAAGAAAGAGTTCTCATTATGTGGCTAAGCATGGATCTTAATCATGGCTGAACAAAATCCTAAAATTGCAGTGCTGATGGCTACGTATAATGGAAAGCAATGTCTTCCTGAGCAGATCGACTCAATTCTGCAGCAAGTTGATGTTGAGCTTAAATTATTTGTTTCTGATGATGGCTCAACAGATGGCACGCTTGAATATATTAAACAATTGGCTGATTCGGATAGCCAAGTTGTTATGCTGCCAAAAACAGAACGGATGGGCTCCGCAGGTAAAAACTTTTATCGATTAATTCGTGATGTGGATGTTTCTGGTTTTGATTATGTTGCTTTTGCTGATCAGGATGATATCTGGAATAACAATAAACTTAGCTCACACGTTGATTTAATAAGAGCAAATGATGCAGAAGCTGTTTCTTCAAATGTGATGGCTTTTTGGCCTGATGGCCGCCAAAAACTAATCGTGAAATCGCAGCCTCAGCAGGATTTTGATTTTTTATTTGAATCTGCGGGGCCTGGATGCACCTTCTTAATGAAGCCATGGTTGGTGAATAAAGTTAAAGATCAGTTGCTCAACAATGAAGCGGCTAAGGAAGTGACCATGCATGACTGGCTAACTTATGCAGTGTGCCGTGCTCACGGAAAGCGATGGATTATTGATACCACTCCATCGATGTATTATCGCCAACATGAACATAATGTAATTGGCGCTAACTCTGGCTTTAGGGCGATATGGGCTCGATTGAAAAAAATTAAAAGCGGTTGGTATCGACATGAGGTTGCTCTGATTGCACGCGTTGTAGCTTTAATTAAACCTGATCAGAAGATATCAAAGCTACAGAAGATTATTCAGGGAACTACTATCCGTGGTCAACTTGGGTTGCTACCTTACGCATTTAGAGGACGGCGCAAGCTAACAGACAGATTGATTTTAATTTTGAGTGTACTATTTTTTATCTTTTAGAATGAGAGTCAATTTATTTTGTATGTATATCTTAAAGACAGTTGTCATATTTCCTCACTATTAATCTTATGATTCTGAAACGTATCTTTGATTTGTTGTTGTGTTTATTGGCCTTCGTAATACTCGTTGTTCCAATTTCGCTCACTTATATTTTGGTTAAGCTCACATCAAAAGGGCCCGCGCTCTATTGGTCAGACCGCGTCGGTATTCATAATAATCTGTTTAGGATGCCTAAGTTTCGTACCATGGTGGTAGGAACTCCTGCTGTTGCAACACATCTTCTGAATGATCCGAGTACTTATCTGACTCCTGTAGGGGGTTTTTTGCGCAAGTCTAGTTTAGATGAGCTGCCACAGCTATGGAGTATATTGGTAGGTGATATGAGTTTTGTTGGGCCGAGACCTGCTTTATTTAACCAGGACGATTTAATTGCACTTAGAACAGTTGAGCGAGTTCATGAAATTAGACCTGGCCTCACCGGTTGGGCGCAGGTGAATGGCCGAGATGAGCTAGCGATTCCAGTTAAAGTTGCCTTTGATGCAGAATACTTATCAAAGCAATCATTATGGTTCGATATTAAAATTTTGTGGATGACCTTTGTTAAAGTATTAAAAAGTGATGGCGTGTCTCACTAGATCTAAAAGATAATCTCTCGATGATTCAAAAAACCATTCGAAATTTTAAAAGATTTCTAGCTTTCTCTCACGATGCTGTTGCTGCGGTGTTCGCATGGTATTTGGCCTACGCTCTTCGTTTTAACTTTGAGGTTCCAGTAGATCACCTCGCAGTCATGAAGCTTTGCTTACCTGGGGTTGTCATCATACAAGTAGTTGGTTTTTATTTCTTTGGTCTTTATAGAGGTATATGGCGCTTCGCTAGCGTCGTTGATCTTCAAAGAATTGTCATGTCGGTGGTTCTGACGAGTTTAATAGTAACTGCGACTTTGTTTATGCTGAGATCGAACTTTGTAGTTCCACGTTCGGTTTTAGTGATAGATCCAGCCATTTTGATATTGCTGATGGGTGGTAGCCGTTTTCTTTACCGTGTAATTAATGAATATCAGCTATATGGCTTGCAAGCAAGTCGCGGCGAGCCAGTGATTATTATTGGGGCGGGTCAAACGGCGATTACTTTAGCTAAAGAGTTATCACAAGGAGATGCTTGGCGTGTGGTTGGGCTTTTGGATGAAGATCCATCGCTATATGGACGCGAGATTTCTGGTTTTAGAGTTCTAGGTGGAATTTCGAGCTTAGGGAAGCTATATCAACGGTTCGGTTTTAAAAATCTCATTATCGCAGCGCCTGATCTTAATCATCTAGATCGACGTAGTATTCTAGATAGCGCGGCAAGCCTCGATGTGGAAGTGCTTACCGTTCCCAAAGTAGATGATTTAATTTCAGGGCGTCTCACAGTTTCTCAAATTCGCCGCGTAGATGTTGAGGATTTACTGGGGCGAGATACAGTTGAGCTTGATAACTCAGGTTTACAGCAGATGATCAACGGATCTTCAGTATTAGTGAGCGGGGCAGGTGGCTCTATTGGCTCTGAACTCTGTCGCCAAATTATCAAATTTAATCCAAGTCACTTAATTTGTTTGGATATTTCTGAATATGCGCTCTATCAGCTAGAGCAAGAGTTGAGTAGCCAAAATTTATCAACAGAACTTGTCTATGTGGTCGGTGATGTTAAAAATGCTGCACGCTTGGATAAAGTTCTTACGCAATATCAGCCCAAAGTAGTCTTTCATGCGGCGGCTTACAAGCACGTACCCCTCATGGAAAACGAGAATGTATCCGAGGCATTTAATAACAACGTTCTAGGCACCTTTACCTTGGCGCAGGCTTGTAAGAAGGCAAAGGTAGAGAAATTTGTTTTAGTCTCAACCGACAAGGCCGTTAACCCGACCAACGTCATGGGCGCAACCAAACGCCTAGCCGAGATGGTTTGTCAGGGGATGCAAGGCAAGGCTGGTACACGTTTTGTGATGGTACGTTTTGGTAATGTGCTTGGCAGTAGTGGCAGTGTGATTCCCAAGTTCCGTGAGCAAATCAAGGCGGGTGGTCCGATTACCGTTACCCATCCAGAAATTACCCGCTACTTCATGTCCATCCCCGAGGCTGCGCAGCTTGTGATGCAGGCTGGTCTAATGGGTGAGGGCGGCGAAATCTTTGTGCTGGATATGGGTGAGCCAGTGCGTATCGTTGATCTAGCAAAGGATATGATCAGGCTCTCTGGTTTCACTGAAGAAGAAATTAAGATCGAGTTTTCTGGGTTAAG
>Ga0172367_10002139_pt1 | contig 27467 bp, 25 predicted proteins | sample Lak10m_FD_114542 | JGI IMG/M metagenome (GOLD analysis project Ga0172367, IMG submission 114542) | Freshwater microbial communities from Kabuno Bay, South-Kivu, Congo - kab_022012_10m | ecosystem: Environmental > Aquatic > Freshwater > Lake | place: Democratic Republic of the Congo: South-Kivu...
AGATACACTTGAAACACGGTAGAAATCCGTCAAACTCAGACTTACATCGACTGGTTTGAGTCCCTGCGCGATCGCCAAGCAAAAGCCCGAATAGACATTCGTATTCGTCGTTTAGCGATCGGTAATCCAGGGGATATCAACCCCGTCGGTCTAGGGCTACCAGAACTGCGGATTTATCGGGTGTATTTTATCCTGCGTGGCGAAGCCCTAATTATCCTCCTAATTCAAGAGTACCAGTAAGCTATGACCTACACCCCGACCCAGGCCCTCACCGTTGATCGCTTCATTGCTGAATATGGCGATGATTCCCGCTATGAATTAGCCGATGGAGAACTGATTGACATGGAACCCACAGGACCCCACGAAACCGTGAGTGGCAAGCTAGCCATGCAAATTAGTATTGCCATTACAACTGCCAAATATCCCTGGTTTCTTCCTCGCACTTGCCTGATTCAACCCTTTACAGAGATCTCCACCGCTCGTCGTCCTGATGTTGTGGTTCTAGACGAAACCTTTTTGGCAAATGAACCCCGTTGGCAGCGAGAACCCGTGATTACCTTGGGGCGTTCGATCAAGCTAGTTGTCGAAGTGGTGAGTACCAATTGGGAAACAGATTACGCCCGCAAGGTCGAGGAATATGCTCTCTTGGGAATTCCCGAACATTGGATTGTTGACCATCGCGGCCTAGGCGGCACCCGCTTCATTGGCAAACCCAAACAACCAACCTTTACCGTTTGCCAATTGGATGGGGAGGAGTATCGTCAGCAGCAATATCGCCTCGGTGAAGCGATCGCGTCAAGCTTGCTACCTAATGTGCAACTTCGGTTAGACGATATTTTACCCCGCTAAGAAAAACATACCATGAGCAACAGCAGCCCCACTGCCATTCCCTCCGTTTCTGTCACCTACGCCCAGAATGGTCGCTCCACCCAGGCCAATGAACTGGGAATGCGCCCCATGCAGGAACAGGCCTACCAATCCCGATCTGGGGCCCCTATTTTCCTACCTGGAGGATGAAGACGATATCCAGACGGGTTACATCTACGTGCTGAGAAGCCAGTCAGAGGACCCCTTCATTCAGCAGCATCGGTCCATCATTCACAAAATTGGTGCTCTTCCAATAGCCCCTGCCTCAGATCGCATTTTCTGTGTGGCGGTAACGGCTGAACCGTATAGGTTATGCTGTGCTTTAGGGTAGCCTTAGCGTAGCCATGCCCGATATTGCCCGCAGGGCTATACTCAGCCTACAAGAGCGGCGTTGGCTAAACCTGTGCGTAGCGCAATCACATTATAACCTACATTGACAACTGATACTAAGCGTTGGTCAATGATGGATGCGTTGATATTCATGTATTGATCTACTGAATAGCTGATCTTAATTTTGCCCAACTACTATAGCGAATTTCACTGGAATGAAGTATTTAGACCTACATCCTATCCCCGTACTCCGCCAAGCTGCGCACGGGCTTCGCCCTACAACGCCAACATTAACCACGGCCACCGGTCGGGCTGCCACGGTGAGTCGGTTGCTCCAGACTCGGGGCTGGGTGAGGTATCCGAGGAAATGGAAGTCTTGTTCATTGTAGAAACGTAGAAAGGCGACGGCTTAGCGATCGAAGCTAGCCATGCGGCGGGCAGCCCCAATACTCTCCTGGGCTGGACCATAGGTTAGCTCAAGGGCCTGCTGGTCAGCAAAGGCCTTAGCGGCTTCACGGTAAACCCTGGCATTGGTGGGCAGGCTCTGGCGCTGGCCATCGTAGTCGAAGGTGATGGCATACTTGACATCTTTTTGCAGCAGCAGTTCCGACCGCTGTTCTACAGTCTCTCGCTGTCGATCTTGCAGTTCCTCCGCCGTGGGCTTGGCGGGCAGAGCCGGCCACCATAGCCCCTCCTCGTCAGGACCGGTGACAGCTCCCTCTGGCCGTACCCCGTTGCGGTTAACCAGAGAGGTAGAGGCAAAGGTCTCCTGGTGAATGGTACGGGCTTGATCAAAGCTTTTGGCATAATCAACCTGCCAGGTGTAGGTTACCGTGGCGGTAGCGTCATAGGTACCCGTGGTCACCCTGTCCCCCGTAGCTGGGTAATTTTCACAGGAGGTCAAAGATAGCAAAGACAGCCCCAGGGTAGCAAGGACAGGCAGTAGGGACTTAGACCTGGGCATAATCACTAACACTGGAGACCACCTGACGAAGCTCTGAAACAGCCTGAATTTGATAATCGTTTAACTCCTGTAACTTGGCAACCCCCTTGGCCAGGCTGTCCAGGCACTGCCGCAGCCCACTGGCACCCTCCTGGGCTGGGTTAATCAGTTCTTCGCAGGTCGCCAACTTACCCATCAGGGTGGCCAGATCAACCCGTTGTTGCCCTAGTTGAGCTTCAAACGCCTCGACTTGAGATCGCTGATTGCCCAGGTCCCCCTCAAGGGTGGTAATCTCCTGCCTTAATTGACCGACCTCGGCTTGGGTTTGTTGAATAGTTTGGCCTAGCAACTGCAGCGCTTCGGTTGTGCGTTGCCGTTCCTCATCAAGGAGATTCAGGGGCACCTCTAGATCGGCGGTGGCACTGGGCTGATCCTCCACCAACAGCCCCTGGCGTCGCTTTAGAATGGCCTGATGTTGGCTGATCACCTCCTCCCGTTCCATCAAATTGCGCCGCTGTCCCACCAGGGTCTCATTCAACATCTGATAGCGATCCTGTTCCTCGGCCAACTCAGTTTCCAACTGTAGGCGGTCCGAACTTGGCATCTGGTTAATCCTGGCGTGGATCTCCTCAATCCCCTGCTGCAGAGATATGAGTTCTTCCTCTTGCTCAGATACAAAGCGAGAGGCCTGACCCAGGTCCCTTTCCAGATCAGTAACCAGGGCTTCTAGGCCTTCTAAGGGCATCGCCTCTAAACGATTGACATCAACCTTTTTACTGAGCCGCACCTTATCAGTAGGACTCAGCAACCCATAGAGCTGGCGATGTAAATGGGTTTGAGCTTGCAAGGACTGGGAGAGGGTTTGCATTTGATCCTGTAGCAACTTGAGGCGTTGTTGATATAGCTTCAGGGTTTCCTTTTTGCTAATTAGATCAACTTCTGCCCGATGCCAGTCAGCCCACCGTTGGGAAAGATCCTGATCCTGCCGATGCAGATCCTGCTGACGCTCCTCCAGCCCCTGTCGTTGCTGCTCCAAATGTTGACGATAGTCACCGAGTAACCCCTGGTGGCTCGTCAGGCCCTCCTGGGCATGGCTTAGGGGCTCCCGCAGCACCTCCACGGGCATGATCGAGTCAGAGAGCCGCTGCAGAACTGCTCCAATGTGTTCTGCTTGATCCGTGCCTAGGGCTGAGGATCCTGGATGGTGATCCTGGTGCTCCTCCAAACGGCGCATTTCCCCCTGCAAATGGGCCCAGGCTCCCTCCAGGTCATGGGTCTTACGGTCTAAATCGACTTGTTGCTGCTCCAGGGTTTGACGTAGTTTTTCCAGATCCTGGCGTTGGGCTTCAAGCCGATCGAGATCCGCCTCAGCCTGCTCTACCTGTTCTTGACGTACTTCGATTTCCAGTTCTCGTTCATCAAGCTTTCGACTTTGGTAAGTGAGGGACTGCTTCCACTGTTCAATTTCCTCTTCTTGGGTTTTAGACTTTTTACTCAAGTTAGAAAAAGTTTGCAGAATCGTCGTCAAGGTACGCCCAGCCTCATAATGGCGCTGTATTTGCCGGTTGCCGTTGACCTCTAGCATCACTAAGGCTCCAGCATTGTAGGAGGCATTATCGGGGGCGGTGATCACCTCATCGCCGTTGATGGCGGTCCAGGTGTATTCACTACGCTGACAGGCCAGCAGCTTGAACTCTAGCCGGCCAACACCGATAAACCCTGATTTTTTGTGGACTTCTGCTAGATACAGCACGCTGGTGGTCCTCGTTAAAACAGCCAAAATACCGGGTGATGATCACGGGATGAGTCTCGGGGGAAAGGATTAAGACTCTAATCAAGGTTGAGGTTACGCCCTGGACGGGTAAACGACTAGACCCTGGCATCAAATATACCTACTGATCCTGGCTCCGCCTCAGAGGTTGCCAGACTGTTGCCCCCAAGTACCACCAGGAAACGAGGGCGTAAGCATCCCTTCCCCTACTCGAGGGCAGTTGATCCACGACCTGTTAATCTCTAAAGCAATACCGCCTATACTAGAATTATAAGCTTTCATTTGGTGCTCAGGGATTACGGCTTCCACATATTGTCCATAGTACTGAAACTTTTGGCCCATGCAGGGTTACCTCGCTGAGATCGATATTCGCAGCATTTTACAACTGATTGAGCTGGGCCAGCGCACGGGTGTTCTATACCTGGAAAATTATGGCTCAAGTTCACCCAAGTTACCTGGCCGGGGCACCCATAGCAGTGCCGATGCACCGGAAGTGAGCGCCTCCTGGCTGGTGTTTGTAGCGAACGGACAGCTTGTTTATGCCGGCCCTAACGACAACTCCCTAGAGCGCCTGCGGGATTATCTCCACCCCCTGGCCATGGTGGACTGTCTACCAGACCCCAGTACCACATCGGCGATCGCCTCCCTCAATTCCCTCGAGTACGGCACCCTGTGGTTGATGCTGGAAAAGCACCTGCTCAGCCCCGATCAGGGCCGCACCATCCTTACCCATATGGTAAAGGAAACCCTGTTTGACCTGCTCGGCTTACACCACGGGTCCTTTATTTTCCAGCTAACGGCGGGCCTGAGTCCCCAGCTGATCACTCAAAATATCAGTAGCCTGGTGACTGGGCTAACCCAACAGATCCAGACCTGGCATCAGTTTCATCCCCTCCTCCAATCCCCCGATCAATGCTTCACCCTGGTGGACCCAGAGGGTTTTGACCAGGTGGGGACTAAGCCAACCTATGGAAATCTGACCCCCTGGCTAGCGGGCCAACCCTCCCTGCGACAACTAGCCCGCTATCTCAAGCAAGATCTGGTAGCCGTGGCCGAGTCTCTCCTGCCGGCCATCCAATCGGGGTGCCTGGCGGTGGGGCCCGCTCCGGTAAGGGTGCCTGCCCCCTTAATCGCTCACCAAGCCTGGTGCCAGCGTCCGCTTCGGGTGGTCTGTGTGGATGACAGTGCCACTGTGCGAGCTAGTGTGGAGGATATCTTAAACCAAGAGGGATATGCCGCCACCTCCATTGGTAACCCCCTCAAGGCTCTGGGGCTGCTGTTTCAACTTCAGCCCGATCTGATTCTCTGCGACATCACCATGCCAGAGTTAGATGGCTATGAACTCTGTGCCATGCTGCGTCAGGCCAGTGCCTTCCGCCAGGTCCCAATTGTCATGTTGACCAGTAAAGAGGCCTTTCTAGACCGGGTTAAAGCCCGTATGGTGGGGGCCAGTGATTATCTGACCAAACCCTTTGGTCCAGCAGAGCTGACCACCCTCGTGGAGAAGTACCTGGGCCCTGCAGGTTCTCATCGGTCGAGCCCTGACCGCTTACTGGCCGAGGCGATTAGGGCCGAAGTCGACTTCGATCTGAGCAGCATCCCGGTTTAGACCGCGGCAACGGTGCACCGATGCAGCCGTGGTACCCTAAGGCTCTGGCTGTTTTAACCTGCCTTCACCCCACTATCCGCCCCTATCGCCCTAGGCTAGTGAAAACCCAGATCCTGGATGCTATGAAACCTCTCTTTTTCGCCCTTTGGCTAGGATTGATCGCCTATGCCACGATCCTGGCCCCCCCCGATCAACCCGACACCCTTGATCTAATCCGCAGGCTGTCGGTAGGCGACTGGCAGGGGATTAACCCCGCCGTCATCGCCCTATTTAATGCCATGGGCATCTGGCCGATGGTCTATGCTTGCCTGGCCCTGATTGATGGCCAGGGACAACGGCTTCCGGCCTGGCCCTTCGTGGTGGGGGCCTTCGCCCTTGGGGCCTTTGCCCTGTTGCCCTACCTGGCCCTACGGCAGCCCCAGGCCAAATTTCTCGGTCCTAAAACCGCCCTGCTGCGGTTGGTGGATGCCCGCTGGTTAGGGGCTGTGTTGCTGGTGGGGGCGATCGCCGTGCTGGGTCTCGGCCTGGTCCAGGGCGACTGGGCCGCCTTTGGGCAGCAGTGGCAAACCAGCCGCTTCATCCATGTCATGGGGCTGGACTTTTGTGCCCTCTGGCTGCTGTTCCCTACCCTGCTGCGGGATGACCTCACCCGTCGGGGTCTGGCCCAACACCCCTGGATCTACGCTGGGGTGCTGGCTCTACCCCTGGTGGGGGCCTGTCTGTACCTGGTGCTCCGGCCCCCGTTACCAGAGCTGAGCGAGGGGGTGGGAGGCTAGGGGGATGGAGCAGCCCGTCACCCCGATCAGCACCGATCTGGTCTTGCTGGGCGGTGGCCATAGCCATGCCCTGGTGCTGCGCCAGTTGGGCATGGTGGAGCTACCGGGGGTGCGGCTCACCTTGATTAGCGATCGGGTGGAGACCCCCTACTCGGGGATGCTGCCCGCCCACATCGCCGGTCGCTACAGCCTTGATCAATCCCACCTTGACCTGCGCCCCCTGACCCGGTTTGCCAATTGCCGGCTCTACCTGGACCGGGTGATTGGGGTGGATATGGAGCGACAGCAGGTGCTCTGCGCCCACCATCCACCGGTGGCCTTTGATGTGCTATCCATTGACACCGGCAGCACCCCGGCCACGGTGGCGGTGCCGGGGGCCAGGGAATACGCTATTCCAGCCAAGCCGGTGCCAGAACTCCTGCAGGCATGGCATCACCTGCTGCAGGCGGTGCAGACCCACCCTGGCCAGTCCTGGACCCTGGCGGTGGTAGGCGGTGGCGTCGGGGGGATAGAACTGGTGCTGAATATGCAGGAGCGCCTGCAGCAGCTCCTGGCGGACCTGGGCCAACCCCCCGATCACCTCACCCTCCACCTGTTCCACCGGGGTGAGAGCCTGGCCCCCGATCGCCACCCCTTGATTCGCCAGCGGCTGGGGCGCATCCTGCAGCGGCGCGGTATCCAGGTGCACCTGGGGGAGGCGGTGGTGCGGCTGGATCGGCCTAGCCCCGAGGGTCCCGTCCAGATCCAGGGGCAGTCAGGACGGGTAGTGCGCTGCGATCAGGTTTTCTGGGTGACCGGCGCCGCCGCTCCCCCCTGGCTGCAGGGCTCCGGCCTATCCCTGGATGATCAGGGCTTTATCCAGGTGGGGGATACCCTGCAAACCCTCTCCCACCCCAAGGTGTTTGCCAGCGGTGACGTGGCCACCATGGTCCACCATCCCCGCCCCAAGGCCGGGGTGTTCGCCGTCCGCCAGGGTAAACCCCTGTACCAGAACCTGCTCTGCCTCCTCCAGAACCGCCCCCTGCAACCCTTCCACCCCCAGCGCCAGTTCCTCACCCTGATCGACCTCGGCTATGGCCGCACCCTGGCCGCCCGGGGCCCCTGGAGCTGGGAATCTGCCCTCTGTCGTCGCTGGAAGGACCAGATCGATCAGCGGTTTATGGCCCGCCTGCGGCGATTTCCCGCCATGGCGGCCCACCGGAAGCACCCGCCCCTGGCCCTGGCTGCGGCCCCGGCCCCGCCCCCCTGTGGGGGCTGTGGTGCCAAGGTGGGGAGTGATGCCCTGACCCTGGCCCTGCAGAGGGTAAGGCAGGATTTCCCCGATTTTGCAGCCGGCAGCGATCATCTACTGATTGGTCTGGAGGCCCCGGACGATGCCGCTGTGATTCAGGTCCCCGCCGGTCAGGTGATGGTGCATACGGTGGACTTCTTCCCCGCGATGGTGGAGGACCCCTGCCTGTTTGCCCAGATCTGTCTGAAGCATTGCCTCAGCGATCTCTATGCCATGGGGGCGAAGCCCCAGACTGTGCTAGCCATGGTACAGGTTCCCTACAGCACCCCGGCGAAGCAGGCCGACACCCTCTATTCCCTACTGGTGGGGATACACCAGGGACTCCTGCCCACCGGGGCCCTCCTGGTGGGGGGCCATAGCATTCAGGCTGCCCATCTGGGGCTGGGGTTGGCCTGCAACGGTGTGGCCCATCCGGATCGGCTGCTGCGTAAGGGGGGGATGGGGGTGGGGGATGGGCTGATCCTCACCCAGCCCCTGGGCACCGGCACCCTGTTTGCCGCCGATATGCGGGGGCTAGCCCGGGGTCGATGGATAACGGCGGCCCTGGAGCAGATGGTGCAGTCTAATCAGGGGGCGGCGGCGGTGTTACAGGCCCACCAGGCCACCGCCTGTACCGATGTTACGGGTTTCGGCCTGATCGGGCACCTGCTGGAAATGGTGCGGGCCTCCCGGGTGTCGGTCCAGTTGGAGTTAGGTGCGCTGCCGGTGCTGGCCGGCGCCCGGGAAACCCTGGCCCAGGGTATAGTCAGCTCCCTCCAGCCCCAGAACCTGGGAGCGGCCCAGGCGATCGCCAACCGGGCCGACTACCAGGCCGATGCCGACTATCCCCTATTGTTTGATCCCCAGACGGCGGGGGGGCTGCTGGCGACCATCCCGGCGGCGCAGTTGGAGGACTGTCTGCAGGCCCTGCGGGCCCAGGGCTACGGCGCCGCCGCCGTGATCGGCCAGGTGACGGGGGAGGCCTCGCCCCAACCGATTACCCTTGATCGTTGGTGACCTCCCATACCCCTGCCATGCCCACCTGCCTGCCCATCACTGACTTTCTAGCCGCCCCCGGCCCCCTCCTGGATGTCCGGAGTCCGGGGGAATACCACCAGGGCCACATGGGTGGGGCGATCGCCTTTCCCCTGTTTAGTGATGGGGAACGGGCCCAGGTGGGCCTTTGCTATAAACAGCAGGGCCGGGATGCGGCGGTGGAGCTGGGCTTTGACCTGGCTGGCCCCCGCTGTGGCGAATTGATTAGGGCGGCTAAGGCCCTGGCACCGGATCGGCGGCTGCGGTTGCACTGCTGGCGGGGGGGCATGCGCAGCGGTGGCATGGCCTGGATCTTAGAGATGGCGGGGTTTCAGGTCACCCTGCTGGCGGGCGGGTACAAAGCCTACCGCCGCTGGGTGCACCAGGTGTTAGCCACCCCCAAGCCCCTGGTGGTGTTGGGGGGCATGACCGGCACCGCCAAGACCTTGATCCTGCGGGAACTGGCGGCCCTGGGGGAACCCATTCTGGATCTAGAGGCCCTGGCTAACCATCGGGGTAGCAGCTTTGGGGGGTTGGGGCTGCCCCCCCAACCCTCGACGGAGCAGTACGAAAACCGGATCGCTGATCAGTGGGTGGAGCTGGGCAGCGATCGCCCCATCTGGATAGAGGCGGAAAGTCGCCGGGTGGGCACCTGTCGCATTCCCGATGCCCTCTTTCTAGCCATGGAGGCCGCCCCCACCCTGGAGCTAGGGCGCTCCCTGGAGGAACGGCTGGACCTGCTGGTGGACCTCTACGGCCATGCCGACCGACAGGACCTGATCGCCGCCACTCAGCGGATCGGCAAACGGCTGGGGGGGCAACGCACCCAGGCGGCGATCGCCGCCATTGCCGAGGGCGATCTGCGCAGCGCCTGTGCCATCATTCTGGATTACTACGATCGGGCCTACCGTTATGACCTGGCCCGCCGCCAGAAAACCATCCCCCGGGTTGACCTGGTGGGCCTTTCCACCGCGGCAGCGGCCCGTCAGTTGGTGACCCTGGCTGCTACTATGCCTCATCCCCCTGTATAGCCCTATCGGTCAATACCCTCTCCAGCAAGGTTTGGTGAAGTAGGGCCTGGGTGAAGAGCTGGTCACGGCGATCTCGACTGAGGGGTTGACCCTGGTGGTACACCGCCAGCCAGGCCTGGGTCAGGGCATCGACGGACCCGGGCCAGCCATCGGTGGCCTGGGGGTTGAGGTCAAAACCCGGCAGGTTTAACTCCCGCATCAGGTGGCTGACCTTGGGGTCGTAGCTCAGGGCAAAGCAGCGATTCCCCTCGGCGGCGGCCATGATCAGGGCATGGAACCGCATCCCCAGGGTCATCTCAACCTGGCGGAATAGCCCCTTTAATTGGCGGGGGTCAGCCAGGGTACAGATCTGGCTGGGGCCCGGCAGGCGGGGTTGAATATAGTCAGCGATAGCCAGGTCCTTACTGGGCTGGAAGGGCACCAACACCAGGGCGGTTTGGGTCACCCTTTGAAAATTCACCAGGGCCTGGGTAACGTGCTCCAGGCGATCGCCGGTCAGCCAGGCATGGGGCCGCAGGGCAACCGCCACCCTGGGCCCGGGTAGATTCACCAGGTCGGGGGCCGGGCGGGCGGTCAAAGCCCAGACCGGATCGGGGGCCTGGCAGGCGGTGATTCGCCAGCGCTCCAGCCAGGCCAGGGAGCCCCCATCCCTAACGCTGATGGCATCGCAGTGGCCCAGGGCGTAGCGGCCCAGGGCCCGACTGAGGGCATGGTTAAGGGGGCCAATGCCCTGCCCCCAGGCGATGGTTTTTAACCCCAACCCCTGGGCCAGAATCATTAATCCGCCGTAGTAAAGGGGATTTTGCCGGCTGGTGGCATCCTGCAGGAGACTGCCGCCCCCCCAGATCAAGGCGTCAGATTGCCTCAGGGCCCGTAGTAGCCCCCAGGGATGCTTGCGGGGGATGGCCTCGACCCCATAGCGCTGGCGGGTTTCCGCCGGGTTGCCCGAGAGCACCAGGGGGGTGACCGAGGCCGGCAACATTTGCAGCAAGCTGGCCAGCAGGGCCTCGTCCCCGCCGTTGCCCATGCCATAGTAACCACAGAGAACCGCTCGCATCCCCCCTTCTCCCCCGTCCCTGCCCTAGGGCCCTAACCGTTCTACCCCTAACTTCTCTACAATAGAGGCTGATGTGCCGCCCGATCCCTATGCATGCCCTATCCGTACCGACCTGGGTGATTCACATTTCTAGTGTGCTGGAGTGGATGGCCGCCATGGCCCTGATCTGGCGATTCGCTGCGGTCCGGCGAGCACCGGTGTGGCGCTGGCTGGCGATCGCCATGTTCCCCGCCCTGGTTAGCGCCATGGCGGCCTGTACCTGGCATTTCTTCGACAATCCCCCCGCCCTCAGCTGGTTAGTCACCCTGCAGGCCGCCCTGACAGTGGTGGGCAATAGCACCCTTTGCCTGGCCGCCTGGTGGATCTACCGCCAGAGCCAGGTTGGGTCCTCGGAGCCCTAGTTCTATGCTGGATAAAACCACCCTCTTTGCCCTTTCCCTGTTTCCCTACCTGGGCTTTCTATGGTTTCTGACCCGCACCCCGGCCACCCCCCGCCTGGCCCTGGTGGGGTTCTACGGGTTGCTGGTGTTTGTGGCGGTCACCATTCCCGCCGGCGCCTACACCACCCTCACCCTCAAGCAGGAACTGGCCAATGTGGACTGGATCCACGGTGGTGCGGAGGCCTTCCTCACCCTGGCCAATGTGTTGGTGGTGCTGGGCTTTAGCCAGGCGGTCAGCCCCCCCCAGGGGAAGGATTAGCTCCGCCATTCTAGGGGTTGCTGGGCACAACCATCCCTGCCCTCCCCAGGCTGATAAATCGCCTGGGGCCGGCGTTCCCCATCCACCTCGATGACTAGATCCACTCCGCTACCGGGCTGGGTGAGGGGAGGGATAAACAGGGGCGGTGGCAGGGCCCGCCAGAAGTAGGCCACGAAGTCCGCCACTCTGGCCTGGTCCATCCCGGCTTTGCCCTGGGCCTGCAGGGCCCGTTCCGCCTGCTGGCGCCAGCCCTGACTCCAGCGGTAATCCTGGGGCAGGATCAACAGCAGGCGGTCCAGGCTCTGCCAGAGGGGCAGGTAGGCCGCCAGGGCCTGGTTGCTATGCCGGGCAAATTGGCGATCGGCCTCGGCGGTCCGCCCCTCCCCCAGCCCCGCCTCAAGGGCCTCTGGGGACAGGGGGTGTAGACCCACAAACCACCCCTCAAACAGGAGGATATCGATGGCCTGAACCGGCTCTGGGCTGGTGCGATCGCCCTCCCCGTCATGCAGGGATTTATCGAAGCGAGGCAGGTTGATGACGCTGCCAGGGGTAGCCTGGCGCACCTGGGCCAGGGTGGCCAGGCCCAGGGGGATGTCATGGGTGCCGGGGGGGCCCCGCCAGCGCAGGCGCGGATCGTTCCGCTGCAGCTGGCGCCGCACCCCCCAGGGCTGATAGAGATCATCCAGGGAAAGGGTAGCGGTGCCGTAGCCCTGGGCCCCCAGCAGTTGACGGAGGATGGCGGCCAGGGTGGTCTTGCCCGTTCCCTGACCAGCCAGTATGCCCTGGATCAGGGGGTGAGGTTGGCGATCGCGGAGCTGCTTCAGGTGTAGGGCCAGGGGCAGCCACAGCTGCCAGGCCAGGGGCAGGTAGGTGCTGAGGGGGGCGGCGGGGAGGGGCAGGCCGGGGTGGAGTTGGGCCAGCGCTGGCAGCCAGGCCAGCCGGGCCTGCACCTGATCCACCACGTTATCTGGGCCAATCCCCCAGGCCTGGGCCCGACGGCCATCCGCCAGTTCCCCTTCGATCAGGGTTGACCAAGCGGCGGCGGCGATCTGGCCCGTGCTCAGCCAGTCCTCCAGGATGGGTACCAGGGTCTGGGGATCGGGCCTCATCGGTTATGGAGGCGCAGGAAGAGGGCGCTGCGCTGCAGGCGATCGCTCTGGCCGTAGCTGGCCAGGGTGATGCCCTGGATATGCCTGAACAGGGGGTCAGCCAGGGTTTTCACCAGTTCGAGCCGGGGCGATCGGGGCAGCCCTTCCGCTAACTGGGGCCAGTCCCCATGCAGGTAGGCCGCCACGGGTGAGGCAAAACGGTCCCGCTCTGCCCACCAGTCGGGGGGGGCGGGGGCCGACTCTGCCTGGCGACTCAGCACCTGGTTCAGGGTCTGGGCAGACCCGGCCAGCACCTGCAGTTGATCCGCCAGGTTGGTCTCCAGGCCCGCTACGGCCGCGGTAACCGCCAGGTTCTGCCCCTGGGGCTCCACCTGTAGCCGACTCCAGGCCCTGACCGGCTGCTGCTGAATGGCCAGGGAGCTGGCCCCTAACCCCTGGGCCTGGCCTAGCTGGTTCAGGGTTTCCAGGGCCTGGCCCCACTCCGGGCTGGCGTGGCTGAGCACCAGCCAGTCCAGGGGGTTAGCGGTTGCCGTCGGGTTTAAACCCACGGCATAGTCCTGGGTTGCCCCCGCCTGAATGGCGGCCATGGCGCCATGGCCAAACCGCCGGTCCAGCTCCTGGGCGAGGGAGAGGGGCGATCGCCAAACCGCCGGCATCAGATCCGCCAGGGGCTGGAGGCTGGGGCCCAGGCGAGCCAGATCATGGCCCACCGCCACCAGGGGCAGGGCTGCGGGGAGGGTGGTTAGCCAGGGCAGGTCTGTGCCCAGATCACCCGGGTAGGGGGGTAGGGAACGGCCGGGCCGGGCGCTCAGGGCCAGGTCTGCCAATAGGCCCTGACGGTCCAGGGCGAAGGAGATTAGGCCCCAATCCACCAGGGATGCTGAAGAGTTGGGAGGCAAGGGGCTGGCCTTCCCTAGGGCAGGGGCCCCCACTCCCTGGAGCCAGTCCTGCAGGCCGGGTAGGTGCATGGCCACCAGCCCCACCCGCCGACTGGGCAGGCCCTTGAGGGCGGTTTTGTAGCGGCTATCCAGGGCCAGGTTGGTATCCACCGCCTGGGCTGCCCCCAGGGCCTGGTACAGCACCTCAGGATGGTTGGCCACCAGTAAAAACCGGTTAGCCACCAGGGTGGTGGCCAGGGGGCTGGGGCCCGCCTGCGGCTGACTGGTGTAGATCAGCCGATTGCCGGCGGCATCTTTAAAGATTAAGGGAGTGCCGGCGATCGCCCGATTTTGCCAGAATAGCTCCAAACTTTTGCGGGCGGCCTGACCATCCTCACAGGTAAAAATCACCAGGTAACCGGGACTACGCCCATTCTCGGGGTCCTGATCCAGGTCACCAGTCACCACCGCCAGGGTGGTTTCCTCCCCCAACCAGGGTTGCAGGTCCTGCTGGTAGGACAGCCCCGTCCCCGCCAGCAACACCTCTTCTAACCAGGCCAGTTCTTGCTTAATTTGGGGGCGTTGCTTAGGCTGGGCCAAACCTAGCCAGACCTCCGCCAGGCGATCGGGGCGGGCCAACAGCGACACCACCAGGGGAGATTGCTTGGGGACAAACTGCAGGGTCTCAGGGGTTGGCTGGCGACTCCCCTGCAGCAGCGCCAGGGAACGGCGATCGCCCCACCACCCCCGTCCCAGGATCAACCCCAGGACCAACCCCACGACAATCACCAGGGCAATGATTACTCTCCGCCGTTTCATCCCACCACCGTTAAAGGCCCAGGGCCGCTCAGCACTGCAACCCGAAGTATCCTTTTCAGTGTAGGCTGCGGAGGGCCCTTGATCCCCCCCCTGGCTACCATAGCGGTTTAAGAAATATGGCGTTGGCCAGCCCCCCTAGATCCGGGTGGGCTGGTTACAACCCCTGTGGGCAGGCATTGATTAGGACTTTGACCATGGATATTATTCACCTCACCAACCTACGGGCCTACGGCTACAGTGGTGCCCTGCCGGAGGAAACCAGGCTGGGCCAGTGGTTCCAGGTGGATCTGCAACTCCATATGGATCTCCAGATCGCCAGCCAAACCGATCGCCTGGCGGATACCCTGGACTATGGCACCGTGGCGACCCTCACCCAAACTTTGATCCGTCAGCGCCGCTTTGACCTGATTGAGGCCATGGCCGGCGCCATCGCCACCGCACTTTTCGATCTCGATCCCCGGGTGGCAAGGATCACGGTGCGGGTGACCAAGCCCACCCCCCCCATTCCTGACTTCACTGGCCAGGTGGCGGTGGAAATCAGTCGCGATAGAATGTCATAAACCCAGGTAAGGTTTCGTCCCAGGCATTGGCCCCATCGCCGGGGCTAGCCCTCCTGGTAGGGCCCATTCCATCCCCCTCTACCCCTCCCCATGACCGCCCCCCGTCCTGAGTTAGCCCGCCTACCGGATTGGCTCCGCCGCCCCATCGGCAACGCCAGCGACATTTCCACGGTGCAAAAAATTATTAAGCAGCGTCAGATCCACACCATCTGCGAGGAGGGCCGCTGCCCTAACCGGGGGGAATGCTACCGCAACCAGACCGCCACCTTTCTGCTGATGGGGGCAGTTTGTACCCGGGCCTGTGCCTTTTGTCAGGTGGATAAGGGCCATGCCCCCATGGCCCTGGATCCGGAGGAGCCGACCAAGGTGGCGGAGGCGGTGCAGTTACTGGGGTTGCGCTATGTGGTGCTAACCGCCGTGGCCCGTGACGATCTGCCGGATCAGGGGGCGGGTTGGTTTGTGCGGGTGATGGCCGCCATCCGCCAGGTCAACCCTGACACGGCGATCGAAGTGCTCACCCCTGACTTTTGGGGGGGGCGCGACCCAGAGACGGCCCAGGCGCAACGGGTGGCGACCGTGGTTGAAGCCCAGCCCGCCTGCTACAACCACAACCTGGAGACGGTGCGACGGCTACAGGGGCCGGTGCGACGGGGGGCCCAGTACGATCGCTCCCTGCGGGTACTGGCCCTGGTGAAGCAACTCAACCCCGATCTGCCCACCAAGTCCGGGCTGATGCTGGGTCATGGCGAGACCAGGGCCGAGGTGATCGAAGCCCTGGAGGATTTGCGGCGGGTGGGCTGCGATCGCCTCACCCTGGGGCAGTACCTGCGCCCCTCCCTGGCCCACCGCCCGGTGGATCGCTACTGGCTGCCGGAGGAGTTTGATCAACTGGGCCAGGTGGCTCGAGAGTTGGGCTTCAGCCATGTGCGATCGGGGCCCCTGGTGCGGAGTTCCTACCACGCGGGTGAAGATCCGTGACGGCTCCGGTGTGGCGCCTGATTCCCTACCTGGAGGGCCCCGGCGCTCTGCACATGGCCCTGGATAGCTGGCTGCTAGACCAACACCAGCACCACGGCCACCCCCCCACCCTGCGCTTCTACAGCTGGCGCCCCGCCGCCCTCTCCTTGGGGGTGAGCCAGCGCCACAGCTATCCCGAGCATTGGCAGCGGCTTACCTGGCGGGGTCAACCCCTGGACCTGGTACAGCGCCCCACCGGTGGCCGCGGGGTGCTGCACCAGGGGGATCTCACCTATGCCCTGGTGACCACCGCCCCGGGGCCGCGGCGCCAGGTCTATGAGCAGCTTTGTCAGTTTTTGATTCAGGGGTGGACCCAGCTCGGCCTTCCCCTGCAGTTGGGCGCCCCTAACCGGGATTACCGGCGATCGGCCCATTGCTTTAGCCAGGCCACCGCCGCCGATCTGGTCACCCCCCAGGGCCACAAGCTGATCGGCAGTGCCCAACTGAGGCAGGGGCCAGCGGTTTTGCAACACGGGTCTATGCAGCTAGCCCCCGACCCCGACCTATGGGCCCAGGTGTTTGCCAGCCCCGCCCCGCCCCTCCTGGCCCTGCCCCCCCCGGCCACCCTTATGGCGGTGCTAGAGCAGGCCGCCGCCCGCTGCTGGGGCTGCGAATGGGTCCGCCAACCCCTCAGCGATCAGGAGTGGCAGCAGGTGATCCAGCGGCAGGCCGCTTACCAGGCCAGGATCGCCGAAGCAATGGCCTGAGGTGGTGGGTACCCTCAGTCCATTGCCAGGGTTCGCGGCAAGCCCTCCTCCCCTTGCAGGGCAACGCCGGGCAGGGCTCTCCCCTAGCTCATGCTGGGGCCGCTGCGATCGTAGGCGGCAAAATCATGGGGGAGCTTGCCCTGGATGTGGCTTTCGTAGCCAGCGGCAACCTCAACGGGCAGCCCCACCTCTGCGGCCAACCGCACCATCATCCCCTGTTCCCGCCGCCGACTGCGCTGATGACGCCGTAGAAATAGGTCCCGGGCCAGGGCGGTAATGCCGTTGGGGGCCACCACCGGGGAGGGGCTGGGGGGCATAGCGGTCAGCGCTGGAGCCGGCACGGCGGGAATCTCCACCGGCAGGGCTGGGGCAATACCACTCCGATAAGCTACCCCCCGCCACACCAACTCAGCCGCTGGCTGTTCGGGCCATGCCGTAGCTGCTCGAAAGGTTACCGGCACCCCCCGATAGTGCCCTTGCCCCAGCACCCGATCCAGCTTAGGAACCGGATTGGGGGTGTGCTCATAGCTAACACCGCGATAGGTCAGTTTCATAATGTCGCCTCCTGGAAGCGAGTAGCATTTAGAGGCGCGTTCCTTCGGGAGTGTCCCTACTTCCGTCCTGCCGTTGCTCCCTCGCCACCGAGGGGGAAAAGCAATGGATAGGATGAACGTTTTATCCTATATCTGTATCGTAGGATACGGTTATTTGCTTTTTTAGAATTTTTACAAATCTATAGGGTTGGGTTCCCTGGTAGACCCTGCCTACTGCTCCCCTCACCAGGCCTAGATCTCCGCCCTAGGGAGACAGCCGGCGGGGTTCGCGGTAGATTAGGGTAGATGATTGGGAGATCCGTCCTTGCCAACCCTCGGTGTTAACATTGACCACATTGCCACCCTGCGCCAGGCCCGCCGTACCGTTGAGCCTGACCCCGTCGCCGCCGCTGTCCTGGTTGAACTGGCCGGGGCCGACGGCATTACCGTCCACCTGCGGGAGGATCGCCGCCACATTCAAGACCGGGATCTGCGCCTGCTGCGCCAAACCGTCCGTACCCACCTGAATCTGGAAATGGCTGCCACGGAGGAAATGGTGGCCATTGCCCTGGAGGTCAAGCCCGATTACGTCACCCTGGTGCCGGAACGGCGAGAGGAGGTCACCACCGAGGGGGGTCTGGATATCCTCAGCCAGGTGAGTCGGCTGCAGGGGGTAGTGGCGGCCCTGCAGGGGGCCGCCATTCCGGTGAGTTTGTTCATTGACGCCAGCCCGGCCCAGATCGAAGCCGCTGCCCAAACCCAGGCCCAGTGGATTGAGCTACACACCGGTCCCTACGCTGAGGCCCGGGGGGAGGGCGATCGCCAGCGGGAGCTGCAGCTGCTTAGCCAGGCGGCCACCCAGGCCCAGGCCCTGGGGCTGCGGGTGAACGCGGGCCATGGCCTGACCTACTGGAACACCGAGCCGGTGGCCCGTATTCCCGGTATGGAGGAGCTCAACATCGGGCACAGCATTATCAGCCGGGCCGTGCTGGTGGGGTTAGATCGGGCGGTGCGGGAAATGCAGCAGCTTATCCAGGGCGGTGGTTAGGCTGATCCGGTGAGCTGGGCTGGATCGGGATCTGCAGCAAAAACTGAGTCCCCCGGTCCACCTCGCTGCTCACCCTGACACTGCCATTACAGAACAGCAACAACTGCTGCACAATGGCCAGCCCCATGCCCGAGCCTTCCGTGGTCTCCAGGGTGGGATGACGGCCCCGATAAAAGTAGTCAAAGATATGGGGCAGGTCACTGGGGGCAATCCCCACGCCGGTGTCCCGCACCTCTAGCTCCACCGTCTTGTCCCGCTGTCGGGCTGTCACCCACACCTGACCGCCCCGGTGGGTATACTTGAGGCTATTGTTGACGAGATGGATCACCATCTGCCGTAGCCAATGGTCAGGGCAGGCCACCGCCGCCAGATGTTCTGGGATGGTGTAGGCCAGCATGATCCCCTTTTCCGCCGCCAGGGGTTGGTAGGTGCTGACCAGGGGGGGGATGGTATCCGCCAGATAGACCGGCACCCGACTGCCCTGGCTAACCTGGGTTTCCATCTGCAGCAGGTTGAGTACGCCATGGATCAGGGCACTCTGGCGATCGCACTCGTGACTAATCATATGCAAATAGCGTTGGCGCTGGGGGCCCTTAATCTGAGGCGAATCTAGCAAGGTCAGGGCGGTTTTAATGGTGGTCAGAGGGGTGCGTAGCTCCTGTCCCATGGCATTGAGGAACTCATCCTTGAGCCGCAGGCTATTCAACAGAATCTCGTTTTCGGAGGACAGGGTAGACAGCCCCAGGGAGGCTTGCTGATAGGTGCTTAAGGATTGTTGACAATCTTGCTGGCGCTGTAGATGCCAGGCTAGCCAACGATCCACCAGGGTAAGCCCTGGGGGGGAGCTGGCGGCCAGCGGAGCAGGGCACTGTAATGTTTTGATCCCAGCGGGAAGCAGGGCAGCTGGATCTGTCATCTGGCGGATATGGTCCTGGAGGGTGCCCAGCACCGTGGCACACACCAGGGGGGAGACTGAATGGCAAGCCGCCATCGGCGTGGTGGGCTCCAGCCCTGCCTCACCGACCTGGCCGAGGGGGGTGGCCAGCACCAGGCTGGCAAACTGTTCACCCTGAAGGATCACAAAGTAATCTTGAGACCACAGTTGGGGATCGGCTAAGGGTAGGGTCAACTCCCCAGGGGCTGGAGGGGGGCAGGGGTCAGGGGCTGCCGTCCTAAACCGCAGCAAGGGGTAATCCCCCCCCAGCCCCTGGTGGTAGCGCCGCAGGTCTGCCCACCAACTCTCCTGGCTGGGGAGCTTGACCCACAGGTGGGTGGCCACCCGCTGACTGGCCAGAAAGTTCACCAGGGAACTTAGCAGGTCCTGCAGCCCTCCGGCGGTGATGGTCAGATCGTAGGTTAGGCCAACCCGATGCTGCAGGGTGGCCCGGAGGGAAAGGTCGGGGGAGGAGTTAGGGGGCATGGCAGGAGGTTCGGCCATCCGCGACTGACCCTAGAGGATAGCCTGGAATGGGGCATTAGCGTGCTACTAAGGTAACCTTTAGTCACCTGAAGCGACCCTCCCCTGGCCAGGGATTTACAGAATCTTGCGGTTGACCTATCGGCAGTAGCGATCGCGTAAATAGTGACCGGCCTGTTCCCGATCGTCAAAATGAATTTTCTCAGTCCCTAAAATTTGGTAATCCTCATGGCCCTTGCCGGCGATTAAGATCCCATCGCCGGGTTGGGCCAGGGCGATGGCGGTCTGGATGGCGATGGCCCGATCACCCACCACCGCAGCGGGACCGGGGCTAATGGGCATGCCGGCGACAATGTCCTGGAGAATGCGTTCCGGATCCTCGGTACGGGGGTTATCGGAGGTAACCACCACCAAATCCGCCAGGTCGGCGGCAATAGCCCCCATCTGGGGACGTTTGCCCCGATCGCGATCGCCCCCACAGCCAAACACACAGATCAGCCGACCGCTAATGAAGGGACGGGCGGCCCGCAGGGAGTTGCTGAGGCTATCGGGGGTATGGGCATAGTCCACAATCACGCTGATATCCTGATCGGGGCTGACCTGCACCGCCTCCATCCGCCCCGGCACCCCGCCAAAGTGGGGCAGGGCCTGCACCATGGTGGCCAGGGGCAGGCCCAGGTGCAGGCCCGCGGCCACCGCCGCCAACCAATTTTCCAGGTTGAACTGGCCCACCAGGGGGGAGGTAAAGGCCAGGGACCCGGCGGGACTGTGGAGCCTACCGGCCACCCCCTGGGCCTGGTAGGTCAGGTTATCGGTGTAGAAATCGGCCCGGGGGTTTTGGGTGCTGTAGGTCCAGCATTGATCGGCGGGGACTTGATCGATCAGCCGTTGGCCGTAGGCCGCATCCTGATTAATGATGGCCCGCCCCGCCAGGTAGGGGTCACTAAACAGCCGGGCCTTGGCCTGAAAATAGTCCTCCATGTCCCGGTGGTAGTCCAGGTGGTCCTGGGTGAGGTTGGTAAAGACCGCCACCTCAAAGGGACAGCCCCAAACTCGCCCCTGGGCCAGGGCATGGGAGCTAACCTCCAGCACTGCGTAGCGACAGCCGGCTTGCTGGGCAGCGGCCAGGTCCGCCTGCAGGTCCACGGCGAAGGGGGTGGTGTGGAGGGCGGTTTGCTGATGTCCGGGCCAACGACTGTAGAGGGTGCCCAGCAGCGCCGTGGGCTGGTCCGCTGCCTTCAGCAGATGCTCGATCAAGTGGGTGGTGGTGGTTTTGCCATTGGTCCCCGTTACCCCCACCAGGCCCATTTGCTGAGCCGGATAGCCATGGAACCAGGCCGCCGCCTCGGCCCCGGCAATGGCCATATCCTGGAGGGGAATGACGCAATCCCCCGGGGTAGGGGGGCGCTGTTGGTAGGCTTGGGGGGAGACCAGGGCGGCGATCGCCCCGCCGGCGATCGCCCCGGGCCAAAATTCTCCGCCATCCACCCGACTGCCGGGCATCCCAATAAACACGTCACCGGCCTGACAGGCATGGGAGTTGGTACACAGCCCCTTGACGGTTTGATCAGCCTGCTTCGGCGTCAGCCTGAATCCGGGCTGGAGCAACTCTGGGGGAAGGTTCTCAACCAGTTGGTGCAGCTTCATATCAGGGCATCCTTAGAGGGTTTGGCTGACCTTAGTTTTATAACTTTAGTCAGAAGGCTTAGCACCAGATTAATCGGTTAGGTAAATTCTGGGTAGGCGTTCTGACTGGCCGGGCTTGAGGGAGGCTGGGACCACGGGGGTTGGGGGGGCCTGAGCCCAACCCGGCTGAGGTCGAAAGCCGTCGGGCGGCGGCGATGGCTGGGGGTTTAGCTATAGGCCTGGATCAAGGCTTCCACCTGGGCCTGGGGAGCCCGGGGAGAAAGGCGTGGCAAGGGCTTTTCCACTGTCCCGGTGGCTGCCTGGTGTTCGGCACAGAGCACCGGAACTTCGTACTGATAGCGTTGAAACCAATCGGGTCGAGTGGTGATGTCTCGCACCTCCAGGTCTAGGGGCAGGGTGACCGCCCTGAGCTTAGCTTCCAGCCCGGCACAGAGATGGCAACCGGGCTTACTATACAAAACGAACTTCATGGCTTGCCCTGAGTACAATATCCCGGGTGCAACATCCTGGGTACACCATCCAATCAATTTGATTGTGCCAGATCGGAGCAAAATTCTGAGAAAACTTAGAACAGCCTGGGCCACCCGCTCCCTTACCCGGCTCAACCCAAGCATAGGGTTTCTCCGCCGCCAACCTTCCCACTTGCCCAGCCAGAGCCCAGACTGTATCAATAGTTAACATTAAGACTGGATATCATTCTAAATTTTTCCCTCTAAATAGGGAAAAATGTTGCTGGAGATGCAGCTAAGCCCTGGCAAACCGCCTATCCTGGCCTTAGTTCCCTAGCTTTGCCGCTCCATCTTACCCCAGCCCCCTATTCCCTATCCTTTTCATAAATGTTACAATCGTTAACACAACGATTTAATTAGGATAAATTTAAGTGAATTTAATGGATGGTTTCTCGTTAGTCCTCGCGGTGGCGATGTGCTCCTACGGCCTTATCCAACGATTCAGGCCATCAGTTGAGCTTGAGCGGGAGCCTATTCCCGTACCCATCCGGTCACACCGGTACAGGTAAAGGGCCTGCTAGTCCGGTACTCCTGCCCTCTTAATCAGGGGTTCAGTTCTGGGCCAACCTCCTCGCCATCGCCTTTGTCTGATTTCTGTTCTGCCTGCCCTGGCTAAGTCCTAGGCTCACCAGGGCCTGAGCCGAGTTTGCTACCTGGCTTACCCAAACCTCCCGTTCTCTAGACCCTAGTCCTTCCCCCTGCCCCCTTGCCATGAGAACTCTGCAGACTCCCAATGATCTCGTTCGTGTCTACCTGAAGGAAATTGGCCGTGTCCCCCTCCTAACCCATGAGGAGGAAATTATCCTGGGCAAGCAGGTGCAGCGACTGTACCTGCTGCAGTTGCAGCGTCAGGCCCGGGAAGATGAATTAGGCCGATCCCTCACCCTAGAGGAGTGGGCCGAGGGGGCCAACCTATCGGTGACGGATTTACAGCAGGTGATCGACCTAGGGGACCTGGCCAAGCGTCGTATGGTGGAGGCCAACCTGCGCCTGGTGGTCTCCGTTGCCAAGAAGTACATTAAGCGCAATGTGGATCTTCTGGATCTGATTCAGGAGGGCACCATCGGCATGCAGCGGGGGGTGGAAAAGTTTGACCCCACCAAGGGGTATCGGTTCTCCACCTACGCCTACTGGTGGATTCGCCAGGCCATTACCCGGGCGATCGCCGAGAAGAGCCGCACCATTCGTCTTCCTATCCACATTACGGAGAAGCTGAATAAGCTAAAAAAGGCCCAGCGCCAGTTGTCTCAACACTATGGCCGGGCGGCCACCGTAGCGGAGTTGGCGGCGGAGTGTGAACTCACCCCCAAGCAGGTGAGGGATTACCTGGAGAAGGCTCGCCACCCCCTTTCCCTTGATTTAAAGGTGGGGGATAACGAAGATACGGAGTTGGTAGAACTCCTGGAGGATGATGGTCCGTCCCCGGAGGATTTCGCTACCCAGGTGTCTCTCCGCCAGGATCTAGAACGGCTGATGGGGGACCTCACCCCCCAACAGCGAGAGGTGTTGTGCCTGCGTTTTGGCCTGGAGGACGGGCAAACCATGACCCTGGCCAAGATTGGCGATCGCCTGTCCATCAGTCGGGAGCGGGTGCGGCAAATCGAGCGGGAGGCCCTGACCAAGCTGCGTAAGCGCCAGGCCGATATGCGGGAGTACCTGGCTAGCTAGGGACCCAGGGCCGCCAGGGCGATCGCCGCTGGATAGATGCGGTGTTCCTGCACCTGAATCCGGGCCTGCAGGCTTTCACTGCTATCCTCCGCCAGCACCGGTACGGCGGCCTGCATGATAATCGGGCCACTGTCCACCTCGAGTTCAACATGGTGGACGGTACAGCCGGAGAACTTTACCCTGGCCGCCAGGGCCTGCTCCACGGCATGGGTGCCGGGGAAGCTGGGCAGCAGGCTGGGGTGAATATTTAGAACCCGGCGGGGGAAAGCGTCGATCAGCAGGTCGGTAACCCGGCGCATCCAACCCGCCATGATTACCCAGGTGGCGCCGTGACCCTGCAGGGTATGGATGATGACCTGGTCCAGGGCCTGGCGACTGTGGTAATCCCGGTGGTTGAGCAGCACCCGGGGTAGGCCCAGGCGATCGGCCCGCTCCACCACCCCAGCCCCAGGATTGTTGTAGATCACCACCTGGATCTGGGCATGCAGGTCCCCCCGATGGATGGCGGCGGCGATCGCCTCCAGGTTAGTCCCCCGGCCCGAAGCCAGCACCCCCAGGGCCAGGGGTGCGGCAAAGCGGGGCCAGACCTGGGGTAGGCAGGGGGAAATCAGGGCAGAGTTGGGGGTCACCATGGGGGCCATCGATCCAGGGGAAGCGCTGGGGTTATCCTAGCGAGGATCGCTGGCGCTGGTGCAGCGTCACCGGTTTTTTTTATGGCTGGAGCGCTACCCTGGGGAATAGCCGCTACCCTGCTGGCGTTGGGGTAGATTACGGTTAGTTTTGGGAATTAACCCCCTAGCGGGGGTGGGCCCTGACCACGAGGAGGTAATCATGCTGACCTTTTTCACCAAGTTTGACTATCTGTTGCGGGAAACCCTCCTGGGTCTCCGTCGGGGCGGATGGATGAATTGGGCCGCCATCAGCACGATTACGGTGCTGTTGTTCCTGTTTGGCGTCAGCCTCCAATCCACCTGGCAACTGGAGAGGTTACTGAATCAATTTGGCAGCCAGTTGGAGATCTCCGCCTATCTGGAAACGGGGTTCCAGGCCGCCGATCTGCAGGCGGCGGTGCAGAAAATGCCCCAGGTGGTGGGGGTGACGGCGGTCAGCAAGGAGGAGGCCTGGGCCACCCTGGTGAAGGATTTGGGGGTCTCGGACATTGAGGGGGCAACGGCCCAGTTGAAGGGTAACCCCCTGGTGGATGAGCTCAAGGTTAAGGCCCAGCATGCCGACGCGGTGCCGGCCATTGCCGATCAACTCGAGCAGTTAGAAGGGGTGGACGAGGTCCGCTACATCGATGAGGCGGTGGTGCGCCTGGCCCAACTCAACACCGGTCTGCGCTGGGCCAGCCTATTTGTGATTGCCGTGCTCACCCTCACCGCTACGGCGGTGATTAGCACCACCATACGCCTGATTGTGCTGGCCCGTCGCCGGGAAATCGAGGTGATGCAACTGGTAGGGGCCACCCAGATCTGGATCTACCTACCCTTTATTTTGCAGGGGGCCGTCTTTGGCATCGCCGGCGCTACCCTGGCCTGGGGGTTACTGATGGCAATTCAGAAATTTATTGCCGAGCTGGCGGCCCAGCAGCCTGACTTTATCCAGTTCTTAGCCCAGGGGTTGGCCCTCAGCCCCCAGCAGCTGATCCTGCTGCCCGCCGCCCTGATCGGCTTGGGCACCCTGGTGGGGCTGATGGGCAGCCTGCTGGCGGTGCGGCGGTTCTCCCTGCGGTAGGGGGGTGGGATGGCCCCCCATCTGGATGCGCCAGAGGCTGGCGTAGAGCCCCCCCTGGGCCAGCAGATCACTGTGGCTACCGGATTCCACCAGTTCCCCCTGCTCCATCACGTAGATGCGGTGGGCATGGCGGACGGTGGAAAGGCGGTGGGCAATCACCAGGGTGGTGCGGTTTTGGGTGATTTTCTCCAGGGACCGTTGAATGGCCGCCTCGGTTTCGTTGTCCACCGCGGAGGTGGCCTCATCCAGCACCAAAATCGGTGGATCCTTGAGGATGGCTCGGGCGATCGCCAACCGTTGCCGCTGTCCACCAGATAGCTTCTGGCCCCGTTCCCCCACCAGGGTGTGGTAACCCTGGGGCAGGCGCTGAATAAAGCCATCGGCCTCTGCCATTTGGGCCGCCCAGCGAATCTCCTCGGGGCTGGCCCCCAGGCTGCCGTAGGCAATGTTCTCCGCCACGGTGCCATAGAACAGAAACACCTCCTGGCTCACCAGGCCAATGGCGCGGCGCAGATCCTGGGGATACAGGTCTCGGATATCCTGGCCATCCACGGTGATCCGCCCCTGGTCAACCTCGTAAAAGCGCAGCAGCAGCTTCACCAGAGTACTCTTGCCCGACCCGGTGGACCCGACTATGGCAATGGTTTGACCGGCGGGCACGGTGAAACTGAGCTGGTGCAGCACCCTGGGGCGCTGGGGGTAGGTAAAACCCACCTGCTCAAAGGCAATCTGGCCCCTCACCTGGCCCAGGGGTAGGCGCTGCTGTCCGGGGCAGATGGCCAGGGGGGTGTCCAGCAGGTCCAGCACTCGCTCGGTGGAGGCCATGGCCCGTTGGTATTGATCCAGGGTTTCCCCCAGGCGGGTCAGGGGCCAGAGCAGCCGTTGGGTCAAAAACACCAGTACGCTGTAGGTGCCCACCGCCAGGGTGCCGGCGACGGTGGCTAGCCCCCCGTAGACCAGGGTGGCGGTAAAGGCAAACAAAATCAAAATCCGAATCAGGGGAATAAACAGGGCGCTGAGGGCGATGGCCCGCTGGTTACTGCGGCGATAGGCCTGGCTGTCAGCCCTGACTCGCTCAATCTCGTAGGCTTCAGCGGTGAAACTCTTAATGGTCATCATGCCGCTGAGGTTGTTGGCCAGGCGCTCGTTGAGTAGGGCCACCCGTTCTCGCACCTCGGTGTAGCGGGGGGCCAGTCGGTGCTGGAAGGCGATCGCCCCCCAGATAATCAGGGGCATGGGTAGCATGGCCCAGCCCGCCACCCCCGGGGCCAGCCAGAAAAAGGCCCCGCCAATTAAGATTACCGTGGTGATCACCTGCAGGACCTCGTTGGCCCCCCGGTCTAGAAAACGCTCTAGCTGATTAATGTCATCGTTGAGGATGGCCAGCAACCGCCCACTGCTACGGTCTTCAAAATAGGCCAGGTCTAACCCCTGCAGGTGGGCGTAGGCCTCCATGCGTAGGTCCTGCTGGATGGCCTGGGCCAGGTTGCGCCACAGCACATCGTAGGCATACTCAAACAGAGATTCCAGGCCCCAAATCACCAGGGTGAGCAGGCTCAACACCACAAACTGTCCCCGGATAGAGGGAATGCCCCAGGCGGCAATCCAGGATTGCTGCTGTTTGACCACCACGTCCACCGCCAGGCCAATCAACACCGGCGGCGCCAGATCAAAGGTTTTATTGAGGACAGAACAGAGGCTAGCCTGCCAGATCTGGGTTTGGTAGTGCCGGGCGTAGCGCAGTAGACGGGGCAGAGGCGGTAGGGAGGAGGGGGCCATGGGCACAGGGGTAGAGGGGGGCATCAATTCCTACCCGTACATTTGCTCATTAGTCCAGGTTATAGAATGGGGACATAAGTAACAGAGATTCTATTAAGGAAAATCTGTACTTTTTGTTACAATATATGACGGAGGAGATGAGAGCCCTCCGAGCAAGGAACTCGTGGTCAAGGTTAAAAGCGCTAGCAAACCCTAGTTTCCAGGTTTTGCTAGGGCTTTAAGATTTTGCAGCGGTTTCTTCCCCTTGAGAGAATAACCTATGGGTATTTTACTATACCTGGATCGGCTTCCCCGGAAGCCGATTTTTTTTATGGCGACAGCCCGGTGGACTCAGTGACTGCCAATCGGGGGTTATGACCATAGCCACCGACAAGGGGGCGGAGGTGAGCTAGAACGCCTAGTAGTCAGTCAACCTTGGCTGTACCCAGAGGGGGTGCGCTATCTGGCGGATGGTGGCACCTGGGGGACGATCGCGGGTCAGCCCACTGATGATTCGGAGTTGGCCCTGATGCTGGCGCGGCTACTGGTGGAGCGGGGCACCTACCATCCGGAGGGGGCCCGGTTGGCCTGTCGGTTTTGGTTAGAGTCTGGCCCCTTTGACTGTGGTCTGACCACGGCCCAGGGGTTGGAGGGGCGACCTAACCTCCATAGCCA
>Ga0172367_10002141_pt1 | contig 27459 bp, 35 predicted proteins | sample Lak10m_FD_114542 | JGI IMG/M metagenome (GOLD analysis project Ga0172367, IMG submission 114542) | Freshwater microbial communities from Kabuno Bay, South-Kivu, Congo - kab_022012_10m | ecosystem: Environmental > Aquatic > Freshwater > Lake | place: Democratic Republic of the Congo: South-Kivu...
CAGTTACTTTGACTGTTGCCTAATTTGTTCTATGAGAGTGGGGTAGCAATACTCCACTCTTTTTTATTATTTTGGAGGTAAAATGGCAAGAATCCTAGAATTTTCAGACGGTGCTGAAAGAGGGGACATGAGTTGGTGGACATCATATTCTGGTGATACTGGAACTGGTGCTGTTACATCCTCTGTCATACATGGAACTTATTGTTACTATTTTATGAGTTTTGGTTTTTCAAATGCTCCATCTGGAACAAAAACAATTTCAGCACCTATTTCAGATATGTATCTTAGATGTTGGGTTAAACCAATAGATGATTTTAGAATTGCCTTTAATAATTCTTCAACCACACTTTTGACACTAAGAACGAATACTGGTTCACAAAAGATAGATATAACAGGTGGTGTAACAGCAAGTACGCCGAACAATAGTTTCATGCTAAATGATTGGCAATGTTTAGAGGTAAGATACAAGGTTAGCGATACTGTTGGTGTTTTAACTATAAAGGTTGATAATGCTGAAATTTTCACATATTCTGGTGATACAAAACCTGGTTCTGAAACAGCCGTTGACAAGTTTATTTTTTATGGCGACAATGTCAAATCTTTTTATATTGACGATCTTGCTTTAGATGATGCTGAATGGTGTGGTTTAGGTTATTATCTTCCATTGAATGTTGCCGGTAATGGTTCTACGAATCAGTGGACAAGTAGTAGTGGAAATCCAAACTATCAGAATGTTGATGAAATTCCACCATCTGATACTGACTTTAACAGTTCTATGGTTTCTGGACAGGTTGATGAGTATACTTTAACAACAATCGACCTTACAAACTTGGTTGTTCAGAGAGTTATACCTTTCTTTAGATTGAGTGATACTGCTGGTGGTAGTGTAAATGCTGGAATAAGAACAAATTCTACAAACTACACAACCACTATTGTTTGTCCAACAAGTTTTACAACTTTGTATAGTACAGAATATCTTGTAAATCCAAACACAGGTCTTGAATGGACACAATCCGACATAAATAATTTACAACTACATATAAGTGTGCCGTAATGAATATTTCTTCTACTCAAGTATTAACTGAAATAAATCCAGTCAATACAACTAAAATTTCTGGAACTTGTGCTTTAGTAGAAGTTTTGATAACAGACTCTCTTTTATCTTATACTCAAACTCTGGTAGAAGTAGAACCAGAAAAAAATACAAAAGTATCAAATTCTCAATCTTTGGTAGAAGTTGCCTTTAGAAAATCAAAAATATCATCACTATTGACATTAATTGAAGTTTCTGAATACATTCCACCAATACCACAAGAATCAATAATTCAATATAGAAAATTTTTAGCAAGTGTGGCAGATGTTTGGGGGTATTCAGAAGAAACAGGTGAATTGCTTTTCACAGGTAAAACTCTCTTGGATTCTTCTTTAGATTTTTCGGTTTCTACAACCGATGTTTACTCTGGGAGAGATTCTTTATTAGAAACTATTTATACAAACTCCCCTCAACTTAAAATAACTATAAACGATGCTCAGTTTAATTTAAGTTTACTTTCTCTAAACACACAAAACGGAATAACTACTTCTAATAATATATATACAGATGAAAGAGTTATTTTGGGTGTTGGTGGAATTGGTACAGTCAGAAACAATCCTGTTGCGACAACCGATACTAATATATACGGTTGGGTAACTATAAATGATTCTACCGAAAAAGTTGTTTTTTCTGGAAAGAATTTTACTTGTTCCGGCTTACTAGGTCAAGAAGTTTGTATAAGATATTATACCTTATCTGAAAATACACAATCAATCGAAATAGACGGTGAGATAATTCCATCTACAGTAAGATTAGTTATGGAAGCTATGTTAGTATCATCAGATTCTAGCAGTAATCAGATAGGAAAAATACAAATTACTTTTCCAAGAGCGGAATTTGGTGGTTCTTTTTCTCTTTCAATAAAGCCCGAAGGATATACTTCAACACCTGTTGAATTGAATATCTTAGCATCTCAGGCTAATAATGGAGATTACGTTTTTGGTGATATTATAGAAATAATAGAAAACTCGGAATGGTATAGTGAAATTTCTCAAATAGTCATAGCCAATGGTGATTTTTATATTCCAATTACTGAAACAAAATATATAGATTTAAAAGCAATTGGAAATATGACTGTGTTCTCACCTCCTTATTCGGATATAACATTTTCATCCTCCAATACATCTGTTGGTACAATTTCATCTTCTGGTTATTTTACAGCTTTATCAACAGGAACAACCACTATAACAGCAAAAGTTTCTGCATATACAAGATTTACAGATTCTATTATTATAACGGTTTATTAGGAGGTGTATATGTATGTTAGAGTATAACTTTTTTTCAGATTTTCATGCTTTTTATGAATTATTAACATTGATAAATTTGATTTCTTCAATGGCAATATTTGGATTTACGGTATATATGTTGAGAACGGAAAAAGACCCAATTCGATGGGGATTGATTTCTTTTCTAGTCCCTTCTGGATATTTTACATTTTTTTACGGAATATTATTTATTTTTGATGCGGAAGATTCCATTACATCAGATGGTTTCATACACTCTTTTACAAGACCTGGAATAACAACTCTCTTATTAAGTTTGGTTATATTTTTATATGTTTTAAAAATAAGATTAAATTATGAAAGAGAAAAAAGAGAGATGAATAAAATCAGAGAGGATGTGCAATAATGGAAATTTCAACAATAGTAACAATTATTGGTAGCATAGTCCTCAGTTTGACAACTTTAATTTCGGCTATATTAGCTTACAGAAAAATAAAGTTTGAAATAGCTAATATGAAAGCAAATGAAAAAGACATTTACGCAACTGCGGCAGAAAAATTGATAAAAAGTTCAGGAATGGTTTTAGATCAATTAAAAGAGCGAGTGTCTTGTCTTGAAACTGAAAATGAGGAAAAAAATGTTCTATACAAGAAATTAGAAGATGAATATGAATTACTTAGAAAAGATCATATTTCTTTAAGGAATGATTATTTTAAATTAAATTCTGAACATAAAGACCTCAGTGATAAGTTGATAACATTGACTAAAGAAAATATTCTTTATAGAAAGTGGAATACAATTCTAATGGCTCAGGTAATAGAATTGGAAGGTATACCAGCACCAATGCCTAGAGGAGAAGATTAGGAGGAATATGGCAGGTTATAAAAGAGTTTTTATTAATAGTGAGGATTTCTATAGTTTTACAGTTGGCGTTAATGCTAACACTATTAGAATAAATCCAATGCCTTATATGGCAGTACATACTGGTTCTATTAGTGGTTTACAACATCTTTATTTGCAAGGTAACGAATTAACAGAAATTGCAGTTGCCGATGTTGATATTTTATTGAATGTTGGAAAATATGCAGTAGATACATCGAACAGTGTTTGTTTTGTTGTAGATAAGATTACGGTAGACACAGAGGAAAAAGCTAAAAAGTATATTGAAGGATTTTTACTTGTTTATCAGATGGTTTCTTTGCAATATTCTGGTGACATAAATATTTACACAATGTATACTTATGCAACAGATGGTACGTTTATTGGGGGTACAAATGCCTCAAGTTTGACGGATTTAGAGTATAAAATGAGCATTTTAGATAAGATGCAAAATATCAACGGAATCACTGGTTATTACTACCATATTCTCAATAGAGCGATAAGTTCTTTATAAAAAATGGAGTTTAAAGTGGATAAAAAGTCTTATGTTTTTCAGGAAATTAAGGAAGAAACTTTTGTTTATGATGATAAAATCATCAAGATTAAGCCTTATCTTAGTTTTGGAGAACAATTGTTACTAATTAAGAGTTATATTGAAACTTGCTTTGATGATCAGAGTATGACCAAATTAGCTAGTTTAAAATCGGATAGATTTGGTGCTGAATGGATTATGATGCTAACTGTAATTGATATGTGTACTGATATTGAAGTTGATGAACTCAGAGATTATGATTATCATCTGTACAGAATTTGGCACATTGTTCAGGACAAGATTATAAACTACAATGATTTTATTTCAATCTTAAATAAATCTGTTGAAGAATACATGAATGAAAGAAATTCTATTTCATCTATTCTCGAAAGATTGATGAAAGAATTTGAAGATAATTTCGGTGAAGAAAAACTACAGGCATTGAAATCAGAATTAGTCAGTATTGTAGAAAAATTCAAAAGTTTGCCTTTGAGTAACTTACAGTCATAGTTATGATTTTCGGAAAATTGAAAAAGAATTTAAATGAGAAATGTCCTTATTGTAAGAACATCTTACAGTTAAGGACATTTCAATCTGATAGAATTGTTGATGGTGAATTAGTTTCACTGGATGAAGATACTATAGTTTGTTCTAATCAATATTGCGATTATCAGAGAGATGTAGAAGAAAAGAGAAAGAGAAAAAAGGAGTTGAAAGATAATGCAAACGCTTACAAGTCCTTTGAAAAACCAAAAAGATTTGGAAATTCTTTTGGAAAAAGTGGCTGAGGAAATAATAGAAGAAGTAGCAGAAGATGTCATGGAGAATTTACGATCTCAGATTTTAGACAATGTTTATACTATTGCAAGCTGGTATGCGCCTGATGATAATATGAAACCAACAGGTGAACCAACATGGGAATTTCTAAATTCTTGGAACTGGAAACCATTGAAGAAAACATTGAAAACAATGAGTAAAAAATTGTTCTATGATTATGCTGGAACAGGAATGTCGAATAACAGTAGAAGATGGATTCATGGTAGTCCCATTCCTGGATATGCTGATTCAAGAAAAAATTTAGAAGATATTCTAAACAATAAATTTACAGGTTATAATTACGGCCCTACTTCTTCTTTGGTTGATGGTGCAGGAAATTATTTCTCGCACGAAAGAACACCATATTGGGAATCCTTTATCAGAGATATGATTGATAATGGTGGTTTGGAAATTTTATTCGATATAGCTTTTTATAAAAGAGGTTTTGTTAAAACATAGGAGGTTTTTATGGAAAATATTAATGCTAAGTTTTGGTGGCAAAGTAAAACGGTGTGGTTGGGTGTGCTTCAAACCATGATTGGTATTTTACTGATCGTTGCTGATTTTCTGCAAAAAGGGAACTTCTCACCTTCTGAGGCTACTCTTTTGGTGACTGGTATTCTAACCGTTGTTTTGCGCATCTGGTTTACAGATAGTGCAATTGCCAAATAATTTTGGTATTAGAACAAGACAGATTTATTTCTGTCTTGTTCTTTTTCCTTTGGAGGAAAGATGACAGAAGAATATTTATACGCATTTGACTTATCTCTTAGTTGCACAGGTTTATCTATTTTTACCAATGATGGAAAATGTGTCTTTTGCACATCCATAGAAACAAAGGATTATGACACACATCCTTTGAAATTGAAATTTATTGGAGATAGAGTTTTATATTTTAGATCAATTTATAAACCTTTTAAAATAATTGTAGAACAAGGATTTTCAAGATTTAATGCTTCTACTCAAGCTATTTTTAAAGTTAATGGTCTTATTAATTATTTGTTCTATGATGTTGAACAGATTTTTCTTCCAGCTACCACAGTTAAGAAGATAATTCTAAATGATGGTCACGCTAAAAAAGAAAATATAAGAGATTATGTAATGTCAAAATATCCAGATATGAGTTTTAAAAATTTGGATGAAAGTGATAGTTTTTCAATTGGTTTAGCATATTTTATCAGGGAGAATATTTTAAAATGACAAGAAAAACTTTTCGTAAAGTTATTACGAGTGATGAATGTATTGAAAAAATCCACAAGAAAAATAAAGAATTTATTACAAAATTCTTGAAAGACAAAAATATGAGATCATCCGATCTTACGATTAGCAACTACCAGAGTGATTTGAACATTTTTTTTTGTTGGAATGTCGAGTATAATGAGAACAAAATATTTACAGATGTGAAGAAACTAGAGATTAGCGATTTCTTTATATTTTGCACTGAGGAATTACGATGGGGGTCTGCAAGAATTAACCGAATGAGGTCTTGTCTTAGTTCCTTCTCTGTCTTTCTGGAGAGGTTTTATGACGAAGATTACCCAAATTTTAAAAACAGAATTTTGGTTGCAGTAGAAACCATGCCGAAGAACGAAGTTAGAGAAAAAACAATTCTTTCAGAAGAACAGATTGATAGTTTGTTTACCTATTTAAAAGAAAATAATATGAAACAAGAAGCATGTTGGTTGGCTCTAGCTATTGCTAGTGGTGCTAGATTATCTGAATTATTTAGATTTGATATTGATATTCTTGATGAAAACCATACTGCCTTCAATGGTCTTTTTATGGAAACTCTAAAAACCATTAAGACTAAAGGTAGAACAAAAAATGGTAAAATGATTTATAAGTATATTATTCGAGATATATTTTTACCATACTATAAAGATTGGTTGGAAGAAAGAGAAAATATTTTATCTAAACACAATGTGGATGACCATCTTTCTTTATTTATTCAATTAGACGGAAAACCCGCCACAATTCCTGTTATTAGAAACTGGATTACTAAGTTTGAAAAGGTTTTAGGCGTTGATTTATATCCTCACTGTTTTCGTCATTATGCTACAACCTATCTTGTAAAGGCAGGATTATCTACTACTCTCATCAAGGAATTATATGGTTGGAGTGATGAAAAAATGGTTTCTATTTATACGGATATGGATGCAAAAGATAGAAAATGGGATGATTTGGATAATTTAAAAAATAAACTTAATTCTTAGGCATTATTTAATGCCTTGATTTGGAGGTGTTAAATGGCAGGAAGTAAGTATACATTAGAACTTGCGGCAAAATTAAATCAAGCTAGTTTAGATGCTGTAATAAAAGGTATTGCTGATAGAAAAGTTCCAATGGTTGTTACTGTTAAAATAGATACAACGCCCGGTTCTAGTGCTGGAGATGTTCCACAAATTATTAAAGATAGCATAGCAAAAATAGAAGCAAGTGCTTCAAAGATAATAGGAATAAATGCTAGTCAATGGGAAGATTTAGCAACCGGAATAAAGACTACGACAGCATATACCATAGAGTATATGGACAAAGAAAACAACCTGAGAAAAGAGAATTTCAGATGGGCGAATGACCAATGGAATAAAACTATAAGTTTTCAAGAAAATCGTCTAGCAAATGAAAAACAGGAACAAAGAGAACTAAAAGAAAAAAAAAGACTTGAAGATATAAATCTAAAAATCGAAGCGCAAAAACTTGATTATATGAATAAACAAGTTGAAACTGCTAAGAGATTACAAGCGTCTATGAAACCTCTTACTGGTTCTGCGGATAAAACAGCCGCAGAAACAGAGGCATCTGATATATTGTCAATGGATGCTAAAGACCCTAAGAATTTTGATAAAATGGCTGAGGCGGGTGATCGTTTACAATTAGCATATAAAAAAGCTGTTGTAGAAAGTTCAAGACTTGTTGCATTAGCTAGAGAAGAAAAATCAGAAGATGAAAAAAGATTTTCGTTAAAACAGAAAATACTTTTAGCGGAAACAAAGTTATCCTTTTTAAAATCTAGTTCAAAAAGAAGTCTTGCTGAAACATTGGCTTCTGAGATAAAATCCGATATTGCTTCAGGTGCAGACCCAAAAGACATCGAAGCCAAGATGACAAGATTTAAAAAGATGTATGCCGAAGCTGAAAAAGAATCTCGGAGACAGATTCAGGCGGCTAGAGATTTAAAAGTAATTGAAGATAAAAGATTTTCTGAAAAACAGAAATTATTATTGCTTGAAACAAGAATTGGTCAATTAAAAGATAGTGCTAAGAAAACCGATGCTAATACATTAGCCGCTGAAATAAAAAGAGATATAGCCGCAAACGCTGACCCTAAAGATATTCAAGCTAAAATGACTACACTTAGACAAAAGTATAGTGAAGCATTGGTGGAATCTAGAAAAATAACTAATGAAGAAAATAAAAGAGCAAGAGAACTTGAAAGATCGTTAAAAGCTATGGATTCCATAAAACAAAAAGCTAGAGAATTTTTAGCCGCCGCTGGTGCTGGTAAGTATAGTGGTGGAAAAGAATTAGATATGTCTAAAGGTTTGGCACAAAATATATTGGCTGAAACAGACCCAGACAAAGTAAAGGCTTTTTATAATCAATTAAAAGAAAACAATAAGACACTTCAAACATCTCAAAGAAACATATTTGATATTAGACAAGAAATCGGAAATGTTATCAAGAGATTCGCAGAATGGACTGTTGTTACTTTAACTATGCACCAAGCTATGGCTATGGTAAACCAATCAATACAATACCTAATTCAATTAGATAGTGAAATGAACAAGATTAGATTGGTAACAGGTCAAAGTTCTGAGGATACTCAAAGATTAGCTATTTCATATAATAAAATGGCTAAGGAATTAGGTGTTTCTACTCTTGAAGTTGCAAAAGGTAGTTTGGAATGGATTAGACAAGGTAAAACTGTTGCTGAAACTAACCAATTGTTAACTACGTCTACAATGATGAGTAAACTGGCTAACCTTGATGCGGCACAAAGTACGGAATATTTAACTTCTATCTTAGCGGCTTATAACCTAGAAGCAAAAGATAGTATTAGTATTGTTGATAAGTTGACAGCCGTTGATAATTCTAGTGCGACCTCAGTGGGTTAAGAAATTTGCCCAAATATACGGAAACGTATAGAAAATATTTGACAAATTTGGATTTTAATGATACAATATTTGAAAATATTTTTAGTTGATGACTATATCGGTTAACGCCTATCGCAAAGGTAAGACCGAAGGAAGAATTTATATAGGAGATATATAAATAACCTCTACAGACTGTGGGATATAATTAGTAATAATTATGTTGAAGTCATCCCCTTTTTTAAATAAAGGTGAATATACAGTCGGAACTGCGTATACTATGCGAAGTATCAAAACGCAGAATTAAGTAGAAATACTTAGTCGCCTATAATTTTAGGTCAGAAAAGTAACAGATTTTGGAATTGGCAGGCGCATTACAAAGAACGGCAGTTACCGCTCAACAATCAGGTGTTGGTTTTGATAGTTTGGTAGGTTATATAGGTACGGTTTCTAGTATTTCTAGGAAGGCGAGTGAAAGTATTGGTGAATCCTTACCCATTGTCACTATTGACAAGATTTGAGGCATTATGATATAATAAAATCATAATGAAAACTTCCTTTGATGATCCTAATTTAACCCATTTAAATTAGGTGGTTCGAAAATCCAATCTAAAAATTGGACAACGAATTGGAAGTTGTATAATAGTATTTAAAGGAATTAAGATGATTATTGAGAATGGGAAACTTGATAATCTGAAATCAATTCCGTTTTTTTGAAAAATAAAATACTATTATATAACGCCATTAACGACTGAGCAAGGAAGAAGCAATCAAATTGCTTATGCAACAGTCTGAACTACACATATACATAAAAGTGTAGAGAGAAGGTCAAGTGTAAAGACACTTATTGAAGAACCTTTTCCGCTTCTGAAAAGAAGTCATAAAAAGTAACAGAATGTAAAACCATATTCACACGTTATCAAGATATTAAAACAGGCAGATTAGATGAAGAAGGATTAGGTATCAACAATGTTGCTGATGCCTTATTGCGCGTTAAAGACGCTACTGGACAAAATATTGAAATTTTAGATCGTCAAACAGGTGAGTTTAGAAGTTTTGAAGAAGTTCTAAATCAGTTATGGCCCGTTTGGGATAAATTAAATGCCGTAGAACAAGCAAACATAAGCAAAGCACTTGCGGGTACAAGGCAACGCGAAAACTTACTTATACTTTTGAACAATCAAGCAACATACCAAAAATTAGTAAATGCTGAGGTTGCATCGGGTGGTTTAGCATTAGATAGATACGGAATTTATCTTGAATCTATCGAAGCTAAAACAAATAAATTAAAAGCAACATCAGAAGGAATGTGGCAAGATTTTATAACGAGTGATGAAATTATTAGAGTTATAGATTTAGGTATTGCCATACTTAATTTAATTGATTCTATTGGTGGATTACAAACCATATTACCTATAGTTATTGCTTCTTTAGCTATGATGAAAGCTGAGATGGTAGGTAATGGCGTATTCGCTTTGGTTGCTGGATTACAGAATCTTTTAGGCAATATGGCTGCAAGTATTATTTTGACTGGTAGATTAACATCTGCTACTATTTCTTTTTCATCTGCCGCAAAAGCGGCAGGAATAGCAATGAGTACAGCCGCCGCCGCCGCAAACACTTGGATTATAGCCATAACTGGTTTAATTGTTGCTTACCAAAAATATCAACAAATTAAAAAAGATGCAGACCAATCAAGTGGTGAAGCTACAGATATATTTAAAGATAAAATTAACGAAGTTGCCGTAACCACGAATGATATAACGGCTGTTACCAGTAAATACGTTGAGAAGATGAAGATTCTAAAAGAAGGTTTGGCTGAAATAAGTTTCTTTGGTTCTTTAGTAGTTGACAAAAACAAAATGATGTCTGATGTTTTCAAGCAAACAAGTGACACACTTGCGGCACTAACATCAACTTATGACGAATATGTCAGAGAAATGAATAGCGCGCAATACGAAACTGGTTATGTAAACGCTTCTCTAGTAATGACAGCAGAACAATTTCGTCAGCTAAAAGCAATTCAAGACGCATATAATGATACAACACATGACAGCACAATGGCGGTAGAAGGAACTGGTACTGCGGTAGCGGCTACAACAAAAAAGATTTATTCTTTTATTGATGCTTTGTTAAAACTTACACCTGAAATAAGTTCCATGAGGAACTTATTAGATAAAGGTCTTGCTGGAACTTTTACAACTGACGATATTGCAGAACTTCAAAATCTAACTGGTTATGCTCAAAAATTTCTCATAGAAGAAAATGGTCAAATTAAACTCAATATAGATGCTTTTTCTTTATACGCTGCTGAAAAAGTAAAAGCGCAAATGGAAGTTGCAAGACTAAATAACGCAACTGATTTAGAAATATCTATTTTGCAAAGCTTAATTGATGAAATATATGGTGTAGCAGATGCTTACGATAAAGCGAATAGCTTTATGGGTAAATTTGGCGAAACTGTAAATAATGTAAATTCTGCCAAAACACTTTTGGAAAAAGGTATTGGTGGAACTTTTAGTGCTGAGGATATAACAACACTTCAAGAATTGACAGGTGATGCCGAAGCATATCTTGTTTCCGAAGAAGGTCAAGTAAAATTAAATATTGAAGCATTTAGAGACTATGAAAAAACAAAATTAGAATCAATGGTTGCGTCTTATACTGCCGCAGGTGCTGCTCAAATTGAGATCGACATTCTGAACGGTTTGATAAAAGCACTTGACGAAGTTGCAGATAAAACAGATAAAACTAAGGATTTTGTTGGTTTCTTCAATGCCTCTTTGATGCAAGCATCGGATTTAGCCGGTTCTTTCAAAGAAATATCTGATAATTTACAGAGATTAAATCAAGATTTCAGAGATGGCTCTATTAGCTCTGATGAATATTTTTCTCAAATAAATGAGCAACTTAAAAATATTGATTTTGAAAAATCTTTTGCTGGAAATAAGCAAGCCGCTCAAAGTTTTTTTTATGGAATGGTAGAAAATTCTTATTTTGCTTTGGGAAAAATTACAGAAGATTTTGAAAAACAAAAAATATCCGTCACTGATTATACTGACCAATTATCAAAACTTGGTGATTTACTCTTAACAATATCCGACTATACTTCAAAATATGGTTCTTCTCTAGGATTGACAAGTGGAGAGATAGCTAATGTTGTTTCTAATACAGACACATTATCTTCTTCTGTTGGTGAATTGATTAAGATGCAAGAATTAAATGTTGTCATTCAAGACGCATTTACTCAATCTCTGACTGGTTCTCTTGAATTTGGGACTAAAGCATTTGAAGATTATGCTGATAAAATTGGTTATGTTGCTGAACAATCCGGTGTTGTTTTCAAAGATATAAATGGAAATGCCCTTAGTTCTGCTGATGAAATTTCTAATTATTTGAAGGCTGTACCTGGAAACTTACAAAATATAACCGATCAAATGGCTAATCAGACTGGTTCAGTTGTCAATAGAATGGTGCGTAGTGCTGGAACAATGTTATTGGAATTGTATCGAGCAATGCAAGGATTTAAATTAGATTTAAATATCAGAGCAAGTAGAGCGGGTGGTAGTTTAAAAATACCACTTACTGCAAGTGCTGGTGGATTTACAATTCCTTTACCAACAATCGAAATTCCAAATATTGATATAAAAGTAGGTACTAATCTTAGCAGTGGAACTTCTGGTGGATTTGATAAAGGTGATAATGAAGGAGTTTCTGGTACTGTATCAAATCCTTTCAAGATCATCGAAGATACATTGAAAGAACTTTCAACTACTGATTTTGGTCTGGATTGGACAGATGATATCTACAAGACGACAGCGGCAATGGAAACTGCAAGTAAAGCCGCGGGAGATTATTCTAACAAAGTAGGTTCAATTTCCAATAAATTCAATGAACTTAAAAAAGCCGCACAAGCCGCCGCTAATCAGGCTAAAGATGATGCCAAATTCTTAGATGAATTACTAAAGATAGTCATCGAAAGAATAAAACAACAAAAACAAGCTGAAAAAGATGCTTTGCAACAATCTTTGGAATCCTATAAAGCAATCATCGACAAAAGAAAAGAACTATTAAAAAGTAAACAGGAAGAATTGAATTATGACGAACAATTAGCTGAAAAGAACTCTAGTTTGGCAAAAATTCAAGGTGAAATACTTCAATTAAAACTTGATGATAGTGAAGAAGCAAAAGCTAAAAGACTGAAATTAGAAGAAGAAGCCGCAAAAATTCAGAAAGATATAAATAAAACTCAGAGAGATCAAGGTTTCAAAGAGGAAGAAAAGGCTTTAGATTCAGACTATGGTATTTATGAAAAATATATCAAAGATAAAATAAAAGTTATTGACGATTATCTTTCAAAAAGTGGTCAAATAACCTTAGATGCTATTGCTCTAATCAATCAAAAATCATCTGGTTTCTATGAAGAATTAATTTCTTGGAATAGAATTTATGGTGATGGTATTGATATGACTATCACAAATGCTTGGAATAATGCCTATGACGCTCTTGAAAGATATAGAAATCTTGCTGGAAAGATTGATTATCAATTTGCATTAAACGCCATAAAGGAAGCTGAAAAAGCCGCCAATGCACTACTTGAAAGTTTAAATTCTTTAGGTGGTGGAGGTTCGGGGGGTAAAGGTTCTGGTGGTTCTGACTCAAAAGCTAAACCTTCTTATAAAACTGGTTCTTCGAATGTAACATCTGCCAATGGAAAAATTGCGGCATATCACGATGGTGGTGTTGTTGAAGGTTCTATTGGACAAGAAGTCTTTGCAAAGCTAATGAGCGGTGAAACTGTCGTAACTAGATCGCAAGCTGAAAAGTTTATGAAATATACGCTTCCTGGTTTGGCAAAAATTTCCTCAAAAGATATGAGTGGTTCTATGAGTTTTGGTAGTCTTATCAATATGAACGTTGAAGGCAATTTAGATTCTTCCGTTTTACCAAAAATAGAAGATATTGTAAATAATGCTGTTATGAAACTGAATAACTCAATGTTCACAAGAGGAATAACAAGAAAGGCTAATCAGTACGGAGTTTAAATTAGTGGGAGTGTTAATCACTCCCACTAATAATTCTACAAAGGAGGAAAAATGAGTTTTTGGGGAAGAAATTTCAGCTACGGTACATTCAATAGTGAAAACTATAATATTTTTATATCCTCACCTAATGGTGGAGATATTTCCACAAACGGTTCTAGCGATGTATCTTTGTACACACAAGAAATATTCCGTAGACCAACACCCTACTTTTATGGTGTTACACAAAATAAAGTTTTAGAATTTGATGTTTCTTTTAGAACACCTTATGAATTAGATGCTCAAGATTATGAAGCTATTGCCGCAAAATTATTTGGACAGCAAACATATCAGAAACTTCAAATAGATCAATATGATATTCAGGATATTTATTTTAATTGTTTCTTTAAATCTCCTAAAATGGATAAGGTTGGGAATATTGTAAGAGGCATTACAGCAACAGTTGTATGTGATTCGCCTTGGGCATGGAAGTTTCCACAAACTACAGCTTATACATTTCCTATTCCTATAACATCAATAGACAATAGAACATTTATAAATCTGTCCGATAATGCTTTTTTCACACTTCCAAAAGTTACATTTACTATGGATAGATTTGGTGGAGATGCAAGATTTCAAAGTATTCAGAATACAGGAACTATAAGTGTATTTACAGGTTTATCGCCTTACGAAACAATCACTATGGATAACGATTTACAAATAATAACATCTTCAACAGGATTGAAAAGATTGTCTAATTTTAACAAACAATGGTTTAAACTTGTAAGAGGTGAAAACCTTATTAGGTTCAGTTTAGGAAATATGGCTACATGGTCTATGGAAACAAAATTCGCAAAGAAATTCGGAGGTTAAAATGATCGTAGATTTCAATATATTTGATCAGTTTATAAGACCTCAAATAACTTTGTGTAATCCAAATAAAACAGAATTATATTCTTTAGGCTTAATTTATAACACTAAATTAAGTTATAGATTTAATGCTTTATCGGAATTGACATTCTCACTTCCTCAATATATTGACGATGTTAAAACAGAAATACCATATTACGATTTCATCAAAGCTAAAAGGTTAGTTCATGTTGATAATATCGGATATTTCATAATTGGAAATATTGAGGAAACCTTAGACGGAAAAGTTCCTGTAAAAAATGTAAAATGTGTTTCGATTGATGGCGAATTGATTACTAAAAAATTATCCGTATTTTCTGGTAGTTATTATTTTTATAGACCAACAGACCCTACAAAATCCTTATTAGATATACTCATGGACAATTATTTATATGATTGGACTATTGCACACGTTGATACCGATCTCATGAATAAATTCAGGTCATTTGATGTTTCGGATACTACTGTTTATAACTTTCTGGTTACAGACATAGAACAAACATTTAATTGTATTTTTAAATTTGACATAGTAAATAAGACAATTTCTGCTTATACATCTGCTAATTCTACAACTGAAACAGATATTTATTTGAGTTTTGATAACCTTTTAAAATCTGGTACTTTTACAGAAATAGCAGATGAAATTGCTACTGCACTTTTTTGCTATGGTGGAAATGATCTTGATATTCGTGCAGTAAATCCTTTAGGTACAAATGTTGTTTATAATTTTGATTATTATAAAAATACTGATTGGATGACTGTTTCACTCATTGGTGCAATAACAGAATGGGAAAAACTAATAGAATATTTTAAACCTTATTATAGTTCAGAATTGATTCATCTGAAAACAAAGAATGATGAATTGACAAATGCTAAAACAGGTGTTGGTGGTCTTACTGAATTACAAAACGATTATAACGCTCTTGAAAGTGTTCAACAGGCTAGAATCGCACAAGGTTTACCTATAGATGATATAACCGCTCAAATGGATGCTATTCAAGTTCAGATAAACGCTGTAAATGCTTTAATTGTTGTCTTAGAGGCTGAAATAGCTTTAGTTACCGAAACGTTGATAGGTATGAATGAGGCTGTTTCTTTTGAAAGAAACTTCACATCAGACCAATTAAAAGAATTAAATACATTTATTTTTCAAAGCACTTTTCAAAATGAAAACATAATTCAGCTTGATAGTATGACACCATCTGAGGTTCAAACACAATCACAAGAATTATACGACCAAAGCATAATTACATTGGCTAAAGTTTCTCAACCTAGATACGAATTATCTGTTGATTCTGCCAATTTTCCATTTTTGAAAGAATTTCAATATTATACTAATCAATTAGAATTAGGTAGTGTTGTAACCATCCAAACAAAAGAAAATTTTACAGCAGAGATTATATTATTACAAATTGATATAAACTTTGATGACCCTAAAGATTTCAAACTCACATTTAGCAATAGACTTAGATTGGATAACGGTTATTTTATATATACTGATCTTTTAGGTCAAACAGTAAAAACTGGTTCTAGTGTAAGTTTTAATGCTGGAAAATGGACTAATTGGAGTGAATATAAATCAGAAGTTACTACATTTATAGATTCGTCTTTAAATGCTAGTCTGAATAATGTTGTAGCTGGTGCTAATCAAGAAATACTAATAAACGGCAATGGTATAAAAGCTAGGAAGTTTAATGGTTTATCAGGTTATGAACCAGAACAGTCATGGTTAACTAATAATTCTTTAGTATTCACTGATGACGCTTGGCAAACTGCTAAAATTGCTTTAGGAAAAGTTAGTTCACCTTCACCAGCATACGGTATCGTTGGTGAACAAATTGTAGGTAAAGTTATTGCTGGTGAATTTTTACAGATTACAAATTCTGGGCCGGGTGGTATTGCTAATCTAACATTAGACCAAAATGGTTTATCACTCGTAAATGCTGATTTTACTTTGACTACGACAAATGAATTATCTCAAATTATTTTAGACCCTGCTGATGGTATAACAGTTCAGACTAGACCATCTATTATTGACCCTTATACAAAAGTCTTTTATGTCGATATTCTTGGTAATTTGACATTTTCAGGTGTTGTTACAAGTTCAATTCCTCCCAGTCAATTATCTGGTATTCTAACTGCTGATAAAGGTGGTACAGGTAAAGATAATGGTTCTAATACTTTAACCATAGGTTCAGGTGCTTATGTTAGCGGAGTCAATACTGGTGATGGTTCACGTACAGGAAGTATGTACGCTGGAAATATTACTAAAGTTGTAACAATTGCTTCAAGTAATGTTTACTATCAGGTAGATGGTTCTCTATCTGCTGGTTATACACCTGATTTTACATTTCAAAACAATAGAGAATTGAAGTGTTTATATTCTGGATATTATCTTGTAAATTGGTCTATGACAATTGTTCCATCTGCGCCAGATCAGGATGGTGGTGGAACTGTTATGGTTAATGGCGTAAGTCAGGCTCAAACAGAAAACCATACTAAATTAAAAGAAACCAGTGGTGGTTATTCTATTGGTGGTACAGGTATAATAAATTTAGGCGTGAATGATTTAGTTAGTCTTGCTGTTGAAAACGATACAAGTGCAAGCAATATAACTGTGAAATACGCCAATCTAACATTGTTTAAAGTTTCTTAAGAGGTAAAAATGAGTTATGTTTCTTTTCAAACAATAAATTCCCTCGAAGAAATATCTTTTATAGGTGGTTCTACTTATACCATAATTTTTGATATTTATGATGAAAATAACCTTCCTGTAGATAGTGTTCTATCGAGTCTCACTTGGAAAATGTTTTACTATGGGCAACCAAATATTGTTGCTCTTACAAAATCTGGTATCTATTCGCCTCTGAATAGATTTACAGTTACCTTAACTTCTGCTGATACTCAGAATCTTTCTGGAAAGTTTTTACATCAAGCTATAATAACTGATTATAGTGGAGCAATTTATAAACCAGCACAAGGTACGATTTTAATTGTGTCAGGAGTTGCATAATGGCTATAACTTATTATCAAGCAAATAAAATTATGGATTATAATTTTGGTGGTACTGATTATATTCTACCAGATAATTATTATATTGGTTTATCTACAACTGCTATTAATGCAGATGGTACAGGTGCTACTGAACCAGTTGGAAACGGATATGCTAGAGTTGAAATATCTAACGACAAAGTAAATTTTGGTGTTTCCGCAAACGGAAGTTTAACTAATCTTTCATTGATTATATTTCCTCAAGCAAGTGGTTCTTGGGGTTCTATAACTCACATTTTGTTTTCTGATTCTTTGAGTGGTGGAAATATTTTGTTCTACGATGCACTCACTACACCTAAAACAATTGGTGCTTCTGAGGTTGGAGTATTTGTAGCTTCAAGTTTAAATATAGGACTATCATAAAATGGCTAAAATATTTAGTTTATTTTTAAGATTTGTAAAAACATTCAGTCTTGTTGTGACAGGAATATCTACAACTAATCCTGTAGCACAAAGATTACAATCAACAGTTCCTATAACTAATACTTTTGTTTCTCAGATACAAAGGACTACAATGAATCCGTTATCAGATTATGACACATTGACATTATCAGCTATGAATACTGATACACTTGTAGATTTAGATTACACAATTTTATAAAGGAAAATATGACAACTACAACTACAAATCTAGGTTTGAAATTATATAATAATACCACAGATGGAGCGGCAAGTTTCCTAACATATCGTATGGATATGTCAGGAAATACTGGTACTAGCAATATGGAATTGATAGATGCCGCATTTTCCAATCTTGGTTTTGACCCTGTTTTACATAATGTAAAAATTGGTTTAGATGCTCTTGGAGTGAATACAACAGGTCATAATAATGTTGCTGTTGGTGAAAGTGTTTTAGGAACTAATACTACAGGTTATAATAATACTATTGTTGGCAATTATTCTGGAAGTAATGCCGCAGTAGGTTCAAATAATAATATAGTTATAGGTTATTCCTCTTTCCAAAATGGAGGTGGTAATAACAATATTGTTATTGGAAATTCTACTGGAAATACAGTGGTAGGAAATTATAATCTATTAATAGGTGAAGGTGCTTCTACATCAAACCCATTAATCGGCGGCAGTATGGGTGATGATTATAATTTCATGTTATATAAATATCCTTTTGTTATGTTTTCTGGAAATAATTCGAGAGATGATTTGTCAATTCTTGGATACAATTACGAAAAACCAACTTTAGGCATTTATAACACAGATAATCCACTTGTTCTAAATCAAAATTCTGTACAAGCGTGGTATATAGGTAGTGGAACAGGTTTTGGTTTCTATTCTATAGCGTTAGAAGTTAATAACTTGGGTAATTTAAAATTCTACAACAAAAACATAGAAACTTCAACAAGTATCGGTACTAAAATTGGTACTGACACAACTCAGAAGATTGGTTTCTGGAATACTACTCCTGTCGTTCAACCAGCATCAGCTAATCAGGGAGCATTGACAAATTCAACAGGTGGTACTTATGATGGTACTATTCAAGATGTTACGGCAAGTTATAGTCAGACTATTTTGAATAATAATTTTACTGATATTTATACTTTATTAAATGAAATTCGTTCTGCATTGGTAGCGGAAGGTTTAATTAAAGGTTCAGCATAGTTAAAATAAAAACAGGTTATCATAATAGATAACCTGTTTTTTATACTAATTTTTAGTAGAACCCAATCCACCAATTCTATCTTCACTGGTATTATCTTCATCTGCTAAGAGATATTTTTGAAAAATACATTGTGCAATTCTGTCACCAGTTTTTACAACAATTTCCATATCGCCTTCATTTCTGATTTTTAACCAATAATGACCTTCATTATCAGGATTATTATAGTAATCACTATCACCGATTCCAACAGTATTAGCAAGACGTAAGAAATATTTGAAACCTAATCCGCTTCTAGGATAGAATGATAAAAATTCATCCGGTAACATATATGCTTTAAATCCAGTTGGAATTTTGATAGAACCACCAACTCCTAAAGTAAAATCAATTGGTGAAAAAATATCGTAACCAGCAGAGTTTTTAGTTGATCGTTTTGGAAGGATAAGTTTATTATGTTTATCAGTTAATTCCGTTACTTGATGTTCGGTTGCAGTTGTAACATAACAATTATTATCTGTCAACCATTGAATGAGAGATATTTTGTCAAAACCACGTGTTTTCATATTTTATTTATTCCTTCTTTTTAAATACTGTATAAATATCATTTTCTCTATTTATTTCTTCACCAAAATATTTTATCTCTGCTTCTTTTCTTGCGGATACAGCATCTTCGAATTTAGAATATCTCCCCAAGTGAATATGTTTTCTTTTTATTTTTATGTACGCCTCCCATTTATTTCTCCTTTTATCAAATGAAACGCCTGGGAATGAAGATGTATTATTTGACTGTTTACCCTTATTATATCCGTTGATTGTAAAATCCACGATTCTAAGATTTTCTCTACGATTGTCTAGTCTATTCCTATTTATATGGTCTATGACCGAATTTTCTTTCTTGTAGAAATCCATAACAAATTCATGTAAAGAGAAACCATCGCAAGTTCTAACATATCCATGTACTAAAAACCACTTGTGTTCTTTTATTTTTTCAATATTTTCAACATCTACAATAGCGCGGGCAACCTCTATATTTTTCATATTATATAAACATATTTCAGCATATTTTTGGTTAATTAAAATTATTTCATTTGCATCGTATTTTGTTCTAGTTACTTTCCCATATTTTTTCAATAAATAAAAATGTGCTGCACAAACAAAATAACCATTTTCAAATACTCTAATTGCTTTCTTTTCACAATGCTTGCATAGAGTTCCAGTCGGAATTATTTTTTTTACCACGAATATTATTCCTTTGGTTTTTCCAAGATTTGAAAACTTTTTGAGTTATCGCGATAGATTGTACCACCCTTTAGACCAGATTTCCACATATACATATAAATATCATAAATATCTTGCGCTGTAGAATTTTCTGGAATATTTATTGTCTTAGAAATTGCATTTGAGACATATGTTTGCCATGCCGCTTGAGTTGCAATATGATCTTTCCAATGAATTTCATTTGCTGTTTTAAAAATATTCTGAAATTCTTCTGGTACACTTACGCAATTTTTAATACTTCCAGTTTTAGAAACATATTCTAAAATTTCCTTTCTTTGTTCGTCATTGAAATTAAATTCTTTTAATTTTCTATCTAACGCTGGATTTGTTTCAAAAAGACTATCTACCGCAATATTACCAATTCCTTCTGTGATATTTCTTTTATATGCTAATGCAAAAAATGGTTCAATGGAAGAATTTACACCACCAATAATGGCAATACTGCCAGTCGGAGGAAGGCTTTGTACAGCAACGTTTCTAACGCCAATTTCCTTAAATTCTTCAAAAGGAACTTCAAATTTTTTATAAGGATTATCGTAAAGTGTCTTTTTAATAATGTGAAAATCTACTTTATCTTTATCATAAAATCTAAAAGCACCACGTTCCTTAGCTAATTCAAAAGATTCAATCCAAGAATAATATCCGATAAACCAACTCAAATATTCAGCAAGTTCTACAGCCTCTTTTGAGTCATAGGGGATATTTAATTCTACTAATAAATCAGCCCAACCTAAAACCCCTAATCCTAAACGCCGTAAACCTTTTGTAACTTCATTGATTTTTTCTACTGGTGCTTCACCAACTTCGGTAACATTCTCAAGAAATCTAGTTGTTGTTTGAACAACATCTTTTAAAATATCATAATTTATTGATTTTGTTTTACTGTCGAACATTGAATGAAGATTGATAGAGGCTAAAATACAACTCTCGTATGGCATGAGGGGAACTTCTCCACAGGGGTTTGTAGCCTTGATTTCACCAATATAATCTCTAACAATATTATCTTTATTGATTCTAGAACCCACGACTACACCTGGGTCGGCTGATTCCCATGCCTGTTCTGCAATTTGTTGTAGAATTTCCTTAGCTTTTACAGTTTTCACGACTTGTTTTGTTGAAGGTGAAATCAAATTCCAATCTTCATCGTTTTCAACAGCTTTCATAAATTCATCACTTAAGGAAACCGATATATTAAAATGTGTTAATTGATCATCCAAAAGAGTTTTTTCCAAAATTCTTTCATACTTTGTTCCATTGATAACGCCATTTACAACATGAAGATTCCTGTCATACTCTTGCATCAGACGTTTGTTTCGTGCATTTAATTTTGATTTGAAACCAATAAACTTTTCAATATCAGGGTGAGAAACATCCATCAAACCAATCTGTGCGCCTCTCCTAGAGGCTTGTTGAATTACTTCTCCAGTTTGATCAAATAATGACATGAAACTTAAAGGGCCACTAGCTTTACCACCAGTAGAATTTATCAAAGCACCTTCTTCTCTTACATCACTAAAATCATACCCCACACCACCACCCATAGCAAAAACTTCTGCGGCGTTTTGTAGTGTCTCGTAAATAGATTGCCTAGAATCTTTTATTGGAAGAACAAAACAATTAGCTAAATTTTTAATTCCAGTTCCAGCATTAGCAATGATTCTACCACCTGGAATAAAATAAAGATCATATAAAAATTTATAATATTTATCAGCGATTTTCTTTATTTCTTCATCTGTTGCTCCATAATTCCTTTCCCCCTCCGCAATAAAATCGGCAATTTTTCTACAAGAGTCTTTCCATGTTTTACTCTTTCCAGTTGAATACTTTAATGCAAAAACCTTTTTAGCTTTTTCGTTTAGTTCAGCCATTATTCAACCTCCATCCTTCCTCTTTCAGCCATCAAACAATACAAATCTTCTATAATTTTATACATAGTATTAATATGATTTTCTAAAATACCATCAACTTCATATCCTTCACGTTGACAGTTTTTTAAATATACGGTTAAATCCGTAGCCTCATCAATTGCGTCAATTACACTATCTCTACCATTATAAGGTTGTAAAGGAACTCCATAACGTTTAATACCGATTTCATTACGCATTTTCATCAATTCTACAATATTTTCAACAAATGAATGTTTATTCTTGCTACGATAATCCTCAATTACTAAATCCCAACTAGGTTGAGAATTATTCCCAATAGGTTCAGGTTGTGTTTGCATATTTTCCTTTCTAAAATTCTTCATCTATTCTAACAAATTTTGATCTATCAGCAATTTCACTATAATGCCATGCACCAAGATAAGTACATGCAGATTTTATACCCCACAAAAAACTATCAATAATATCTTTCAATGGTTTTTTCTCTTTTGTAATTTTTGTTTCAAATCCTTCAATGGATTTTAGTTGTTTACCATTTTCTTTATGTAGCCTAAAACTCGCCATTCCATAAAGTGTACCATCATTATCAGCTTCCTCTGCATGTGCTAATGCACTTCCCAACATAATAAAATCTGCACCAGCGGCAAAAGATTTCACAGCATTACCAGAAGAAGTTACACCACCATCAGTAATAATAAGAGCATCAGATTTTGAACAATCCTTAGTTGCCGCAACATTATTTCTTCCGATGGCCGTTATTTCGCGAGTTTGGCAATTTGAACCTCCACCCACGCCTACCCTAACCATATCAAATCCAGATTTATTCAGAAATTCAGCACCTTCTCTGGTTACAACATTTCCACCAATAGTATAAACATTGGGAAAATCCATCTTCAATTGATTACCAATATAAGACAATTTTTGAATATAGCCATTTGCCAAATCCGTAACAATAAACTTACATCCTCTATCAACAGCATATTTGGCAACTTCATATTCACCACTAAAATTTTCTACACCAATTGCAACACCCCAAACATGTGCTTTTTCTGCTACTTTATCAATCATAGATTTTCTATTTTCAATAGTATCAAAACGATGTAAAATCCCTAAGCAATTATTCTCTGCCATACAAATAACTAACCTAGCATCAGAAATACCTTTCATCGGTGAACTGATAATAGGATAAAGATCAAAAAGTTTACTATTCAATTGTGGTTGAGTACGAGAGGATAATTCAGACATTCCATATTTAGGAACAAGATACCAAAAATCAAAATCATTTTTTTCCACTTAGTTTTTCCTTTCTATTTTTGAATTGGAATAATATTATACCATTAAATTACACTTTTGTCAATAGGCAATTTACACACCATCTTTACCAATTCTAGGAAAACAGATAGGTTCATCTTCACCTAAAATAACATAATTCAATGTAGAAATATCAGTTTCAGTTAGACTTTTATAATTCATTCCCTGAATAGCATTTCGTTGGTATGTATTGTCACATTCTAATAATGCTTCTTTAATCAACCATTTGTTACATTCACGAATATCGTTTGTACACGATCTAGCTGTTCGTGTCCTAATTGACGGTGGATAAATTTTTCTACCAGACTTACTAATAATATAATATACTTTATCACCAAACTTATTTACCATAATTTTTCTCCATGTATTCTTTTATAGTTTTAGTACATAAATCATCGACATATTCGTTACCTTCAATTCCAGAATGACCTTTTATGTGAAACCATTTTATATCTGTAAATCTCAAATCTAAGGCAACAAGATCAGTCCACAATTGAATGTTGGCGGTTTTCTTACCATTAGAACCTATCCAATTATTCTTCATCCAATTCCATACCCATTCTGCAATTCCTTTTACAACATACTGACTATCAGAATAAACTTCAACAGGAATATCGAATTTCCTCAAAGATTGAAGTGCTTTTATTGCCGCTGTAAGTTCTGCAATATTAGAAGTGGCATGTTCAATAATGCCACTATCTACTTTTGTTGCGTCTTTATACTGTATTCTGTAAGCCCAAGCATTGATATTTAAGTTTCTGTTTTTGTTGTTTGCCCCGCCGCCGTCACAATGAATAATTATTTTACCCATTGCAAAAACGAAAATGACAAATCCAAAATAAAACATAATCCAATAGTAACATAGATAAGTGATTTATACTCATCTCTGATAGGAACAACGTTTTTTGATACCAATGTGTAAAATACTAGGAATGATAAAATTGAAACAAGAATATTAGTTATTGGATTCATAATATTCTTCTTCCGTAATCCATCTAATGAATTGTGGCTGATTATAAACGAGGTTACTAAAATTAATATTCTCTATTTTTATTCCATTAGGAACTGAAACAGTAGGACAGTATGAGCCATCACCAAGAGATTCTACAAACAAAACCCACTTGCATTTTGGACAAATTACAGACCCTATAATTTTAACTTCTTCGCCACATACACAATTTGCAATCATTCCAGCAACTTGTGGTTTTGTGATCGGAACAGTAGAATAATACCTTTTCTTAAAAGATTTATTTCTATTTCTAATTTCTTCAATTGATTTTCTCATTTATTTTCTCTCCTTTATGTGTTCATTTTAACATAAAATCGTTATTTTGTCAAGTAGCAAACTACCAGATATTGAACTTATCTTCATTAGAAAGTTCTACAATTTCTTCCATTTTATCTAAATTAAATCCTTTAGTCAACCAAAAAGAATGAAAATCAGATGATGAAATCTTTCTCAATACACCATTTGGAATTTGTTCCAAATCGGAATATTGTTCATCAATTCCTTTTGACTTATTATGTTCATTTGCTCTTTCAAGAGTATATGGTGCCAAATAATCAATCCTTCTTGTTGGAGTAATTCTTTGTGCGCCATCTTTGATAGCTTTCAGCAACCAACCAGAATAATCTGCTGGAATAAGTAAGGCAAATGGTTTACCTAATTCAATACATCTTTTATAAAATTGTTCTTTTAAACTAAAAGGTGGGTTGGTAATGATTGCATCATAATTCTCATATAATTCCTCAGTTAAAAAATTCATTCTCGCGTAATGAATTAATGGATTAAACTTCAAATCAGTAGAATAAACATCATATCCATTATCTGAAAGTACATCAGAAATCATATTATGAGAACCGCTAGCACATTCCCAAACGGTTTTTACCCCCCCATTCTCAGGTATGGTAATAATAAATTTGTAGCATATCTAGGAGTTAGAAAACAATCTCTTTCTGAAACATTTTCATAGTCTTTCTTTTGCTGGATTTTAGTCTTTTTGGGATTATGTAATTTCATTATTCCTCTTTTCTTATAATAAACTCAGGATGTTCTAATTCAGATAGAACAATACTTAAAAATATCTTCCATTGTGGAAGTTTATGATTAATTCTTTGCCAAAAAATATTCTGTAATGTTTTATAATTCAAACACCAGATTCTACGTTGTAAGAAACTTTCAGGAAGATTATTCTTAATCCGCATAAAAACATCCTTTTGTTTTCCTTGTTGATAGATTAAAATATCATTATTTAAATTCCTAAGAGTTTCAGGATAAACATATCCGTCAAAATCACTTTCTTCGAGTAATCTTTTAGAAATAGTGTGCATGGTAGATTCTGATTGTTTACTTGTTCCGACCCTGTAAGTGTTGCACTCCTGCCACATATATCTGGGAAGATCACAGTCTAACCATACATAAATATTTTCCAAGAATTTATTATGACCACATTGTTTATGAGCAAGGTTTGGTGCAATTTGAATACTTCTTTCTACATCACTTGCCCATGATAAAGAAATTCCTAACATGGCTTCATCATAACCACATTCTTTAATTACAGACACATTCATGGTTTATAATCCAATTCTGTCATCAAAAAATGTGGTCTAGGTTCAACTTCTACTGTTTTAGCCATTTAAAATCTCACTTCTTATAACAGCTTGATAATAAACTGTCCCACTACCAAAAAGAACAACACTTATTCCACCTTGACACGTGTATCCTTCATTCAAGTAAGAGCTAATAATTCTTTCAATTTCATCATTTGAAAATGCAAACAAAACTTTGTATTCATGTTTAACATAACTCATTTTTATTCTCCCGATCTATCTCATCTTCTCTTAATGGTTCAGCACACATTGGACAATATTTAAATTTACGCGTTTCCTTTGTCATAAAAAGTCCAAATTCATATCCACAATTGCTACATCCAAAACTAACATGATGTGGGATACCACATTCTTTACAATTAATTGATATTAACATTCTTTATTCTCCCATTCCATTTCCTTTCCAGAACCTTCACAGGAAACCTTCTTATACAATCTAATTGTTCCATCATACAATCTTCTTTGGTGATTCTTCATAATTCCTTTTCCGTTGATGAATGTTATTAGATAGTTATTTAAACAATATTTACATTGAATATAGGACTGGTTATATTCTAAGACGTTCATTATTATGACAATCCTCTCAACGCTTCACGAACAATTCCTCTAATATCTTCTAATCCAGTTCTTGCATCCTCTCTGAAATATGCGATCATAATATCTTCTATTTTGGAAAACTTTGATTTTAGTCTAACAATTTCAGTTTCCATGTGGTCAATCAATTGGTAATTAACTTCACATTCGCCAATTCTTTTGCCTAGTCCTCTTATTTCTTCATCTTTTACAGAAATAATATTTTTTAAAATTTGGATTTCCTCTTTCAAAGTCTCAATTTCCCATTTCAATTCTTGAATATACTCATCAATATCTTTCATATTTTACTCCAAAAGCCCAAGACTTTTAAATTTCTTTTCTAAAAACTGAAATTCTTTAGATAACTGTATTGCAACAACAGGATTATCTATAATAACTGATAAATAATCTAAAGCATACTCGGCAATTTGTACTTTTAGATTTATGTTTTCCTCTAATAAAAGATTGATTTTGTTCTCTAATTCTTGGATTCTAAGGTTCATTCTTCAAAAATCCTTTCAATTCTTCACTTGCAATAAAAAATTCACGATAATAATATTCACTTTCTCTACAATCA
>Ga0172367_10002142_pt1 | contig 27447 bp, 25 predicted proteins | sample Lak10m_FD_114542 | JGI IMG/M metagenome (GOLD analysis project Ga0172367, IMG submission 114542) | Freshwater microbial communities from Kabuno Bay, South-Kivu, Congo - kab_022012_10m | ecosystem: Environmental > Aquatic > Freshwater > Lake | place: Democratic Republic of the Congo: South-Kivu...
ATTTTTATTTTTCATTAATAAAAAATAATTATATTAAAAAAAAGTTTAGGTTGATAAAAGTTGATTGAAATAAAATTATAGGTCTTGAATAAAATCTTTCTTTAATGGTTGAATAGGACATTTAAATGTAAGAGAAATGATATTTTGTGTATCTTTTTCATATTTGGTGATCAAATTAATTGATAAACCTGATTTACCATATCTACCTGTTCTACCAATTCTATGAATATAACATTCAATGTTATTAGAACGAGGAAGATCATAATTAATAACAAGAGAAAGTTGTTGAATGTCAATACCTCTTGAAAGTAAATCTGTTGAAATTAAACATTTATAACCTCCTTGTTTGAATTTGCGAATAATATCTGCTCTATCATATTTAGACATTCCACTATTGATAGTCAATACACTATAATCTTTTTCCAAAAATATTTTAAGTGTATCAGCATTTTTCTTAGTATTGACATATACAATAAATTGTGGAACTTGAATAGTTTGAAGCATTTCAATTAATATCTTTAATTTATCATCTTGATGTTGAACTTCAACATAAGTTTGTTTAATACCATTTAGTGTCATTTTTTCTTTTTTAATTAAAATTTGAACAGGATTATTTAGAATATGAGATGATAATGCTATTACATCATTATTAAGTGTTGCTGAGAAAAGACAAATTTGAACGCTTTCAGATAATCCTTCTAAAATTTTTTTAATTTCATCTTTAAAAGAACCTGTGAGTAATTCATCACATTCATCAACAATAAGTAATTTTATGTGTTCAAATAATTGTGGATATTCTTTCATAATATGAATTAATCTTCCTGGAGTGGCAATAATAATTTGTGCTGCTTTTTCATCTGCTTTTCCTTGTTGGACACCTCCTAATTCTCTAATGTTATTAACTGGATCAGTTCCACCAACTGTATAAGAAAATTTAACATTTTCCATTCTGACAGCAAGTGATTTTCCTACAACAAGTGTTTGTGTTGCTAATTCAGATGTTGGAGATAAAACAATTACTTGAGGGGCATTTAAATTTGGATCAATAATTTCTAAAGCACTAATTAAAAATGCCCCGGTTTTACCTGTTCCTGATTGTGATTGAGCTAAAATATCTCTACGTTTAACCATTTGAGGAATAGTATATGATTGAATTCTTGATGGTTCAAGATAACCTAAAGCAACAATACCTAACAAAAGGTCTTCCTTTAATCCATCTTCACCTCCCATATTTTCAAATTTATCACAAGCATCTGTAATTACTTCTTCAGAACACATAATATCATCACGATCCATTAATTCACTGGCTGAAGCAGCATAATTGAATTTTAAATCATTTTCTTGTTGAGATTTTTGTCCTCTATCATCATTTCTTTTGATATTTCTAAATCTTGATCTATTATCCCTATTTTCACCATTTCTATCATTATTACTTATACCTCCTCTTCTTTCATAATTATCATTATATCTATTGTTTCTATACCTATTATTGGTATTATTTAAGTTGTTATTATTATTAAAATTAGACATTCTTATTATATATATATATATAAGTTATATAGTTTATGTTATTAAATCAATTTTTTTTAATTAAATAAATATTATTAAATAAAATTATATTTTTTTGATGTCTAAAACATTAATAATTTCATCAATAAAATCTGTAATATTTGTAGTAGCCATATATATATTTTCATCCAAATTAACAATTGAACTTTTTTTAAAATATGTAGTATCTTCTTCCATAATATATTGATGAATAAATTTAACATTATTACTTTTCATATATACCATAACATCTTTTAATAATATTAAAAATGTTTTAAATGATTCAAAATCTAATTTATTGATATTAAACCAAGATACATCTTCAATTATATTAGTTTGAATTTGATGTTTTTTATCAATTGAATTAAAAATTTTATCAATTGAATGTTTTTCCATTTCCATATTAATTAAATAATATTATTTGACTAAATATATTCTAAAATATATAACATATTTAGATATATAATAAAAATCAACTTTTTTGTGTTTCATATAAGATATTTTTTTGATATATAAATTTATATAATTATTATTTAATAAATGAATGATAATAAAATTTTAGAAGAAAATATAATTTATAATTCAAATATAATTTGTCTATTTATTGATAATTTTAATGATATTAAAAAAAAACTTAATTCATCTTTATTTGATTGGAATAATTTTGAAAGTACATTTAATTATTTTTTTAATAAATTATCAAAATCTGATATTAAAATAAATGAATTTATCAAATATTATTATTTATTTACATTTTTATATTTAAATTATACAAACTATCTTGCTTTTATCAATCATAAAGATATTACAAATATAGGATTGGAAAAAATTGTAAATAAAATAAAAACATCACCTCATATAGTTAAAAATTTATTAAAATTTTCATCAGATGATAATGTTTATAAAATTATAAAGCTAAATGACATTTTTATAACCAATAGAATTAAAAGAAAAAAAGTTGATAAAACAAATATTCAAAAATATTTAAATGAATATATATTTGATATTAAACAATTTGAAAAAATTTCAAATCTACAAAATGACAATTATAAAAAAATACTTAATCTTATAATCTACAGATATATCATATGTAAAAAAAATAATTATTCTAATTATCACGAATTATATTTAAAAAAAATAATTGGAAAAAAAAATATTTATGATAATCCAAATCCTCATTTAGATTTTGATAATTTTATTTCTCAAATACCACAATTAAAAAAAATTTTAAATATAACCATTGATTCAAAATCAAACAAAATTTTTAATTCTCATATTGAAGTTTCAATTGTAAAATTGATAAATTATATATTATCAAAACATAATGAAAAATTTTATTGTGATACACATTTTTTACCAAATTTTTTACTGATAACAAACAATAAATATCAAGGTCAAATAAAAATAAATATATCAAAAAAATATTTAAATATTGAGTTTAATCAATATCAAACAAATTATTCTTTTTTACATTATAATATTGAAGAACTTAAAGAATATAATTTTTTAAAGAAAACATTTGTAAATATTGAAATTAATATATTTGATAATATTTTAAGAGATTTATCTAGTATATTAGAATTTATTCATTTGATAACATCAAGTATTAAAATTCTTTCATCCAATCCGTATGATATTTATGAATGTTTATATCCATTAGATTATTCAAACTATTATTTTACATCATTTTGTTATTTTTTAGAATTTTTTAAAAATGAAATTAACCATAATTATCATCATAATAAATTTATAATTGATGTAATAAAATTTTTATATATATATTCATATTATGATTATTATTTTTATTATTCAAATAATTTTGTAGAAGGATTAATAAATAATCTTCAATATAAAAATGATATGTTTTTAGAATTTACTAATAATTTAAAAAAAATTTTAAAATTACCACATGAATTAAATAATTTTCCACCATTTTTTTCACAAGAATTCGATTTGAATGCAATAATATATTATAATTTTGAAATACCAAGTTATTTTAAATTGTATGATTTTATGAATGCTATTTACAATGTGTTTCATTTATCCAATAATAAATCAAATAGTAAAATCAATATATTTAATCTAATTATAGATAATATATTTCAGTCCAATAACATAAATTCAAATAATAAAAGTATAAGTATGGGCATTGATGAAATGAATATTAAAAAAAATAATGCAAATACAATTTCTAATTCTGATTCTAATTCTGATTCTAATTCTGATTCTAATTCTGATTCTAATTCTGATTCTAATTCTGATTCTAATTCTGATTCTAATTCTGATTCTGATTCTAGTTCTGATTCAGAAATATTAACTAGCAGTGTATATGATAAAAGAATAAAAAATACTACTAATAGTAAACCTACAAAAATTAAAAAAGAATTAGAATCAAATTTAGATTCTGAAATAATAAATATATTAGATGATGAACAAAAAACTCAAATGGAAAATATAAATGCTTATGTTGAATTGAACTATAAAAATAACGATGAAAATTATATATTGGATACCGAATGTTAAATATACTATAAATTGATATAAATAAAAATTGAAAAAATAATTTAATAAATATTTTATTAAATTAAGTAAACAAATAATACAATGGTAGTAATATTTAATTCAGTACAAGATTTGACAAATTCAATGATAAAGATAAATTCATCATGGATAAAAGAAATATCAAATTCAAAATTAAATAAATTTCCTATTTCTTGTTGTTATTATCTAACACTATTTGATATTTCAAATGATAATGAAATAAATGATTTATTCACATATATAAATGACGAAACAAGAATAATAGAATATCCATTTATAAAAGACAATCAAACAAATTATTCACTAATGTTAGAACCAGAACAATTTTATAATATTAATTTAAATAACAATACTAATATTAAGGACATATCAACCAATATTGATAAATTTATAAATATAGTCAATGAATCAGATGGTAAAATAATATTTGTGTTAGATATATCATATCTTATAAATTTTATGATAGAACTAAAAAAAAAATCAATACCAAATCATTTAATAGATATGATTTTATACAAATTAACAAATTCAACTAAAATATCAGAAATATATATATTAGATAAACAATCTATAATAAAAAATACTTCTAATTTATTTTTTATTCAATTAGAAATGTGTATGAATAAAACTATTACTGAATTAGATGAAAAAAAAATTGTTGTATATAAAGATGTGAATGAATCATTGATTGAAAATGTTTATTGGTATGTATTAGAACCAGAAATGAAAATTACAGAATTTATTGGAAAAGTTCAATCACCATATGATAATACATATTATAATTTAATGAAAATTGGAGAAAAAAAATATTTTGTAAGACAAATAAATATTTCAGAATGTGTTGATAAAAATCTATATACACTAAATAATAATCCTGGAATAATTATACATCCGGTGGATAGATTATTTGTATAAAATATTAAAAAAAATTAATCAATTATATAGTACATCCATTTCTTGCTAGCCATTTCCAGCCTTTACTTACATGTGAAGTTCCATAATTAACCCAATCACTAAATTTAACACATGTAATTGAACCATCAGCTCTTGAATAATACAATTTATTTATTTGAATATGATTATTATTTGCTAATTCTTGAGTACAATGAAAACACGGTGCTGATTCACATAAATTACCTAATTTAGTTACTCTTATAACAATTAAATTCATTTTATTTTTTTTTATTTTTTGACATTTTAGCAGTCCTTTTACTTTATTAAGTGCATCCATTTCAGCATGAGTTTTTATTTTATTATTGGAATATAATGGTTTATCAGAATTTTCACCCATAATGACCTTTCCCTTTCCAGTCTCGTATAAAACAATACCGGTAATTATTTGTATCAGGGAAAAATGCTGCAATATGAGATGAAGCACCCAATTCACAAAATTTAATTCTCTTATTAATAAGATAATTAATTAAAGGAGTATTTTTATTAAAACCAGAATCATAACCAATCTCTCTACAAATAATAATATTTGAATTCGAATCTGACTCATCTAAATTATTTCTATTTTTATTATACTTTACTTTATTTCTGCGTAATTCTAAGTATATCTGCGTCTGCTGCTCTCTCCGCGAAAGAGACTGAATATAATTTAGTTTTAGAACATCTTTTCTATAATGATTATTTGGATCAGATGTAATAGTATAGTTAGATGAGTTAGATGAATTAGATGAATTATCAGAATCATATCCTGAGTTGGAGTTAAAGTTAAAGTTAAAGTTAAAGTTAGAGTTAGAGTTAGAGTTAGAGTCAAAATCTGAATACTTAAAAATAGCTTGGCTAAACATTATATTTTGTAATAATATATAATTTTATATTGATCAAATTTATGTTAAATATAATTTATTATATTCAATATAAATAAATTTCAATTTTTTTAAACAAAACTAAAATTATCAAAATTTGATATTTGATTGTAATCATCAATTTGTTCTTGTGATAAAGATTTGTTAGTTTTCATTATTATTGAATTATTTGCTTCTCCACTAATTCCAATAGATTCCATCATAATCTTAGACCATTTTTTGAATAGCTTACTATATTTATCATATTTTATTTCTATTTCAAGTATTTCATCAATTGTATCTGGATTTGATTTAAGTTCATCAACCAATTCTAATAATGGAAAATAATGTTCTTCATTAATTTGTCCTAATCTAATTTTTTCTATTTCTATATAACTAACATTATTATTTATTTTATCCCATACATTTATTTTATTTACATAATCTGTTTTGTTGTGATATATTAAAATTTCTACTTGATAAATTCTTGAAATTGTCATTAATAAAAATTCCATTGGTAAACGTGTCCAAGAATAATTTAAATTAAGGTCATAAATCATCATATCATAATCATACATATAAATTTGATTAGTATTAGTATCTTTTATCATTTCAATTTCATTTTGATTTAAGAAAATTTCTTCAGGAGTTAAATTTGGTAAATTTGGAAAAAATCCAACTTCTGTTTTAACCAAAAGTAAAATAGCAGCAAGATTTTTTCTAATCATTATACTTGGTTTAATACCTAAATTATTATTACCTAATCCTAATGAAGCAATAGATTCAAATAAACAATTTCCTACATTTGTTGTCATAGACTTTATATAACAATGATGTTGAATTATACTTTTTTGAAGCATCTTAATATTAAGATTTAATGAATTTTCATTCCAAATACCATGAATGAGTTTCATTTCATCACTATATAATTTTCTCCCCAACACATTTTCCCAAAAATCAATGTCATAATTTTCCATATACCATTCCCATTTAATATCATTTTTATCATCATCTATAGCATTAGTATTATTTATTGTTTTTTCATATAAATCAATAGAATGTGTTAAATATTTTTGTGAATTAGTGTTTAAATTAGTATTTATTTTATCATCAATAAGTTCATAAGGAATTAAGCATTCATTGTTAATATCCCAATAAAATTTATTACCATCAATTATTAAAATATCTGACAATTCCATATTTTAGTTATTATGTGGTTAATTATTTATATAAATATATATCATTGAATATAAATATCAATTTTTTATTTAATTTCAATAATGTTCATAGTTTCATCATTTATTTTTTTTTCCAATACATCACAAATTTTCATTAGAGATTTTAGTTCTCCAATAGTTAAATTTGATGAATCAAAAATTTTATCTTCATTGATTTCTAATATACTCAATAATTCACCAATATTATTTGATTTAAATTCATCATTAATATTATTTTTTTCATCATCATTATTAAAAAGTATAGAATCGACAAATTTAATTTGTTCTTTAATTTTTGAATAATTTTTAATAAATTCTTCTTTATTTTTTTCATCACCAATATTTTGTAAATCATCAATTAATTTATGTATATTGATTTTCATTCCATCCAATGTATTTATTTGATTATCTAAATTATCTAAATTATCTAAATTATCTAAATTATTTAAATTGGTTATATTATTAAAATTTGTTGTATTTATTGAATTGGTTTTATTTGATTTTGTTTTATCAGTTGTATTTATCATATTTAATTATTTTATAACTTAATCCAACCATTCCATCTATAAAATAAATTTCAATTTTTTTTGGTTTAATTTCTGTGTCAGTATCAGTGTTAATAAAATCTTCAACTGAAGTCAATTCATTTTTTCTAATGATAGTAGGTTTAAGATTTGATAATTGTGAATAAAAGTTATTTTTAAGATTTGTATATTGTATTAATATTCTTTTAATTTGGTTTGAATATTTTTTAACATTTATAATTATATCCTTGATATCATATTTTTTAATTATATTTGTGTAATTAGTGTCAATAGAATGATAAAATTTATCTCTTAAAATTTTATATTTATATATAATTTGTTCCAATATATTTTTATATCCATAAAAATTAGATTTATATTTTTGTTGAGTTTCAACAATAAATTTTGCTCCAATAGATGGCGTGGCAAATTTGTAATCACAAATTTCATCTGTTAATTGGTTATCTATTTGATGTCCAACAGCACTTAGTGTTAAAAATTTACTTTGATGTAATTTGATCAGTAATTCCCAATTAGAAAATCCTACTAAATCTTCCCATCCACCACCGCCTCTTGTTATCATAAGTAAATCAATATGATTATTATTTTGATTATTATTTTGATTATTATGATTATAATTAGCTTCAAACCATTCAATAGAAGAAATGATAGAATTAGAACATTGAGAACCTTGAACTAAAGCATTTTTAATAATAATATTACCAATAAATTTATCTAATTTTAATGTTTGTAAAATATCTTGGATAGCAGCTCCGCCCAAGGCAGTAATAATTCCAATATTAAATGGAAATTTCTCAAGTTCTCTTTTAGGATGTCCTAATCCTAATTCTTGTATTTTAATTCTATATCCATCATAAATATTCAAATAATCACCTTTACCAAATTTAACCATGGATTTGATGTTAAAATATATTTGAAGATTTTTTTTCATAACAGCAAATTTACCTTCAAAAATAAATTTTTCTCCAGGTTTAGATGTTTTAAGTTCATTATAATTTTTATCAATATTGATTTTCCAAAATATGGTTAAAAGTTGAAATTCATCAGATTTAATATTGATCCAAGCATTACCATCAGTGATTTTGAATGAAATAATTTCTCCAATTATTTTAATATTATAGTTTAGATTTAAAATACTTGAAATATCTCTTAAAATATTTTTTATATCAAAAAATTCATCTGGTTTAGATATGTTTGTTGATATATTTGGTGGTATTGTGCATTTAGTATATTTTATTGATTTATTTGTATTAGTATTATTATCTAATATTTGATTTAATTCATCAGATAAATTTTCCGACTCGTTAGTAGAATTATCATCCAATACATTATGTTTATTTTGATTTTTAGTAAATATTTGTTTTTTATTTTTGTAATTCATACAATGTGATATAATAAATACATAATTATTTATTATAAATTTTAATCAATTTTTATTTGTATATGTTTTAGTTTTATTTATATATGGTTTAATTTTATTCTTTAATTGTTTTATTAGAAACTCTTGAATTTTCAAATCCACCAACCTTAAGCATATAATTTCTAACTTGTTCTATTTTTTGATTATCAAATGGTGGATAGAAAAAATCATTTATATATATGTCAGCAATAATTTCTTGTTGTGTAATAATTTTATATAACATTTGTTTAAAATCATCATCATAAATCACTTTATTATATTTAATAACAATAGGACATATATTTTCTCCAACATAAAATGCTCCAGTTCTAAATCTAATCATAGTTTCATTATTAGCAAAAGCTCCTTCAGGAAATATTGCTATTTTTTTTTGTTCTTCTAAATATTCTTTAATTTTTTGAACCATATTGGTATTAACACCTCTTTTAAAAATTAATAATTTTAATTTTGTGGCAATAATTTTTCCAATATCGGTTTGATTAATAAAATCACTTGAAACAAATCCACATCTAAATAAATAATATATAATAATAGAATCTATATAATGCGAATGATTTGAAATAATTACTAATTTACCCTCATTATCTTTTTTATTTTTCCAATTAATTTTATTATTTTTTATGAGAATTGGATTATTATTTGTATTATCAATAATATTAATTTTAATATTAAAACTTGAAAATACATATTCAATAGTATTTAACAAATCTCTTTCAGTATTAGCAATAATTAATTTATTCATAAAAGACGTAAATTTAACAATACTTAAAGGCAAAATCATATAATTAATTGATGCAGAATTATCCAATTTAATTGATTTAATATCAATTTTATATTGATGATATTTTTTTTTAGAATTAATTTTATATTCTGTTAATACAGTTGTAATATTATTTTGACAAAAAGGACATTTTAAATAATTTGTCGTTTCATTTATATTATTTTTAATATCAACATTTTGTCCTGTAAATAATTTTTTATATTGATGTTTAAGTATATAATTGTTAAAACAATTTTCATGAATAATATGACAACAAGGTAAAACATATAATAATTTTTCTCCTGCTAAAAATACTTTGGAACAAAAGCAGTTATAATTTACAATAATATTTTGATTATTAGATTTATCTAACATTGATTTTTTTTTATATGATATTATTTTATTTTTATCTTCTTCTTTCATAGTTAAGATATAAAATATTAATTAATAATATTTTATATTATTATATTATTAAATAATCACATTCTTTTTATATTTGCTCTTCTTCTAATTTGTTTTAAAATATTATTTGCTTTATTTAAATCATTATTTTGTGCCATAGTTATATTTTCTTCTTCTTTTTTATAATTTATTCTAGTACCCATTCCTAAATGTTCATTATTAGTTTTTGATTCATCAAAATTTGATTTATTGGTAGCTGTTTTAATTGTAAAATCTATTACTGAATTTTCATTATTTTGGTTATTTTGGTTATTTTGGTTATTTTGGTTATTTTGGTTATTTTGGTTATTTTGTTTATTTTGTTTATTATTTTTAGTATATTCATATTCTCCAACAATATCTTTTTCTTTATTATCATTTATTAATTGATTCAAATCATTTTTTCGTTTAACAATTGAACCAATTAATTTATCTATTTTTGTTTTATCTCCAGCTATACCAATTAATTTATTTTGTATATTATATTGTGATATGTATTCCTGATTGTTTTTCTTTTTTTCTATAACACAATTAGACATTTTATCACTATCATAATTATTATTATTATTACTATCATTATTAAGATTATATTTTTTACTAGATGATAAAATTTCATTGAGTTTATCAATATCAATAGTTTTTAATTTAAGATTATTTTCCATCGATAATTTTTGAGTTTTAATTAATTTAGTTTCCAATTGAGAAATTTTTTCTTCTTGCAAAGTAAGTTTATTTGTAAGATCAACAATGATATTTGAAGTATATTTAAGAGCATCAATTAAAATTTTAATTTCATTATTTTCTTGTTCTCCCATATTTGATTATAATATATTTATAAAACAAATGTATTTATATATTTTATATATATTTTTACATATATTTTACATAAATTTTAAATGCGTAAGTTTAACAAAACTTTTATATATATAAGTATTAATTAAATGTTTACAATATTAAATATAATTAATTATTTCACAGGCAAATATATTCCATTGTTTGTGCTTGTTTTAATAACTATAGGCATATATTATTATATTATTACATCTTGTTCTGATAGTATTTTTTTAAACGATTATTATGTTATTTTATTACTTATTTTAATGTTAATAGATATAACAAGTTTAATAGTAATTTTTATATATGGAGATTTTTTAAATTTTGATTCTAATTTATATGATGTTATATCATATAAAAAAGATAAAAAAGATAAAAAAGATAAAAAAGATAAAAAAGATAAAAAAAGCAAAAAAGATATAGAAAATAAAAAACTTTTAATTGAAAATAAATTTGAAGTTAATAATAATACCACAAATCATATCAATAATTTAGAAAAAAATAAAGAAATGATTTCTTTGTATGATAATGAAAAACCTGGTTCAATTCATACATTTACAAAATTTTAATTTAAATATTCATCTAAATTTTCTATTTCATTACTTGTTTCATTTTTATTAGCTTGATTAAAAATATTATTTATTAATGTTTCTTGTTTAGTACTATTTTGTTGTGATGTACTATTTGGTTGTGATATATTATTTTCATTTGATGAATCATTATCCAATTGATCCATATCATTAGAATGATTTAAACTTGATGGATTAATATCTTTCATCATTTTACTTAATTTATCAATTGCTTCAGTAAAATTAGTATCATTAACCATTTGTTGTTTGACTAAATTATTAGTTCTTCCTATTTTAAGTTCATTTTGTTTATTTTTAAGTTTTTGTTTTAATTCTTCACGATAAATTTTTTTTTCTTGTTCGTTCATATCTTTAAGTTCTTTTTTAGGTATTTCATTTAAAGTGGTATTGGAAGATAATTTTGCTATTAGATTATTTCTATCTTTTGCTGACATCTTAGGAGCATTTTTATTACCTCCAGGTCCCATATAACTCAATAGTTGATTAAGCAATTGCATATCATTATTACTAAGTGAAGAGTCAAGACCAAGATTTTTAAGTAGATTAGGATTCATTTGTTTAATATGTATAAACAAATATCAATATGTTTAAATTAAATCAATTTTTTTTATTGAGAATAATATCATAATATTTAGATTTAGATTTAACAATATCATATATAAAAGGTTCAATATCATCAGTAAAATTAATTTGAGAACAAATTTCAATATACAACAAATTAATGTTAAAAATAAAATTTTTAGTAATAATTGATTCAACATATGAAGTCAATTCTTCAATTAAAGCAGAAAATGGTTTTTTTAATTCAATAATTTTTGATTCTTTTAATAATTTAAATTTTTCAATATATTCATCATGATTAGTTTTAATATCTTTGATAATAAATTTACAAAAATTTCCAATTGATTCAGATATTCTTTCAATTGTATATGATGATTGAATGAGAAAAAATATGATAAAATACATTGAATCAACAGAAGGATAAATTATTTTATTATCAACTTTTACAATATAACCCAATTTGTCAATAGTTCTTATTTTATCAAATAATGGTTCATTAAGAATATTGGCAACAAATCCTAATATTAATTTAGTTTTAATAATTTTTTTTGTAATTTCATAATTAATAATATTTTTATTATTGGTATTGTAAATAATATTAATTTCATCACCACATACCCAATAACGAATCAAACAATTATTTATTTCATTAGGATTTGTATCAAATGAATTAATTGTATAATTTTTAAAAAGTATTTTATTTACTTGTTTATTTAAATTAATTTTATTATTAGATGAAAAATCATGCAATAAATAATTATTAGGATTAAGTTCAAGAGAATCAATTATACTATTAATATATTGATCAAATTTGAAATTATAATCATTTTGAGGTAAAAAATTAATATAATATCCATATTTTTTAATTCCCATTAACAAATAATATTCATAAGAATACTTTAAACAATCATTAATTTTAGAAACAAAATCATTCCATTTAAGATTTGAGATAAATATTAATTTTTCTTCAGGTAATAAATTATTGTCTAATAAATATGAAATATATTTAGAACAAATATTGTATGGTGAATTATATTTAAAATTTAATAAATTTTCTTTCATATCACGGATTATATCATTAAAATATTTTTGTGATTTTTTATTACTGTAAAAAATATAATCTGGATGTATTTGTTTAATAATTTGACAAGTAAAAAAATTTAATTCGTATTCAATTCCGATAAAATTATAAATAATATGTTCTTTATAAATACTGATATTGAAATTTAATTTATATCCACCCATAACTTCTAAAAAATAATTAAGTATTCTATTACATATTTCTTCATATATACCAATTAAAACTTTATTAAATTTATCTAATAGTAAATTATTTTTTCGTACAATTGTTATTGAACCGATTGGTCTATTATATTTATTTTGTTCCATTAAATAAATTTTTCTACATAATTTATTAGATTCAAAAATTAATTCAGGAATTGAATTTTTATCAATATTGTCATTTGTTAAATTATTTTTAATAATAAAATTTTTTATTCCAATTATATTATCAAAATTTATTTTAATATTATTTATTAAAGATGTTTTACTTTGTGTAATATCTTTATAAAAATTTATATTATCAATAAAATAAGAACTTGAATACCATTCAGATTTTGTAAATTTATTGATTGAAATATCATTAAAATTTATATTTGTTGTCATTTTAATTTTAATATTTTCAAGTATTTCAATATATTTTTGATACAAAAATATATTATAATCAGGAACTTTATTATTTCTAACAATTGCTTCACTAATATTTCCTTTAATCATATTTTCAACAACTTCATTTGATATTGAAATTGGATCATTTGTTGAATCATAAAATAATTCTAAAATTTTAATTTTTCTGTAATTTTCATATAATTTTATAAATTCATCATTAGATAAACTTTTAATTTGACCTAACATTTCTAAAACTAAATAATATGTATGTATAATTTTATCTTTATTATTGTCAATCATAATAAATTGAATATTAATATTGGTTGAATAATCATAAAAATATTCAATATTAGAACCAATATTTTTTACTATATCATTTTCTTTTAAATAATATCCTAAAGAATCTTTATATTCTGTTCCAATTAAATAATTTATAAATTGTATCAATTGAAATTGAATTAAATTTGTTTCCTCAGCTTCCAATATTATATAATAATTAACAATAAAATAATCAGAAGAAGAATTATAAATAATTAAATTATCTTTAATTAATTCTAATTTATCTTTTTTAAATCTATTTGATTCATTTTCAATTAATTTAATAGGTATTGATTGAAAATAATGTAGATATTCTTCTGTCATTTGGTTAATATTTTTTGAATCAACAACACAAACAAATAAATTATCTGTTGTATAATATTTATTATAAAAATCAAAAATATCTTGTTTAGTAATATTCTTAAGACTTTTTAAATTTCCAGTTCCAAATTTTTTATATTTAGATTTATCTTTAATAAAATTTTTAAAAATATCATCCATAATCCAACTATCTGATAATATATTTTTATTATGTTCTGAATCAATAATTTCCATTTCAGAACTAATATGTGTTTCATTTAGAAGTGGAGCACGAAAAAACCAAGAAAGCATTTCTATACCTTTTTTTAAGAAAGATGTTTCTAGAGCTAAATAATAACAAGTCATACTATCAGCAGTAAAAGCATTATCATGACCTCCATTTATTTGAATATATGAATGATAATCATTTTGTTCTGGATATTTTTCACTTCCCATGAATAATAAGTGTTCTAAAAAATGTGCCGTTCCAGGATATTCATCATGAAGATATCCAGCTCCAACAGCTATAGAACATGATGAAAAATTAATATCGGGATCTGAAACAAATATTACTTTTATTTTATTATCAAGCTCAAAACCTTTTATATTTCTTTTGTCATTAATTGAAGTTTCTATATCAAAATATTGAATTTTATTCATAATTATAATTATAATATATATAAATAATAATATTTAAATATGGAAATAAAAAATATTGTAATTTCAACTCAAAAATTGTTAGATGAAGCAAATAAATTATTATATGATAAAAATAAAAAATATTATAATGATGTATTGGATTTTATGAATTTACTTTTTGATGATGATGCTAAAATATTGTCAAAAATAAAATTTAAAAAAATAACATTAAACGAACAAGTTTTTGAATTATATAATGAAATAATTAAAACATATAAATTAGCTAAACCAGAATTTGATATTGAGAATTTTAATTTGAGTGAAATAGAAGATTTAGATGAAATTAAAAAAATTTTTTTTGATATAGCATTTAAAATTTCAAATAATTTATTAGAAAAACTAAATTATAAATTAAAAAGAAAATTTGATAAAACAGAAAATAAAACAAAATTTATTTTACTACAAAATATATAATTATTAAACATATTAAATTTTATAAAAATCAAAATATTTAAAGATTACACAATTATATTAATTAATTAATTAATTAATTAATTAAAGATTATATATGATAGAAAATGTGTTAACAAATTATAATATAAAATTTACAAAATCGCAATTAGATCATGATTTGAAAATATCAAAATCCAAATTGTATTATAATATATATAATAATAAAATATCTGAACCCTTACATAAATTTTGGTTTAGTGTTCCAAATATAAAATATTCAAATAATTATTCAGATTTTAAAACAATACGGTTTTTGATGAATAATAAAAATGAAAATATATCAAAATTAATAAATTATATAAAAGATATTGGTGATTATATGGTTGAAAAATTATCTCCAATATTTTCAAATGTTTCTATAGATTATCCTTGGAAAGAATCAACACAATATCCATATATTTTTACTTTTTTTACAAATACAAATACAGTATTTATTGATTCATCTGGAAATGAATTAAAATATGAATCAATAAATTATAATGATTTAACATATTCCATAATTTTTGAAATATCATCAATTCGTATTATACCAATCATATTAGATAAAACTGAAACATATACAATGAAACTAAATTTAGTTTTGATTTTAATAAAAGAAGATGAAAAAAAAGATTTAAAAAAATTTTCATTTACAAATTTAATAAATTCAACAAATTCTACAAATTCAACAAATTCAATAAATACAACAAATAATTATAATGAAAGTATAAATACGAATTCTAATATTCCTTTTAATAAAGTTTCAAATCAAATGAGATTGCCATTTATAAATGATATTACAGGAGGATTTACATTAAATAAAATAGACCGGAAAAATACATCAGAAATTAATCAATCACAAGCTCAAACATCAACAACTAAATTAATGATAAATACTGAAGAAATTTTAAAAGCAATTAATGGATTAAAGAAGGTAGAAATTAAAAAGGAATTATCTGACGACTTATATAATAAAAATGAAGATAACAATTCTCAAATCAATATGGAATATATAGAAAAAAAAAATAGTTTAAAAAAAGTTAAAACAAAAGAAAAATCATTATTAAAAAATTTACAAAAAAAGAAGAAAAAAAAGAAAAAAGAAACAGAAAATATAATAGATATAGATAATGAATTGGAAAAAGAATTTGAAAAAGTCATATAATAAAAAGATATATGTAGATATTAAATATTAAAAATATTTTTATGGTTATTAAATATATATATATATATATATATATATATATAAATGGATCCAAATTTTATGAGTGATTCTTCATTATTAATGCCATCAATAGCACCAATAGCAAGTAGTTCTTCATATAATTTAAATTTTAAAACAATTTTTTTATTTGTTATTTTGCTTTGTGCTTGTTGTATGTTGTCAATTGGATATAATTTTGAAATAAACAACTTATTTAATTTAGAAAGTATAAGTTTTTGGGCTTGTCTTATGTTGACATTGTTTTTATTTTATGTTTTATATGAATTTTTTAAATCTGATACTTGTGAAGATTTGAGTAAATCTGGATGGGATAGATTAAAATCTTCGGCAAATAGAGGAAGAAGTTATATGGGAGAACAAGGAACAAGAGGTGTTATGGCATTGAGTAATGCAATGAATACAGCAAGCCAAAGAATAACTAATCCATATGTTAATACTATGTCTAATAAATTAAATGCTTACGTACAACCAAAATTAGCTCCACAATATCAAAATGCACAATATATGAGCCCACAAAATCCAAATTTACCCATTATATAATTTTATAATTTTATAATTGTATAATTGTATAAATAAATATTATTTTAAGTTTGACTAATCATGGTCAAAAATTTTAATAATTGAATATATTCATTAGCCCCATCATTAATACTTTTTTCAATATTGCTCATTTCAAATAGAATTTTAGCTTTAGTTTCATCATTAATATTATCATTTATAATAATATAATGAATAATTTTATTTACAACTGAATTAAAAACATAGCCTTTATTTATTATTTCTTTTGTTATTGTCATAATATTTAAAATATTATTATTAGATTTGATATTCGTAATATAGTAATCCATTGATTCTTGTGAAACATATTTACAATTATCATAAATATCATTTTTTGTAATTTTATTTTCCGATAAAATATTTTTTTTAATGTATTTAATATTTTGCAACATTAAAATTCCTTTTCTAAAATCTCCATTTGAAATTTCATATATACATTTTAATGCTTCATCATCAATTATAATATTTTCATTTTTAGATATAAATTTTAACTTATTTACCATACTTTCTTCATCAATTGGTTTAAATCTTATTTTTACACATCTTGAATTTATTGGTTCAATTATTTGATTGATATAATTACAAATAAAACAAAATCTTGTAATTTTTGAATTTTCTTCCATTACTTTTCTTAATGCTGCTTGTGCTTCTTTTGTCATAGCATCTGCTTCATCTAAAATAATAATTTTATAATCAGGACATAAATATTTAGGGTCTCTTGTTCCAATGGCAACTTTTGTAAAATCAATAATTTTACCTCTGACAATATTAATACCCCTTTCATCACTAGCATTTAATTCAATAACTCGTTCATTAACCCTGACAGGACCAAATAATTCATTACACAATGCTAAAATTAAACTTGTTTTTCCTGTTCCTGGACTTCCATATAATAATAAATGTGGTAATTCTCCAGTTTTTAATGTATTGTTTAATATACTTATTGATTCATTTTGAGATAAAATTTCAGATATTTTACGAGGTCTATATTTTTCAATCCAAGGTATTTTATTTTCTGTTGTCATAATTTATAAATTATTATATATAATATGTTATTTTTTATGATATATTTATTTTATAAATCAATTTTTTAACAATATATTATTTTATAATAATTTAAATTATTTTCTAAGGTATAATGTACAAATAAACTCAATAATCCAAATTATCACAAATATAAAAAGTTTCTAATCTTAATCCATTAAATCTTTTGTATATTTTTTTAATCACAAATGTTTCTCCAAGTTTTCCAATATATTCATATTCTTCATTCACGTATTGGTTTGGATACAAACCAATATGTTTAGAACCTAAAGGATAATATATTACAAGATATTTTGGTTGTGTATAGTTTTGTGATAAAGCAAATTCTTTTGCTATGTTAAAACAAGTTGTTTTTGATAATATTCCATTAAAAGTAAAAATATGTCCTATTTTAAAATCTTTTTCATTATAATTAGAATATGTTTCAAAACCATGAAATAACACAAGAGGTTTTGACATTGGCTCAACAAGTTCGATTGATTTATTTATTGAATTTATTATTTGTTTGTCAACATCTGATAAATAGTTTTTGCGTCCATTAGTTATTAAAGAATTTAACCAACAATTACCTAAAATCCATTCCATTATTCCAAAATATAATTCTGGATTAGAGATAACTTTTTCTGTTTTAGTTCTTTATTCTTTCATATCTAAATCTTCTATTGTCAAAATTGATTCAATCATCATAATATCCATTAATTCTTTAAATACATTAGTCATTTTATTTTTATAAGCACATTTTAATGCTTTATAATCATGATATTCTGGTTTAGAATAACCAGTTTTAATTAATTCTAAAGCAACATCAGTCATTTTATTTTCGCAAGTCAATATCAATAATGTATTGCCATGACAGTTATAATATTCTTGTCTAAAATTATCAATTTTAATTAATTCTAAAGCAACATCAGTCATATTATTTTCACAAGCTATAATTAATGCAGTTTTATGATTATTATTGATATGTTCAGGTTTAGAAAATCCTGTTTTAATTAATTCTAAAGCAACATCAGTCATTTTATTTTGACAAGCCCAAATTAATGCTGTATTATCATGTTCATCAACAAAAGATAAATGTTTTATTACTTCTAAGTTATTTAATTTAACATTTTTTTTTGAATATATGATATTTTTATTATTGTCATCAATAATATTTTTATTTCTATTTATTAAATGAAAATTTTCATCACAAATATCACATATAATATTATTATTGATATTATATTTATAAATTAATTTAAGAGCAGTTTTAGAATCATTAGATACACAAGCATTATAAACATCGTGATAAGGTTCAGATAATAAACTTCCCATATTACTTTTAATAAATTATTTATTATTTATTGTTGCATCATACTTTTTTATTTTCAATTTTTTATCAATATATGTGTAATAAAAAAGATTATATGAAAACCAAAATAATATAAAAATGTATAAATGACAACTATTATATATTTTTATATTATTTTTGTGAATAATATATAAAATAATATTCATTAATTAAAAAATAATATAAAAATGTATAAATGACAACTATTATATATTTTTATATTATTTTTGTGAATAATATATAAAATAATATTCATTAATTAAAAAATAAAATTGTATTTATTAAACTAATATACTTTTTATCATATGATAAATATTAATTAACAATGAATTATTAAACAAATATCCAAAAAGTTTAAATTAATTTAATATATTTGATATAATTATTTAATATTTCATTGTTAATTAAATATGTTTTATTATTGATACATAATAATTTAATCACATATTCATTATGAATTTGTCCATTAATTACTTCGTTATATTTATCTAAAAATTCAATTAAATATAAATCATTTACTGTATTAAAACTAATGTTTAATTTTAATAAAATTTTTATTGATTCAATACAATCATTGTTAATCAAATGATAAATTAACTTATCTTGTTTTTCAATAATAAAAGGAGATATTGTTGATAGAGACAAAATTTCACTTATAAAATTATCAGTCATAACATATTCAGATTTTATTACATAATTAAATATTTTATCAAAATAGTTATTATTGTATATTAAATTATTTAATTTTAATAATTCTAAAATAACATCATACATTGAATTTATACAGGCAAATTGTAATGCTTTATAATCATCATATTCAGGTTTAGAATTACCTGTTTTAATTAATTCTAAAGCAACATCAGTCATATTATTTTCACAAGCCATAATTAATGCTGTTTTACGATTACCATTAATATATTCGGGTTCTGAATTCCCGGTTTTAATTAATTCTAAAGCAACATCATTCATTTTATTTTTACAAGCCAATATTAATGCTGTATTGCAATGACATTTATAATGTTCAGGTGTAAAATTACCAATTTTAAGTAATTCTAAAGCAACATTAGTCATATTATTTTTACAAGCTTTTATTATTGATGTATCACCATGATATTTAAAATGTTCAGGTTTAGAAAATCCTGTTTTAATTAATTCTAAAGCAACATCATTCATTTTATTTTCACAAGCCCAAAGTAATGCTGAATCACCATTATTATCAACATTTTCAGGTTTAGAATTTCCAGTTTTAATCAATTCTAAAGCAACATCAGTCATTAAATTCATACAAGCTAATATTAATGCTGTATGATTAAATTTATTATAATATTTAAGTTTAGAATTAGCAATATGTTCAGGTCTAGAATTTCCAGTTTTAATTAATTCTAAAGCAACATCAGTCATTAAATTCATACAAGCATATATCAATGCTGTATTACCATATTGATTAATATGTTCAGGTCTAGAATTACCTGTTTTGATTAATTCTAATGCAACATCAGTCATTTTAATTCTACAAGCTACTATTAATGCTGTATTACCATGATTATCAATTTGTTCAGGTCTAGAATTACCAGTCTTGATTAATTCTAAAGCAACATTAGGCATAATATTATTACAAGCATTAATTAATGCCGTATCACCATATTGATTAATTTGTTCAGGTTTAGAACATCCGGATTCAATCAATTCTAAAGCAACATCAGTCATTTTATTTTTACAAGCCCAAATTAATGGTGTAAAACCACTATCACCAACAAAAGATAAATATTTTATTATTTCTAATTTATTTGATTTAACATTTTTTTTCAAATTTATGGTATTTATATTATTGTCATCAATAATATTTATATTTCTATTTACCAAATGAAAATTTTCATCACAAATATCATATGAAATATTATTATTGTTATTACATTTATAAATCAATTCAAGAGCAGTTTTAGAATCATTATTCATACAAGCATTATAAATATCACAATCAGAAACAGTATTAGAATAAGAATTACCCATATTACTTTAAATATAATAAATTTTTATATAATATATCAATATAATGAATTATTTCAAATAATATTTTTTTCAATTTTTTCAATTTTTTCAATTTTTTCAATTTTTTCAATTTTTTCAATTTTTTCAATTTTTTCAATTTTTTCAATTTTTTCAATTTTTTCAATTTTTTCAATTATAAAATTTTTATATTATCATTTGAATAAATTATATTTTCAATGTATTTTATGGACATCACAAAACCTCTTGATACTCCTATCATTTCTGTATTTAAAGTTGAATCTTTTTATTTATTCCTAGATTACAAATTTTTCTTATAAATAATCCAATAAATTTATTTGAATGAGTATCAGTTATAGCTGCTCCACTCATTCCTCTAAATTCAAAATTGATACCTTCAAAACATTCAGTATTAGGACTATTATAAATTATATTTTCTCCACATCCTAATTAATATCTATCAATTAGTGATTTATCATTATTATAATCATATGGTTGATAATAATAATAATTAATTTTATAAATTTTTTTTTAAATCTAAGTATTTTGACTTTATTACCAAAGTATTATTATCTAAAGGCATAAATGCTATATCATTCATTAAATTATATTCAGTAGATTGAATATATTTTTTTGAAACATACCAATTTGTGGCATATTTTTTTGGAATAAATGAACTTGGAATAAAATTATTTTTATCTTTTGGTTTATATATAATATTATGTGCTGGTGTAATAATAAATTTTTATTGATTGACACAAAGTTGAATTTTCCAGGCATTTAATATACATAATCCATATTTATCAATAGATTTTATCATTGTATTTGATTATATTTGATTATATTTGATTATATGTTAATTTATTTTAATTAATCAATTTTTTAATTAAAAAAATATATAACATTTTATGATTTATGATAATTCGTTTTTTTTATTTATTTATTTCCAGAATATAGATTATATTATAGAAAAATTAATGGAAGGTAAAAAAAATAATTTTATGGGAGATATATACACATCTTATGGTCCTTTTGTTGGTAAAGTATGTGAAAATACTAATACACAATTATATCAAGATAATATAATTGAATCAATAACAAGTTCTATTTCTCCCAATTCAGTCAATATATCCAATAATACATCACCTGTGGATAAACTTGATAAAGAAATTTTAGTTAGTGCACATCAAGATATGGATCCTGTTAATATTATACCAATGGTAAAATCAACCCATAAATCAAAAGGGAGTATAAAAAATAAATTTGGTGGTAACACAAATACAAATATAAATACAAATACAAATAAATCAATAATTGCAGAACAGATTGTAAATAATAAGAATAATTCAGTTAATGAAGAAACAGAAAGTTTTTTTAATTATAAGATATCAATCTATAATCATAAAATATCAATTTGGATATTATTATTAATATTATTGGTTATAATTTGCATTGGTTATTTTATTTACAAATACTGGTATCTAAAAAATACAAGTATAATTACATATAAAAAATCAAATTCTGAAGAAATGAATGAAGAATTATCAACTGATTCAGAAGATGAAACAGAAAATAGTACAACTAATTCATCATCAAATAATTCATTATCAAATGATATATCAAAATAACTTTTTAGTTTTCAAATTGAAAAATTTCATCAGTTTCATATTTATTAGAAATAATGGTTTCTCTATCTTTTAATTCTGGAGAATTATCAGTATATTTATCATTGTCAATATCACTGTCATTTTGATTATCAATATGTATATTGTTAGGATTATAATTAATTGAAAATTTATCAGTGACAATTTCTTTATTTTTATCAACAACATAATATTTATCAGAATAAAATGTTGGATTTTTATTTAATCTTTTAAATAATTCGCTACCATAATTATTATTATATTTATTAAAATGATTATTATTATATTTGTTAGAATAATAATTATTTTTTGTATCAAAACTATTAGAACGATATTTACGATTATTTGATTTTGCAAATGTATATTTTTTATTGATTTTATTATAACAAGAATCTAAAAACTCATTATTTTTATCAATATAATATTCATCAACATCTAATTCTAATAATCTTTTTTTTAAATCCATAAAATTTGGTTTATTCCATACAGGTTTTTTTAAAAAATCTCCACATTCTTTAGTATAATCAAGTTCTGTATAGTATTTTTTTATTAATTCAAATTTATCATATTGTTGAGGAGAAATAATTTTTTTCCAATCTTTATCATTGGAAATATAATATTTCAATAATTCATAAGAATCTGTTTGTGCTTTATTTAATTTAAATGTTCCATAATCAGTTCCTAATAATATTGAAAAATCTACTAAATTATCTAAATCAAAACATATATATTTACCATATTCATTAGCCAATAATATTTCAATATTTATCAATATTTTTTCTAATTCTATTATTGTAAATTGTTGATTTATTGATTTTCTCATAAGAATAGGAGAACCAAAAACCAACATATCAGAATCATCAGAAATTATACCATAAATATTTGAATTATTTTTTAACATAAAAGCACATAGAGGATCTGCTTCTCCCTCAGCTTTAATGACAGGTAATCCTAATAATTGTAATATTTGTATCCAATCTTTAATATAATAATCTTTCATTACAATTGATTTTTTATATATTTTTTTATATTCTTCTTGAATATTATTTATTTTAATCATTTCTTCTTTTAAATTTATTGTATCTATTGGTGGTGTCCCATATACGAAATCATCATTATTTTTTTCAATTTGTTCTCCTAATTCATCAATATTATCATTTGATAATAAACTAATATATTCAGTTAAATTATCTCTTTGTTCTTGTAATTCTTTTAATTTATTTAAATTATCTTTTAAATTTTTTTTTCTTTCTTCTATTTTTTTTCTTTTTATATCAGGTGTTTTACCATCAAAAATAAATATTGGAATAATATCATTTTTTAAATAATAAGTGAGTGAATTTATTAATCCATGAATATGTGAAATATTTTTTCCATCTGGACTTATAACTTCTTTATCTCTAGACCGCATATATATTAATTGTGAATATATATGTTGCATACCATCAATAATACATGATTTACCTTTTATTTCATTTATCCCAATAGTATTATATACATCAGGAAAATTTTTATTTATAAATTTATATAATCCATCAACTCCCATTTTTCTTTATAATATTATATAATAAATAATTTTCTATATTGTTTTTAATATTAAAAAATATCATTTTCTAGTTTTATAATAATATTTTATTACATTTGTTAATATTTAATTATAATTTCAATTATTTTATTTCTTTTAATATATATGTTAATTATATTTCAATAAAAATTGATTTTTTATAATAATAATAAATAACATATAATGTTAACTATTTAAAATTGATATAATAATGATTGATGATAATAATAAAAGTGAAAATATGTTTAATTTTATTGAAGTTAAAACACAACTTGAAAATATGACAATTAAATTATTTAATATAGAAAACAAAAATAATATATATCCATCAGATTCATTTAATAATTTATTAATTTTTTCTGATAATTTTGATAAAATAAATATATTGTCAAATGAAATTGAAAACTTATTTAATATTTCAAAATCTTATGTCAATACACATAAAATTAACACAATAGACGAATTAAAAAATATTCCAAAAATAATTTTTAATTATGTGTATGAAAAAGAAATAGAAAGAGGAAATATTGAATATAAAAGATCTTTAGAATCTTATAATGAAAATGATAAAATAAATAAATTAATTCGTCAAATATATTGGAGAATATATGAAGGAATTATAAATATTGATAAAGAATGTTGTTATTATATTATAGGTATTGAAGATTCAGGTTTTCCTTCATTTTTAACAACAAAAGAAATATTTAATTCACTTTCTTTTATATCAAAAATTATAAATGAAACAGAACTTGACTATTCTTATTTACTTGTTAAAAATACAATATTAAAAAATGAATATATGATAGTTAAATTTTGGCCAAAAATATCTAATTTAATAGATTTTTTTTAATATTTAATAAATAAAAAAATATAATTAACAAAATTATTTGTCAATCATATTTAATATAATAATCAATATGGAAAAACAAAGAAAAATATTTTATATAACCAATTATGAAAATAAAGAAAACAATAATAAATATATAATGATACTAATATTATTTTTTTTAATAATTATATTAATATGTATAAAATACATTGCTGGAATATATTCATATAAAGAAACTTTTAATCAAAAACCTAAAAAATATAACTTGTCAATAATGGCAATATTTAAAAATGAACATGATTATATGGAAGAATGGTTGGATTATCATATATCTCAAGGATTTGACCAAATTTATTTATACTGCAATGATTCTAATCTTAATTTTTATCCATATCTAACAAATTTCAAATATAAACCATACATTAAATTAATTGATTGGGTAGATAAGCAAAATAATGGTGTTGATACAATTCAAAGACAAGCATATACTCATTGTGTCCAAACATATTCCTATGAAACACAATTTCTAATGATGTTAGATTTAGATGAATTTGTTGTTCCAATTAAATCTTATTCTATAGTATCTGATTATATCCTGAGTCTCAAACCCCAATGGGATAATATATCAGCCTTTAAAATTCAACGATATGATTTTGGTTCTTCAGGTCATATAATCAAACCCATAACTCCAGTTATGGATTCCTACAAATTTCATGAAACTATTTGTTCCAGTTTCAAGACTCTAGTCAATACTGATTATATTGATAAAACTAGTAAATTTTGGCGCGTTCATGATTTTAATTTACTTCCTTATAAATCTGGTAAAATTTTCAATTCATATTTAGGTTATCATGAAACAGGATTTCCCAATTCTTGTAAGCCAGAATCTATTAATGAAATACCATTAGTTATAAATCATTATTATACAAAATCGTACGAAGAATATTTAGCCAGATGTGAAATGTGGAAAAAAGGAGGTATAAATCCAATAGGATTTAGACAAGATTGTGAGAATAAATTTAAATTAAGAGATGTGAATGAAGTAAAAGGATATTAAAAAATATTTTTTACTTGATTTTTTTAAAGATACCGATAAATTATCTAATAAACTGTTTGTAATTCATAATCACTGAAAATTATAAAAATAATTCAGCAATATTTTTTTTTATTGTATTTAGAATCAAATATAATGGTATCGTATTTTATTATATAATTCATTTTAAATATATTTTGTTGTTCATATTATATAAATTAATCAATTTTTAATAATAAATTACTTGAACATTTTTGGATAAATTGTTTAATTTTATAATATTCATTACTTAATTTTAAAGTTTTTAAAGATACTGGTAAATTATCTAATGAACTATTAAACTCTTTACCTAATTCTAATTTTTCTAAACTATCTGGCAAATAATCTACCATTATTGTTTCTTCACAATTCAAACATAAATATTTTAAATTCCATGGTAAATCTATTTTTTGATTAAAAGCTTCACCAATAGTTAAACGAGTTAAATTTGATGGTAAATTATCTAATGAACCATTAAACTGTTCACCTAATACCAATTCTTCTAAAC
>Ga0172367_10002144_pt1 | contig 27437 bp, 20 predicted proteins | sample Lak10m_FD_114542 | JGI IMG/M metagenome (GOLD analysis project Ga0172367, IMG submission 114542) | Freshwater microbial communities from Kabuno Bay, South-Kivu, Congo - kab_022012_10m | ecosystem: Environmental > Aquatic > Freshwater > Lake | place: Democratic Republic of the Congo: South-Kivu...
CTGTATTTGATGTATTTTTTCTTTTTATTTGCTTGGAATATGATTTATCTACTTTTGCCAGCCTTTTTACTTGAAACTTTTGGCCTTTCAATCGCCCATGTAGGCACATTTGGAACAGCCGCCGGCGGAGTTTGGATTTTGGGTACTTTATTTATGCAAAAAATTGCCTACTATATAAGGGGGATGTATAAATGGATGTTTTCATCTTTTATAATTATATCAATTGCCTCTATTATTTCTGCTTTTTGTGTAAAAGTTGAGCTGTTTATAGCTGCAGTTTTAGTAATTGTTTTTTTCTCAGGTGGAGTTTGGCCTGTGCTCACAGGGGCGATTTCAAAATCATCAAACCCCAGTCAACAGGGAAAAATGCTCGCCCTTTCTCAATCTGTTCAATCATTTTCAATGATGATAGCACCACTTATTGGCGGTTTATTTATTCATAAACATGGAGCTGTGCCTTTTGTGTTAACCGCGCTATCATCCCTATGTGCTGCAACACTTCTTTTACTCTCAGGACAAAGGCCATATAAGTTTTTGTAAAACTGGTTTACAAAATAGACTTTTTGATAGACTCCCTATTTTACCAAGGAGCATTAGATGAAAGGGGTTATTACAGCGGTTGTTACACCATTTAAAGAAGACAAAAGCCTTGATATAGACGCATTTGTTACACTTATTACTCTTCAAGAAAATGCGGGTATAAATGGTGTGGTTATTGGTGGAACCACTGGAGAGGGTTGGTCTTTGTCAAACGAAGAAGTTAAAGAGCTAACAGAGGTGACCAAAAGACACTTTACAGGTAAAATAATCATAGGTACCGGAGCAATATCAACAAAAGAGACGGTGTCAAAAACCCAATATGCAAATCAGTTGGGGGCAGACGCTGCTTTGGTTATTGTTCCTTATTATACGTTTCCCACAGAAAGTGGGGTAATTAAACACTTTGAAGAAGTGGCGAAAGTGGGAATCAATATCATTGTTTATCATCATCCAAAAAGAACAGGGCTTAAGCTTTCATTAGAGTGCTTGGAAAAAATCTGTAGCATGCAAAATGTTTTCGGCATTAAAGAAACAAGCGGAGATGAGGAGTATATAAAGGGCCTTGCTAAGCATACAAAAGTGTTTGCAGGGTGTGATGATGAAATGAAAAAAGCAAAAAGCTTGGGGGCGGTGGGGGTTATCTCTGTAATAAGTAATGTATTTCCAAGAGAAACAGTTGAATTTTTTGAGCAAGAGAGCAATGATTTTGAATGGTTTCTTCGGGGAATGATCCCATTATTGTTCAAGGAGGGAAATCCAAGCGGCATAAAAGCAGCCCTTAGGAAGAAATTTTTTTTAGATGATTTTCTCCGCGGACCACTTCAACCCCTTACTGAGAAAGCAAGAAATGAGTTAGTTGATTTTATGGAAAAAATCGTTCATAAAGAAATTGCAAATAAGTGAATCATTTTCTCGACAAAAGTTTCCTAAGTTGTGTATAATACCATTTTTTTATTGAATCAGCAATTTGTCGAAAGATAGTATAAGAACAAAGGAGCGCTAACGTTGAGCAAAAAACCACTTATAATTAGTTATTTTACAAAAGACACTTTATATGAAAAGGAAGCAGAAGATTTAAGAAAATCATGCGAAAAATTAGGTCTTGAATACGAAATTAGTGAAGTACCGAATTTAGGGTCATGGCAAGATAATTGCTGCTATAAAGCAAAGTTTATCTTAGAAAAGCTTCAAGAGCATCAAAGACCCCTTATTTGGACAGATGTAGACAGCGTCATTTTTAAAACCCCAACGATGTTACTTGAGTGTAAGGCTGACTGTGCTTTACGTGTAAATGATAATGTATCCGTGGATGATCCAGCTAAAATTTTAAGCGGTACGATGTTTTTTAATAACACCGCCTCTGCTAAGAAGCTGTTAGGACTATGGCAAAAAGAGTGTGAAAGACAATTGCAAAAAGGGGGCGTTGTTTTTGATCAAGTTTGCTTAAGAAAGGTTGTTCTTCATTACCCAACCATCGTTGAAATGAAAAGAATCCCAGTTTCATATCTAAAAATTGTAGATAGAAAAGAAGATATGGAAAATGATCCTGAAAATGTGATTGTTCACTACCAAGCATCAAGGCTGCTAGGGCCGATTGTAGATGGTGATATAAACGCTTGTCTTGTAGAAGGGATGACCTCTACAGAATTGAAAAAGCTAAGAACTACTTAGATCTTCACCCTTAGGTAAAAGTTTCTTTGGCCATAAAAATAAATTATGGTAATATTTAAATCTATACCACTTGTTATGGGGAGAAGATTTTATGAAGCTTTCGGAAAAGATAAAACGATCTATTGCAGGAAAAGAACGAACGACAGAGGAAAGTGAAAATACCTCTACACAGGTGGCAGAAGTATTGATGGGTGTTAAAGAGGGGCTACTATCAGGGGCGGAAATCGATGTCTTGAAAAATCTACTTCTTGATTATCAGACAAGCACTTGTGACATATCTTCTGATTTTTCTTTGTTAACTTCTATTACAAGTGAAATAAAATCGATAAACCATCAATCTGTTTTACTTCATGGAGAAAAAATAAAAGCTGCAAAAGAGCTTTTCAGCGCCTATGGGGAGCTTGCCTTTTCTTCTTGGCTTAAAGAGGTCTATGGCAATAGGCAAACTCCTTATAACTTTTTGAAATATTATTTGTTTTATACTTCTTTAAGTAAAGAGCTTCAGGATAAGATGCTTGCTATGCCAAAGCAGATTGTCTATACAATTGCCTCAAGAAATTGTAGTGAAGCAGACAAAATAAGTGTGATCGATACATATGATGGAGAATCAAAGGAAACCTTTTTAAAGGCAATTAGAAAAGCGTTTCCGGTGGAGCGAAAGATGAAACGCCCTATGAAAAAGGAGCATCACTCTAAGCGGGTCATTTCCCTGTTAGAATCAGCATTAGAGCTTATAGAAGCTAATAAGGCAGGTTTTTCCTATGAGGAGCTGCGCCTAATCGATAGCTCGACAAAACTTATTTCAAAACATCTTTGGGAAGATTAACTCTTATTTTTTCGAAGGATTGTTAATGCTGAAATGAAATTCTCTAGCTGAACATGGTCCTTAGTTTCATTAGTATCACGATCACGAATTGAAAGAGTTGATGTCTCAACCTCTTTATCCCCAACAATTACTATTTTATTAATCTGATGCAACTGAGCGTTTCGAATCTTTTTACTTATGGACTCACTGGAGCTATCAATACTTACTCTAAAACCTGCCTCCTTAAGTTTTTTTGAAACTTCAGCACAATAACTTATATGCCTATCTGCTACAGAAAGCAAGGTAACTTGTTTAGGTGATAACCAAAGAGGGAATCTTCCTTTGTAATGCTCGATAAGAATTGCAAAAAAGCGTTCAATAGATCCATAAAGAGCTCGATGAATCATAATAGGCTGCACCTCTTCTCCATTTTCATCCGTATATTTCAATTCAAAACGAAGTGGTAACGACATATCAAGCTGTATAGTTCCGCACTGCCAAGTTCTTCCGATGGCATCACTAACATGAATATCAATTTTTGGTCCGTAAAACGCCCCATCACCTTCATTGATTACAAACTTTTTACCCATAGATTCTAACGCAGACTTAAGAGCTTGTGTAGATATCTCCCAATCTTCATCTGTTCCGATCGTTTTTGATTTAGGTCTTGTGGACAGCTCAAGGTGATAAGATAAGCCAAAAGCGCTATAGAGTCTGTCTGTCAGATCTAATACCCCAATAATCTCCTCTTTTATCTGCTCTTTTGTCATAAATATATGGGCATCATCTTGATGGAAAGAACGCACTCGAAGTAAACCAGAAAGTGAGCCCGATAGTTCATGGCGGTGCACGTTCCCAATCTCACCTACTCTTAAAGGCAAGTCTCTGTAGCTATGCTTTTTAGATTTAAAATAGAGCATACAAGCAGGGCAGTTCATAGGCTTAATGGCATAGGTTCCTTTGTCAATTTCTGAAAGGTACATATTTTCTTTGTAATTGGCAAAATGACCTGAAATTTCCCATAAGCTGCTGCTCATCATTGCAGGGGTTTTTATTTCTACATAGTTATCTTGATCGTGGAGCTGTCTCCAATAGTGTAACAGCTCATTCCAGATAACCATACCGTTTGGTTCGATAATAGGCATTCCAGGGGCATGCTCTGTGAAAGAAAATAGAGCTAGCTGCTTTCCAATCACCCGATGGTCACGTTTTTTTGCCTCTTCAAGTAACGCTAAGTGTTCGGCAAGCATGGTTTTATCTGGGAAAGATATCGCGTAAATTCTTGTAAGAGAGTCTCTTTCTTGATCACCCTTCCAATAAGCTGCAGAGGTTTTCATCAACTTAAAGGCTTTAATTTTACCCACTTTTGCAAGGTGGGGACCCCGGCAGAGATCAAAAAACTCCCCTTGTCTATAGGCTGTAATTGGACTATCTTCTGGAAGATGGGTGATTAACTCTTTTTTAAAAATATTATCTTTAAAGGCGGTAAGTGCTTCAGCCTTATCTTTAAAGGTCACCTTTTCTGTAGAATAATTTTCTTTGAGTATTTTTTTTACCTCATCCTCGATTGCCTTAAAATCATCCGAGGAAATACTTACGTTTGCAAAATCATAGTAAAAACCGCCGTCAATCACAGGGCCGATAGTAGGCTTTGCATGAGGGAAAAGGCGAAGAACAGCTTGTGCTAATACGTGAGCTGAGGTGTGCCAAAAGACCTGTTTTCCTTTTTCATCTTCAAACCCATAGATATTTACCGTATCCCCTGGTTTGATTTTGTCTGTCATGTCTGCTGGCTTATTGTTTATATAAATAGCTGTCCCTTGGTGAGAGTCTGTAAGTTTCAAAGCTTGAACAAGTTCATTGCCTGTTGTTTCCGATTTTATAGAGATTTCTTTTTCATTGCATAAAATGGACATAATAGTACTATTTTGGTGAAAGTTATGATTGATAATATAGTAACACAAGAGAAAGAGCTTTGCAAGATTAGAGATCCATCTATTCGTCAAATGGCTCAAATTTGTATGCGCTCAAGGCTGATTGCAACCTACAGCCTTGAAGATAGTGCTATAAAAAAACTATTAGAAAATCCTCCCCAGGCCATTTCCGGGCTTTTAGGAGAAGCGTTTCAGATTCACTTACTTAGAACACTTCGCTTTTTTTTAGAGCATAAAGAGTTTAGGGCCTTGTGCACAAGACTTAACCCTTTAGGGCAGAATCAAAATTCGTTAATTGCGTTCAAAGAAGCGCTCCTTATCCCCTTAAGACAAAGTGTAGGAAGTTGTTTTGCAACAGCATTTCTCATTCACTTACAAAGGATAGATTTGTTTACCCTTGCCGAAGATTTATATAAAGCGTACACAAAAAAAAGACTTACCCGACTGATTGATGAGGAAGAGGTAAAGATCCCCCTTTGTCCAAAAGTGGGGGTGATTAAAGCTCTTGGGGTTACAATTGCAAGCTCTTTGATGAAATCCTACGAGTTTACGGTGGCAAGCCTTGCCGATAGCAAAACAGTGTTTTCTAAATGGAATTTTCATGTAGCCCTTGGACTAGATAATGAAGCCTCGGGAGGTCTTGGTAAAATTATTTATACCGTCATTAAAGAGCAGATGGAAGAAGGGGTTAAGCTCATGGAAGAATACAAAGAAGATATCGACCAGCTTGAGCAAAGCCTTGATTTTGATGATGCCTCTTTTAAAATGGCTCATACCTATGAACAAATGGATAGTATCAAGAGATCGGCAAAGATGAAAAACTACTTTTTGAATAAAAAAATTGATGAATATGACTTAGCTAATGAGAGCCAGAATAAACTTGCCTCCCTATACAAATTTTTTGTAGAACAATATTTAAGCCTCTTTCCCCACTATTTTCAAGAGCTTTATGATCCTGAAATGTTTTCAGAGGGCGATATCAAAGAGGATAGGCCAGCAGGATTTCGGTTAGTGTATAAACATGGTAGGACAGATTCACGTGTATGGACGTATATTCATACCGATAAAGAGTACCTTGGTGCCATCAGAGACTTTTTGACCATTACAGAACCTATATTAATCAGCTTAAAACGGGAAGATGGGCTGGAAAAGGAGATCGAAACCATTATCTCAGAGATGTTACTGTTTATTGATAGAAAGGAGTTTATAGAGGAACAAAGGATACGAATTGCAACTATGCATAAGTCCCATCTAAAAGAGGAAAAAAACACCTCCCCCTATGCCTATATCGCAGGAGGCAACTTAGAATCTTTAATCAATTTCTATCTAAACAAAAAATATCCTGTAAAAAAGGAATTTGTTAAAGCAGAATCAGTGATAGGGCTTTGTCATTCGTTGATTGAATTTATGAAAGATGGCTATCATGCCGATACCGAAAGACTGCTTAAAGATCCATTTCAAGGTATTTTAATGACCAATGAAACCCATGCATTTAATTTTTTACCCGGACAACCTGTATTTAAAAAATCTTGGATGGATAATGGTAATACCTATACCTATATTCGTGATCATCTTTTGCAGTCAGCTATTCCTATTATTTTTGCAGATACGAATTGGGAAGGGAAGTTTTTAGCCTTTTTACCAAACAGTGACAGAGATGATTTTACCTTAGTTTTGTATGATGGATTTGAGATTTATGAATTTACCAACTGGGACAAAGAATTGAAAGAAGGGGCTCTTTGGACTCTTTATTTAATTACATAAAAGTCTGTTTTTTAAGTTGGAAGAGGGTCTTTTTTTACTTTTTATTAACGTTGCCAAAGTCTGGAACGAGCCATAAATTTGAATGCTTTTTTTAGCGCGCGTTACGGCTGTGTACAAAAGCTCTTTAGGAAAAGAGGTGGTTTCAACAGGTAAAATGAGCAATACATGTTCAAATTCACTTCCTTGGCTTTTGTGTATGGATAAAGCAAATGCTTTTTCAAAAGATGGGAGCATAAGCTTTGGTAAGGTGATGTTTTTTTCGGGGAAGAGAGCAATATCGCCATTTATATAGCCAATATCTCCATTGGTTAAATGGGTCACTTTATCATTTTTTGTGATCAGGATCGGGGTTACTTCGTCTTTTTCAGAGTGAATTTGTTCATTCAGCTTTAAAGAGCCATAGGGACCTTTTCTGAAGGGGGTGAGGATGATTTGACGTTTATCATGCTTTTTTGGATCAAAAGCCTCTAATGGCTTTAAACTAATATCCTCTGTTTGCTCAAGAATTTTTTGAAGTAGCGCCTCATCTTCATGTAATATGGCATTGGAAAAATCTATAATGCTTTGTTTGTCCGACCTCATTGGGGCAGAAAGGGTCACATTGGGAAGGGAAGAAAGGGTTGTAAAATCATAAAAGATGGAGGCACCAGAGACAGGAGGCAGTTGATAGGGGTCTCCAATAAATATCACCTGCGTGATATCTAGAAGGGATGAAAGAAGTAGGTTAAAAAGGTTTGGTGAAATCATGGAGCACTCATCAACGATAAGTAAATCAGCAATGATAGGGGGGTGATGGGTCATTTTTTCAAACCCCTCTTTTATCCCTAAAAGTTTGTGAATGGTGGCAGATTCTTCAAATGTTTCAGAAAGTGCGGATAATGCCTTACCAGTGGGTGCGGTGCAAATAATTTTTTTACTCGGGTAAACTTGTTTATAAGCTGTAATAATTGATTTTGCAACAAAGGATTTTCCTGAACCAGGACCTCCTGTGATTAAGAAAAATGGGCAGCTATTTAAAACTTCAAAAACCCTCTGCTGTCCTGCATTTAAACCCTGTGGACAGGGTATGTTTAAAGAAAGTTTTGATAGCTGCATTCTATGCTTTAAATGGGCGGCAATCTCTTGTTCATGAAAAAAATTTCTCTCTAAATAATAGGCATTGCCATCTTTAATAATGGGGCTAGGTTTCCTTTCTAAAATTTGCTCAATGGATGGATCTACATCATCTTTTTCTATGAATAAATGACCTTCTCTTGAGCTTTTCATCAACTCCATACAAAAGTCATAAAGGGGGTGAGTTTTTGTTTTGAGTAGATGATAGGCAAATAGATGATCAATATGTGCATATTCTATTTCAGACATAAAATCTCCTTATCATTCATAGCCTCTGGCCTAAAGTAGACAGCTCCCTCTTTACCGGCTCGCACAAAAATATAAAAAGCGCCCCCTGCATAATCCTTAAATGGCAAGTTTTTTAAGGTTAAAAAGGATTGTAATGCCTTGGTATAGATCGATGCTTGCTTTGTGTAGTGATGATGCTCTAAGGTTTGCTTAAGCCCTTCTTGACTGTAATCATCAAGATGGTTGCATTTCCAATCAAGAATATAATATTTCCCATCATAATAAATGATTAAATCAGCAAAACCTTTCATTCCAAAAGAAGTATCCTCTAAAGAATAAAAAAATTCAACCTCACCCCACATATGGTGAGGGGGGATGGACTCTAAGCTAAAGCTATGGTGAAGGCTAGTTAGCGGCATTTTGAAAATTTCCTCAATCTTTTGAAAGATAAGCTCTTCAAACCCTGCAAGATTTGTTTGAAAGAATGATTTTTCGATGACCGGATAGATTAACTCTCTTGTAAATGGGTAGTATAGACCTTCTTCGATAATTTTTTCAAAAATAAGATGGATTTGATGTCCTACTTTTGCCCCGTAGGGAAATTCGGCCTCTTTCACAATAGGTGTGTAGGGATGCTTTTCAAAAGGCAGCGATGAAAAGGAGAATACCGGATTAGGTTTTTTAAAAGAAGGGGCTGTTTCTGGGGGAAAAATTTGGTCATTTTCTTCTTTAATTTCCCATGGCTTAGCCAAGGTAATCGCAAGCTCTTTGGTTAGAATGGGAAGATTGCTCATTTGATCGATGGTTAAGCTCTCTGCTACCTTATAAAGGTCTGTGTAAGATAGAAAAGGACGATGAACTCTTGCAAGAAAAAGTTCTAGAGGGGATCCGCAACCTTTAGATAGGGGAAAATTTGAGCCAAAGAGGGTGCCGTAAATAAAAAGATGGGATTTTGCGCGGGTTAACGTAACATAAAGTAGGCGCATTTTTTCTTTATCAGAAAGGATCGCCTCTTCTTCAGATTTTGGAGTTAACTTCATGCGGGTATAAAGGGATAAGGCAAAGACAGCCTCAAATTCTAGCCCTTTGCTTAAATGAGAGGTCATGATGGTAACACTCTTTTTATCCGTTGCACACCCTTTTTTTAAAAAGGTGAATACATCTGAGTTAAGCTTTTGAATTTGGCTTAAAAAAAGTTTTGGATCCTTATCAAAATGAGTGAGAAAAAGGGAGAAAATCTGCATCATCGTAAGATAGGAGCTTTCACTTTTACAAAGAAGCTCGCCTAAGGATTGGTCAGAGAAAATTTTCATGTCTAGTAAGGCAAATAAGAAGGCGTGAATGCCATTATTTTCTAAAATGCTGTGTAGAATGGAAAAATCAATAGAAAGCTGTTGAAGAACCTGATTGCTTAAATCCTCTTTTAGAAGATCTATAGGGGCATTGATAAAGCTGTGTGTTAACAGCTTTTTGATTAGCGATTCAGATCTAGGGGTATAGGCAAGAAGTAAAAGGGTTTCAAATAGGGAAAATAAAGGGGACTCAAGTAAAGAGGAAGAGATCGATGCTTTTGCAGGGATGTTCATCTGCTCTAAAAATATAGAGATAGCAAGGCCTTGATACCGGTCTTTCACAAGGATGGCAATTGTATCAAGTGGGAGGTGTAAGGCTTTGATCGTTTCTGCAATATGAGGAAAAAAATAGAGGTTTTCTGCCTCCATTAAACTTGCACGCACCGTCTTTTTTTTTGGCGGTGGGCAAAGTAGAAGTTCGGCGCTAGATTTTGCTAGATCCTTTTTCCCAGCTTTAACCTCATGGTAAGTAAGATCTTTCGAATTTTCTTCAAAAGCAAGAAATCCTGGGGTGTTTTTTTCTGAAAACAAGTTATTTAATACAGAAATTAAGGCTTTATTAGATCTGTAGTTTGTATCTAAGGAAAAATGGGAAGAGAAAAACTTTTTAGCCAAAAGATAGGTGGGCAGATCAGCACCACGGAAAGCATAAATGGATTGCTTTGGATCTCCAACCGTACAAAAGGTCTTTGTCGAAGTAAAAAATAATGAGCTTAAAATTTCCCATTGAAGAGGATCTGTATCTTGGAATTCATCAATAATACAAGCAGTATAAAGGTTTGAGACTTTTTCTTTAAAAGCAGGTTTTTTTATCGCTTCCTTCATCGAAGCTAAAATGGCGTCAGGACTTTTGACGCAAAGCTGCTCTAACCGCTTTTTGGCTTTAATGGCAATATGGGTAATAGGGGTATTTGGATCATTAGCCACTTTCCAAATGGGAAGAATTTGTTTCATTAAACGAGGAAAAAGTAACCCATCGGGAAGAGTTGCACCTTTTTTTAAATGCTCTTCTTGTAACAGTTCAATAATGCAGGTTGGCTCAAGAATCAATCGATCTAAATCCCTTTCTGCAAGAGCCTTAACCTGACTAATAAGATTGGGATGAATTTCCTTTTGCCGGTTGGTCGTTTTTTTATATAAAGGGGCGATTTGAAAAAATTCATCCTCTAGCCTTTCATAACTGTGATCTGGTATTAAGAGATCAAAAGAGGTTTTTAGTTCTGAATAGGAGGGGAAATAAGTGAGATGTTTTTCGTTTTCAATGAGACTTGCTATGTATTTTGTTAACAGTGAGAGCTTTCTTTCAGTATAATCCATCATCTTTGTGCATTGGGCCGATGAAATTGTATCTTCCGATGTTTCTGTTCGAAGGGTGTCTAAAATAGCTGTTAAAAGAAGATCTTTTTGCTTTTCATCTTCAAAATGAAGTAGATCAAAATCAACCCCAGCTTCAAAAGTGAAGGAGGAAAGCATTTGAAAAGCAAAACTATGAATAGTGCAAACGGGCATTTCACTTGAGAGTGCTCTTGCATTTTGAATATAAAAAAGAGCTGCTTCTTTATCCTCGATGGCAGCAAGATAAGGCAAGGTGTAATCATTTCCTTGTAAAATTTCAGCAATTTGAAGAAGGGAGGTGTGAATGCGCCTTTTTAAGTCGCCTGCTCCTGCTTTTGTAAAAGTCACCACTAAAATTTCAGAAATGCACATCCCCCCAAGAATGAGCCTTAACACCATATGTTCAATTGCAAAAGTTTTACCAGTACCTGCCGATGCTTCAATAAAAATCTGCCCATAGAGAGTGGAGGATGGGTCTAGTACATTATATTCTTTCATAGATCATCCTTTGTAAGAATAGAGGAAAATTCGATGAGCTCATCTTTAAAATGCAAATAATTTTTTGGCTCTGCTTTTTCTAAGTATGGATCACTAAAGCGAGATAAAAGTTTTGCTTTAACCTCTGCAAAGGCAATTTCATTTTTTGATTGGTATTGCTCGATGGCCTCTGGGACAAGGGGGGAGATATCATCTAGCGCTTTTTCATAGTAGGACAGAAGGGTTTTTAAAAGCGGCTGGAGCTTTTCTTTGGAAAAATGTATTGTTTCATCTTCGTTTAAAAAATTGAGGGTTGCCGGAATGTTTGTATCCAAATGAGAGAGAAGGATTAGATAGGGAAGGGCTTTCCAGATCTCTGAGGTTGTGGCGGATTTAAAGCTGATGAGCCCTTTTTCGGTTAGATTCGGGATTGAGCCTTTGATGAGGTAGTAACAGCCATTTACGGTTATGTCGATAGCGGGAATAAAAGTGGTCGAATCTTTTTTTACTGGTAGGTGGATATGGGGATCAAGGTGAAGGGTTAGATAAGGATCGGTTGTTTGGAAGTGCTTTAAAAAGAGCTTTTTTTCTGTCTCTATGGATAAATGCATCTCTTTTGTGGCGGCCTTTTCAAAGAGGGCAGTGGGGAGTTTATTGATTGAAATAAGATCTTTAAAAGAGGGGGTATCATCTTTGATTTTTTTCTTAGTTATTACTGATCTATCAAGGTATGAGAGAATAAACTCAGAGTCGTCAAATACAGTTGCAGAGGCATAAGAGGTTTCATATAAGTTTGCCGATAGATTGTAGAAGAATTTTGATGGAGATCGTGCTAAAAGAGCAAGATCTTTGCATTCAATCACTTTTTGTTCAAGAGGGTCTAACTGATCTGCTTTGAAGGTAAAAGCTGGGCAAGGGTGCTCTTTAGAAGATTTGTAAAGCTCATATTGTTTTTCTAGGACATTAGGTGTTTGAAAATAAGTGGCAGCAAATGGGGAAAATGGGTGAATAATAGGCTCTTTTAGGCAAAGGGCATGTTTCATCTCCTCAATTAATGGGGAGTAGTTGCGCAATCTCCCATCAAGTGGATTATTTGATGTGTAGCTGAAGGAAATAGCAGTTTTTGCTGAACAAATGGCTTTAAGAAGATAATAGCGCGCTTTTTTAGCAGGGCTCATCTTCTTTTCATAGTTTTTATGAGTGCGTAATTCGTTTAACGATCGGATGGGTTCTTTTTTTGGGTAACTTTCTTCATCTAAGCCTATAAAAAATAGGGTTTTGCCTACTGGGGGAGAGCTTTCGATACTTGAAAAGGTGATGGGCGGCTTTTGATAAGTTTTTTCTCGTGCTCCTTTTTTCGAAAATATTTCAAGAAGCAGTCGTTTAAAGCTTAAAAAGGAAAATGGATGGGTTGAGATTTTGGCAAGTGTTGTGATTTTTTTTATCTCTTTAAAGAAAAAATCTTCTTCATCCTCTTCTAAACAAAGATACTTATTTGCAAGAAAAGAGGTGTTAGCAAGCCACTGACTCAGGGTATAGTGTTGATTTTTAAAAATAGAGAGATCATCATGAAGACTTTTTACCAAAAAGATCATATCTCCTATGCTTTCTACCTCTGAAAATTCGATGGTGGAATCTTTTTCTGCAATTAAATCAAGCATATGATTAAACCCCTTTTCAAATAGTCCAAAAGGGCAGACAGCTTCATTATCTAAGATGGCGCCTTTAGATGTTTGATTAAAACCCCAACGTATGCCAGTATGATTGATAATTTTTTCAAGGATTGTTACATCATCTTTGCTGATTTGAGATTTGCGCTGAAAGTAGGGAGAGTTGAAAAGTTTAAGGACCTCATCTTTTTCAAAACGGCTATCAATTAAGCTAAATAGTTGGTGAAGAGATTCTAGCAAGGGATCGTGTTTGGTCATCTGCAAATTGGAAATCGCGTATGAAAAGGGGAGATCATTTCCAGAAAAAAGATAGGAAATAAACGGGTAATAGATGTCGATATCTGGCGCAAGTACAGTTATATCTGCTGGAGTAAGTTCTGGATGGGTTTTTAATGTCGAAAGAATATTTGCAATTACTATTTCTACCTCCCTTAATAAAGAGGGAGCTGCATGTAAAGAAAATGTCCCATCTTCAAAGGGAGGAGCCTGAGGCTTAATTTGATAAAAAAGAGCCTTTTGGATATAGCTTAGATCTGAGGTCATCTCTATGTTGGTGTAGTCTTCTATACAATCTTTTTCATAGAGAAAGTTATAAAGTGGTTTGCCTGCTTCACAAAAATGAGCTAATAAAGGGTGAGCGCTTTCTGCGTAAGAAGCAAACTCCCGTCTTTCTGCTAAAGAGGTGTTGTTTTTTTGAAATAACTTGTCTAAATAGGCGCATTTTTTTACAGAGATCAGATCGCCCCAAAATAGAGGGGAGGGGGAGAGAAAATAAAATGAAAATGAGAGTTGAGTGGAAAGTTTTTCTATAAACGATAAATAAAGAGCAGGGATTTCATCTACCCCAAAGATGTGCAGTGAAATAGGAAAAGGGGGGGGTGGGCACCTGTTGATCGCGGAAATGATGGATACCCATTTATTAGAGACATCTTGATAGAGCCTTGTTTGCCATGAATCTTTGTTAAGCCAAGAGGGGAGAGCTCCTTTGCCATATAACATGTAATCTAAGAAAATGTGACTAAGATTAGATGAAAGTGCAATAATTCGATCCGGTTTATCTGCAATATATTCTTTAAGAGGTAAAATGGACTCATCATCAGAGGTTAGTAGGGCAGAAATTCTTTCCTCTAGAAAAAACATCAGCTCATAATGGGAGGGAAAAGAGAGATCTTTTTTGTAACAAATTTTTAATATCAAATGAATAAATTGTTGAACAGTGATAAATCTTATTCCAAAAATAGAAGCATGTTTTTTAATAAAGGATTGAATAAAAAAGTCTTTTACCTCATTAGAAGGGTAGGCAAGGTAAGTTTTTGTGGTGTGGGATTGGTTCAAAATTTTTTCTGCACATTTTTCTGAAAGATTTGTAAAGGAATTACTAATATAACTTGTAAATGGGTTCTTGTAAAAATCGTTCATTGGGAGTACAATTGGGTAAATATAGACTACATTAAAGTGATTATTATGGATAAGACCCTTTCTGGCAAGTATTCAAATATTAAAAGACGCTATGGCGAGGTTTGTAAAAAAAGAGCGATCAGTTTTTTAAACATTGCTCAATTTACAGCAGCGTTTAATGATAACTTATTTAAGTTTTTGACCATTTACCTATTGATCGATATGCAAGGGGCGGTGGCTGCCTCAGATATTGCCCTTTTTGTAGGGGTTGCTTATGTGCTGCCCTTTTTGTTATTTTCTAATTTTGCCGGTGCTTTAGCAGACCGCGTGAGCAAGCAAAAAATTATTGTTTGGATGAAAGCTGCCGAAGTGATCATTATTGGACTATGCTTTTATGTTTACGCCTATCAGCTTGTCTGGGGATGCTATTTCTGCGTATTTTTGCTTTCCCTTCAAAGTGCCATAATGAGCCCTCCTAAATATAGCATTATTTCTGAGCTTGTAAGCCGAGAACAAATTGCTAAGGCAAATAGCTATGTAACAAGTTACACTTACCTTGCCATTATTTTTGGGACATTTATGGCTTCATTTTTAACGCAAATTACAGGGAGAAACTTTTTATTATCGCTAAGTGTTTGCTTTATAGCGGCAGTTGTTGGGTTTATAGCGAGTGTAAATATTCCAAAAACAAAAGCTATTGGCCAAAAAGTGGATGGGACAAGAGCCCCTTTTGCCCAGCTTAAAGAGACTTTGCAGATGTGTAAAAAAACCCCAAAATTGCTCATGGCTGTGATAGGATCTGCATTTTTTCTATTTATCGGAGCCTTTTTACAATTAAATTTGATCCCTTATGCAATGATTTCGATGGGGATGTCAGAGGTGGGAGGGGGGTATCTTTTTCTTGGAACATCACTTGGGATAGCGCTTGGATCGATTGTTTCAGGAAAGCTTTGTAAAAAAGAGGTACACCTTGGAGTGTCAGCCTTTGCAATGATTGCCATGGCTATTTTTGTGTTAATGATCCCATTATTTGGCGCTTCAGTGCTGTTAACGTTAGGGCTTCTTGCTGTAATAGGTCTTTTTGGAGGTCTTTATCAAATCCCGCTTGAGTCCTATATGCAAACCTACTCTTCCCCAGAAAAACGGGGAAAAATTGTAGCTTCTGCAAACTTTTTAAGTTTTTGCGGGGTGCTACTTGCCCCATTATCGATGGCAATTTTTGAAAAAGTGCTCCGTGTAAGTCCTGGTACTGGCTTTGTGATGTTAAGTATTATCCTTTTTGCCGCAAGTTGTGCCTTTATCAAGTCCCTTTCTATTCCGCTACTTAATTTTGTATCAAAAAGCATCCTTCATAAGTTTTATGATATCTATTATCAAGACTTTCCTTATGCAAAAAAATATGAAGAACAACGAATGGCTGTGTTTGTCAGAGGCTTAAAAAAGCGTTTTGTATTCCTACTACTTGGGGAAACAATGAATGCTCATATCTTTCTTATTAGAAAAACAAAAGGAAGATTTGATAAAATGTTTGCATGGGTGCAGGGGATTGATCTATTTTATTTAGATAAAGGGGTAAATGCAGCAGATATTCGTACTAAGCTCACAGGGCTTTTGACTAAAGTAAGGCCTATATTTATCTTAGAGGATGGGGTAGAGTTAGGGCATATTTGCGCCCTTATTCATGATTTGAAGAAAGAATATCACTTCCATGTGAAAGAGATGGCCTTAGAAAATAGGGTGCATTTTAGACCAAATTTTGAGCATATCTTCCAAAAAACGGAAGTTGTCTTCTCTTTTAATAACGTTAAACATGAAATGATCCATCAAGCAATAAAACCTGAAGTCCAATTCGTTTAAAATGGCCTTACGCCGTACGGAAAGACCACTTTTGCATAGTTTTTGCTTGGAAATACCTCTTTTTCCGTCTCTGGATGGACATATTTTGGCGCCTTAGCAGGCTTTACCTGCTCTAACCTTTCCTTAGGCATCTCTTCCAGCAACTCTGTAGACATCGTTGAGAACATTTTCCTCCTCTTAATCAAGTATTTATTATAATGTAATTATGAATTTTAATCAAAATAAAAGAAATCTTTGTAAGCGTTTTTTAGAAATGTCCCCTTTTCGTTACATAGAAATGTCCCCTTTTGGACTAAAAAGGGCAGAAACTACCCCCAGAGCCAATCCTGAGCAGATGTATTTGTATGATAGTAAATGGGTTAAGGGATTTAGAGGTGAGGAAAAAAGTATAAATAAAAAAACCACAGGTTAGCAGGTGGTGGTTTGGACTTGATAAATATAGTTACTAATGTAGGATCAAGAGTAAAAAGAGGGAGACTGATGGATTTTAATATACAATCATTAGCCGGTGCCGATAAAACTATGGCTTTAAGAGCTGTAGGTCGAAACGGCCTTAACCTTGAATATTTATCAGAGGAATTAAGAAATAACGCTGAGGTAGTTGCTAAAGCATATCAACAAAATCGGAGCTCATTTAAGTATGCAGGGAAGGACGCTACAATTAATGTAATGCTTAGTGATTCTAAAGCTAGATACTATATCCAAGAAAATTATAGAAAAGATAAAGATTTTATTGTAAAATTATTCAATAAAAATCTGAATTTGGCGCTGTTTGAATGTCTGCCTTATTTTGAAAACGATAGAGACATTGCCCTTCTTGTAGTTAGTCGACATGGTATGTCGCTTAAAAAGTTTAGTCCCCACATACAAGGGGATAAAATTGTTGTGCTTGCTGCAGTTAAAAACCAATGCTATGCAATTGAGTATGCTAGTTTTGACTTAAAAGGTGATAGCGATGTTGTGCTTGCTGCAATTAAGGGATACCCCGAAGCATTTAAACTTGCTAGTATAGATCTACAAGCCGACAGTGATTTTATCCTTGCTGCATGTAAGCAAAATGGACTCGTACTTGAGTATTTAAGCCCTGATTTAAAAGGAAATAGGGATTTTGTTCTTGCCGCGGTTACTGAAAATGGCCGTGCGCTTAGGTTTGCTAGTGGGGATCTAAAGAAAGATCCAAGTATTGTTCTTCTTGCAATACAAACTAATGCACGCGCCCTCTTATTGGCTGATCGTGTATTACGGAATCATCCACAACTTCGTCTTGCAGCGGTTACTAAAGAGGGTAGGTTGCTTAGATATTTAGATGAAGATGCAATAAATAATAACAAGATTGTCCTTGCTGCAATTAAGCAAGATGGCAACGCTATCAGGTTTGCAAATCAACGCTTTCTGTCAGATAGAGAGGTTGTTTTTGCTGCAGTTCGTACGGGTGATAACGTGCTTGAAGAAATAAGGAATTATTTAGACGGGGATCCAGAGCGTATTTCAGGCTCTTTGCTAAATGATAGAGAGGTTGTTCTTGCCTCTATAGCAAACTTTCCTGACACAATTCAGTATGCATCCGATTTCTTAAAAAATGATAGAAGCTTTGTAATACAAGCTATAAAATTACAAACGAAGGCATTTGCGTACGCAGATTCTAATCTCACAAGAGATAGGGACTTTGTTTTATCTGCGGTACAAGTAAATGGCCTTGTTCTTGAATTTGCACAAAATTACAATGACAATCAAGAAATAGTGACAGCTGCTATGAAAAATTCGATAGGGGCACTTAAATGGGCATCTGACCGGTTATTAAGTGATAAACAATTTGCTATCACTGAGGCTATACCAATTAGCCCCTATGCAGTTAGGTATTTAGCTGCCACCCTTCAAGATGATGAAGAAGTAATGAAGGCAGCTTTATCTATAGATCCATCAATGATTGAGCATGCAACTGAAAGGCTTAAAGAACTTTTTATAAATGATAAAAATCTAATCAAGTCTTTCATAGCAAAGGATGCTAAAGCAATTAAATTTGCCAGTCTTGCACTGCAACAAGAATTTAAATATAATGAAACTACAGTTAGGGAGGCAGTTACAATAAATCCATGGATGATTAAATTTGCAGATGAAAATCTACAAATAAAGTTAACTAATGATTTCAACCTAATGAAAGCAATCACAGCTCAACATCTATGGGCAGTTCAATTCGCAAGTAAGCCAGTTCGAAAAAAAATAATCGAAGAATTGAAAAATAGTAGAGCAGGTAATTAAAAGTTACAAACCTAAAATCAATAGATTCGAATTAGGATTTTGCGATAATTAAAGCCCAATCTCCCAATTTTTTTAAACAACAAACTTTAGGTGAGTTAAGTTGTAAAAGTACCTTTTCTACTTCGTTTTGTAAGATGCCTGACACAATGTAGAGGGTATTTTCTTGAAGTAACGTTGGATGAGCTTTTAGAGCGATTTTTTGCTCTGAGGAGATCATATTGATTAAAACCACATCGATGACTTTTGGTTTAGTATTCAAAAATATATTTTTAAAGCCGTTGAGCGTTAGGTTAGCCTTAAGCGTCTCAAGGGCTAAAGGGTCGTTTTCAAGGGCATAAACTGCTTTTGCTCCAAGCTTTGAGGCAGCAAAGGATAAAATCCCGCTTCCTGCTCCAAGATCGACCACAGATTTCCCTTTTACATGGGCGGCAAGCTCATTAAGGACAAGATTTGTGGTAGGATGGGAGCCATCTCCAAAGGCAGGGCCTGGGGTAAATAGGATTTTTTCCCCATTTTCAAGGGTTAGTTCAAACTTTCCCTCTTTATAGAAAGGGCAGTGGATCTTCCAAATTTCTTCCCAATTCACCGTCATAGGAGAAAGAATACTGTAAATTTTAAAAGAAGTCCATTTAACTCTTTTCTAAAAAGGGGGAAGAGGGTATAGTGTATCCACTATTTTGCGCACTGGTAGCTCAACGGATAGAGCACCTGGCTACGGACCAGGAGGTTAGAGGTTCGAGTCCTCTCCAGTGCGATCTTTTTCTAACAGTTGAGCTTTTATTCCTATATTGATATACTTATAATAGAAGAAATTTTAAGGAGACAAAAATGGGTTTAATAGGGAAACAAGCGCCAGACATTGAAACAAAAGCTGCTGTAAAAGAGCTTACCATTGACTTTTCTTTAGATGACTACAAGGGAAAATATGTTCTTTTGTTTTTCTATCCCATGGATTTTACCTTTGTTTGCCCAACAGAGCTACATGCTTTTGAGGATAAATATGAGGAGTTTAAAAACTTAGATTGTGAAGTTGTAGGCTGTTCAACAGACAGTGTATATACTCATTTAGCTTGGCTTAGAACCCCTAAATCTGAAGGTGGGATTGAAGGTATAAGCTACCCATTAATTGCTGATAAAACAATGAATGTATCAAAAAGCTATGATGTATTAAAAGAAGACGAAGGCATAGCTTACAGAGGCCTATTTTTAATTGATAGGCAGGGGATGATTCGTCATCAATTGGTTAATGATTTACCTCTTGGAAGAAGTGTAGATGAGGCTTTAAGAATGCTTAAGAGTCTTTTGCATTTTGAAGAAATAGGGGAAGTTTGCCCTGCCAATTGGATGGCTGGGGATAAGGCGATGAATGCAACCTTTGATGGTGTAAAAAACTACTTTTCAGATTAGAATTCTTTTGAATGAAGAGCAATAGCTACTTTATTAGCTTTAAAACCTCTGCTGTTGTTTTTGCTTTGATAAGATCGGTAAAAAGAGTGGAAGAAAGTGGCATAAAATCTTCAATAGGAAGATGTGGCGACATCAACTTAAACCCACCATTTGTTACGATAAGCTCATGTGGATACATAGACTGTCTTCCATTTAGTTTAATTTTATTTTTTTCTGTCTGCAACATCTCTTTAGTGGGAAAAGAGCCGTAAAGGGCTTTAAAATCGATTAGGCAAAGGCCTGGTTCTCTTTGAAGGATGACATATTTTGTGGGCCTTTCCGTCTCAAAGATTTCTATGCTTTTTTCATAATCAACATGAATTGTTCGTTGATGAGTGGGGGCAAATAAATGATGCCTCGATAAAGTAGTCTTCTTATTTTCAAAATGATAAAGGTTGTTCCCATTATCTAAAGTTCTTACCTCAAGAGGATTTCTATTAGAAATGATCTTATCAATAGCAGAGTTTTGCCTGCACTCAAAAAAAGTGTGCCATCCAAGATCTAGCATACTATCAATCCGCTTGTTTAAATCACCTTGATCTGTTTGCTTATTATAAAAGCTTTCTCCAAGAAAGGTAACGATATCAAAATAATAGACCTCTGAAAGAGTTTTACACTCTTCTTTAGTGATTCTTTTATTCAAAAAGAGGGGAAAATTTTTTATTTCTGACTCTTTTAGTCTTTCTAAGAGCTTGTTTGCAAATGAGGTGGATTTTGGATTGTTATCCTCTACCAAGATAATTTTTGCAAGAGGGAACTTTTCAGCTAATTCAAAACCAAGCTCACCATGTTTTGCTCCTAAAGAAAAAATGGTAAATTCACGAGTAAATTGGTCAGCAATGGCCTCAATTTGCTCATAATCACAAAAAATGGTACTCAACCAAATAGAGAATAAAATTAAATATTTCATAATTAGGTTATTAATTATAAGGTAATAACTTATTCGTGGGAAGTGTTTTTTTCGATTTCAAGAAGGCGGTTATATTTTGCGATCCTTTCTGAGCGAGACATAGAGCCTGTTTTAATAAAGGGAGCACCTGTAGCAACAGCAAGGTCAGCAATAAAGGTATCCTCAGTATCGCCAGATCTATGGGATATGATAAAGGAATAATGATGCTTTTTTGCAAAAGCGATGGTATCTAGTGTTTCAGTCACAGTGCCTATTTGATTTAGCTTAATAAGAATAGAGTTTGCGCAGTGATTTTTCACCCCTTTTTCAAGAAATTTCTTATTCGTAACAAAGATGTCATCACCCACAATTTGTATACTGTTACACTCTCTAGTTAAGGTTTCCCAGCCACTCCAATCATTTTCATCTAACCCATCTTCGATGGAAGTAATAGGGTAATTGCAAGTAAGTTTTTTTAAATATTGAATCTGCTCCTCTGTTGAGCGTTTTTTTTCTGGGTGGTTTTTTTCAACTATGTAACCATGGGAGTGATAAAAGTTAGAAGCTGCGCAATCAATGGTTAGTGAGATCTGCTTGCCAGGTTGGTAGGATGCCTTGTTGATTGCGTTAACAATTAGATCAAGTGCTTCTTCAGTCGAGCTAAGATTAGGGGCAAAGCCCCCTTCATCGCCAACTGAGGTGACAAGCCCTTTACTTATTAGGATGTTTCTTAAGGTATGAAATACCTCAGAGCCAGCTCGTATTTTTTCAGCAAAGGTGTTAAAGCCGTGTGGCAAAATCATAAATTCTTGGAAATTAAGGTTATTATCAGCATGAACCCCCCCATTTATGATATTCATCATGGGAGTAGGTAAGGTAACTTTATCATTACCAAGAACCTTGTAGAGTTCTACATCTTTACAAGCGGCTGCGCACCTAAAGACGGCCATAGAAATAGCTAAGATTGCATTTGCCCCTAATCGGGATTTATTTTCAGTACCATCTAAGCGAATCATGATTTCATCAATATTTCGACCGTCAATGACATCTTTCCCTTTAAGAGCTTTAAGCAAAGGCCCTTCAATATTTTCAATTGCCTTTTTCACCCCCTTACCAAAATAGCGCTTTTTATCCCCATCGCGTAGTTCAAAAGCTTCAAACTTGCCAACTGATGCCCCAGAAGGAACAATGGCAAATCCTTCAAACCCACTTTCTGTGATCACTTTGCAACCAACGGTAGGATTGCCTCTTGAATCCATCAGTTCATAACCAATAATATCTCTAATTGCGCTCATAGCTGGACGCTATCAATCAAGGTTAATTAATGCAAGAGCGCTAATACAAGATTTCTTTGGCGGAAAGATTTTCCATCATAGATCGGAAGGAGCTAAGGCGAAAAGGTGACAGAAGATTAAGTGCTTCAGCTTCTTTTACTTTGCAAAAGGGTTCATGAGTATGGGAGCAGCCGCGATATTTGCAGTCTCCAAGGGGCTCATTTAAATCTGAGAAGTAAGAGAGGATTTCTGCTTGATCGACGTCAAAAAGGGCAAAGGAAGCTACCCCTGGGGTATCGATGATAAAGGTATCTTTAGTAAGGGGGATAAGAGAAGAGTAGGTGGTAGTATGTTTCCCTTTTTGGATTTTTTCCGAGATTTCACCCACTTTAAGATCAAGTGTTCCAATAATGTTTATCAAAGAGGTTTTTCCAGCTCCAGAGGGACCTGAAAAGATTGAAATTTTTCCTTCTAACGAATCTATAAGAGGCTTTATCCCCTCGTTTGTAACTGTTGAAATAGGAAGAACTTCTATCCCTATATTTTTGTAGATTTTTACCAGCTCATTGATCAATGATCTATCTTCCAATAAGTCAATTTTATTGATGATCACCACCGGGATCAAACCACCTTTTTGTGCGGCCATGATATATCTATCCATCATAGAGATGTTTATATCAGGGGATTTGATGGCAAAGGTTATGTATACTTGATCGACATTTGATCCAAGTACATGTCTTTTACGAGGATTTAGGGGGTCCATTCGCTGAAGAATTGTCTTTCTATCCTCAATTTTAGTAATTTGGTTCATCTCATTGAACCAAACAAGGTCACCAATTGCTATAGAATTTTTTTGATTATGTTTTTCTTGTCTAAAGGTGTTTTTTAAGTAGCAGACAACAATTTCATCTTGGGAAAGGACATGGATGTATTTGCCTTTAATGGAAAGTGTACGCCCTTGCCTCATTTAGCCCCTTGATTAAAGAAACTTCTTGCTACGGGAAAGGGGTTTTGATAGTCAGTAAGGGTTAGATCTCTCATATAGGGATAAGGATCGCAGATTATGGCTAAAAAGGCAAGCAGAGGCTTATTAGGGACCTTAGGATTTAGAGTTTTATCTATAAGTTTTACGTTCCTTGCCGTCCCTTTGATTATTTATTCAGTGGTTCTGTATTTTGTTGACTACAAGGAATATGTAAAAAACTTATTTGAAGAAATGGAGATGACGGTTACTGAAGAGACCAGTTGGATAGGTGAGAAGGAGATTTATCATATCAACACCTTACACTTGATTCAACAGTTTATTGGTGCCTTTCATTTAACTGAAAAGGAAGAGACACACAATCAAATCAATAAAATTATGCAAGGGTTTGTTGTTCATGACGATATAGATGCCATTGTTTATTGTGAGTTGAACCAAGAGGGAAGGTTAGTAGCCAAAACAAGTACCTTAGAATCTTATATTGGGATAGATTTTACCCATTATTTCCCAGACTTTCAAAACGTAGATAAGTATGTATTAATAGCCAATGACCCAATTTTTGGCTATAGCATGTATATTGTGAACAAAGTTCAAGATAGTAAAATAAAAGCAGCTGTAATTACAGTTATTTCTTTGTCTAAACTTACCGCTGGGATGTCTTCAGCGCAAAAGGGTAAGGATATAAGTATTTCAGTTAGAGATGAACTAGGGGTGATTATTTTTTCCACTAATAAAAATCTTGAAAACAAATCTCTTAAAACTAAAAATATTTCCTATATCCCTTTTGGGAAAGAATTTACGTTAAACAACGTAAAAAGTTTTATTGTAGAGAAGCAAATCCCTAGAACGTCAAACTATTTAATCATTTCAGCAAGTGAAATAGTGGTTCTAGCACAGTTTAAAATCTTTTTGTACCGATTAGGGTTTTTTCTTTTTATAGTTGTCACAATTGGTGGTCTTGCTACGTATTTAGTGACTTTGAGAATGGCAAGACCGATGAAGCAGCTTGCCCGTGTAATGAGTAGTGTAGGAGGTGGTCATTTAGAATCTACGTATCACAAAGATAAATATGGGTTTGAGATCAATCACTTAGGAGATGCATTTAATCAAATGCGCAATGATTTAGTGACCTATATAGAAGAGGTGAAAAAGGAAAAAGGGCTAAAAGAGGCCTTTGAAAAAGAATTACAAATTGGACATCAAATTCAAAAAGCTCTGTTACCCTCTGGAGATGTGGTTATTAGCGGGGTTGATATAGCTACATTTTACTCTGCTGCAAAAGAGGTTGCGGGAGATTTTTTTGATTACTTAGAAATAGATGATAATCAAGTGATTATTACTATCGCCGATGGAGTGGGAAAAGGGATTTCAAGCTGTCTATATTCATTTGATTTACGAAGCATATTAAAAACAGCAGCCCTAGAAAACAGACCACTTGATGAACTTATCAAGCGAGCAAACAATATTTTTTGTTTAGACACTAAGGATTCTTGTAATTTCGTTACTTTAGTGACTGGAATGTTGAATAAAAATGAAAAAATGTTTCAATTTACGAATGCAGGGCATCTTCCTGTGATGGTAAAAAGACAAAATGGTACCTTTGAGATGTTTACAACAAAAGGTATAGCACTAGGTATTAAAGAATTAGATAATGTGGAATTAGAAACGATTAAAATTGAAGCAGGTGATTATTTGGTATTATATACCGATGGGGTAACAGAGGCACAAAATGTAAAAGATGAGCTTTATACAGAACAAAGACTCCAAGAATCGATCAAAAGCTTTACTGGATCATCAAGTAAAGAGTTAGTGGAGCATATAATGAATGGGGTGCAGGCTTTTGTTCAAGAAAAAGAGCAGTTTGACGATATCACGTTAGTTGTTTTTAGATTGCAGTAAAACAAATACCCATATGATCTCTTTACTGCCTTTTGTGGGCTTTGTGCTCTTTAGTGAGCAAAGCGAGCGGGTGGTTTAATATCCGTAGATATCGACTTTTTTGCCGTTAATTGATGTATTTATAGGAAAGGGGCTATTTCATGAGGGTAAAAATGCCGAATGCAATAATTGCAAATAGGCAGGATAAATACAATTTATTTACATTTTGAAATCTAAATCCAATAGCTTCAATTAATTCTAAAAATAACCATGCCCACAGTGATCCAAAAGCGATACTAAATAGAATTTCTTTACAGGCTTCACCAACTGGGGAAAACAAAAATGGATTTTTATAACAGACATAAATTGAAATATATAATAGGGTAAACAACAAGCCCACTTTCGATTTAGACATTTTTTCTATAGAGAAGTTGAATGCCTTAGAAAAGCCAATAACACCATATATCGTAGAAAATCCAATTAATGGTGAGAGCAATAGGTATTTAAGAAAAAAAATCGTTAACATTTCAATCATGGACAAGCTCCATAAAATTCTCCATTTAAAAAATAGAAAAGATATATCTTCTCTTTTAGAAAAGCAAGAAAATTAGGGTGCATATCACAAATCAAGGTTAGCTTGCAAAAGCTTTAGCACTTCGGTTTTGGAAGAGAGGTTATAGTTGATGCAAAGCTCTTCGGCTTTTTTTAAGGCTTTTCCAAGTACGATCCCTGGCTTCATGCCAAGATCCATAAGATCTTTAGAGGTGATAAGTGGGGTGTTAGCAATAAGACGGTCAACATGAGCAGAAAGCTCGGCTTGCTTTTTTTTATGGAAGGATAAAAAGTTCTTATCGTCTAAATAAATTGCCGTAATTGTTTGGCAAAGCTTTGACTCACTATGGGCATAAAGATGTACTAGGTCATAATTTGATGCGTGTAATGAAAATTTCCATTTTTCAAGCTCTTGAGTAAATTGGATCTCTTTATTCGACACTTTAAAAGCTTTACATAAGGAAAGCTTTTTTTCTAAAGAGAGCTCTTCAAAGAGCTCATAGAGGAAAATTATTGGATACGTTTCATCTGGAAATTGTGGAAGAGCTGTAAGCTTTTTTTCGAGCTTTTCGTGAGAAAGAAGGGGAAGGCCTTTGAAGATGACGTTAAGTAGACCAAATTTATGCATAAGAAGAAGGCCATCAAATAAATGGTGCTCTCTTACCATCTTTTTAAATTCATCATAGACTCTCTCAATAGCAACGGCAGGAAAGAGTTCGGAGGCATGTGAAATAATTGCTTTTTGAGTTTGCTCTTCAATAGGAAAGCCAAAACGTGCGCTGTAGCGACACGCCCTGATCATACGTAGTCGATCTTCAAAAAATCGATGATGGGGATCTCCAATGGCTCGGATAATCTTTTTTTCTAGATCGATCTTTCCACCCACAAAGTCATAAATTTTTTCTGTCAAAGGGTCAAAAAACATTCCATTGATTGTAAAATCTCTACGTTTAGCATCTTCTTCAGGGCCGCAGTGGATAATGCTTTTAGGCCGTCTTCCATCTTCATAATCTGATTCTTTACGGAAGGTGGCAACTTCTGCGTGAACTCCATCTTGAACCACAATAAGTATAGAAAAATTAATCCCCACAGGAATAGTTTTTGGAAATAAAGCCATGATTTCATCGACAGTTGCATTTGTTGCAATATCAATATCATCGGCATTTCTTCCAAGCAGGTGGTCTCTTACCCAACCGCCGGCAAAATAAGCGATAAACCCTTTTGAGGAAAGTGTTTCTACGATTTTCTTGGCAGCATTGTAATAGTTCATTTCTCTAGTGTAGAGAGAGAAGATTTTTAAGACTAGGAGATTTTTTTACCTGAAAATTTTTTAATATAAAGATTGAAATTAACTTTTACTTATGTGATAAAGGTATTAATTTTAACAAATTAGGTGGCTATGAAAAATACATTTTTTTTACTAACTCTGGGGTTGTTTTATGCTCTTGAAGCAAAAACAGCATTGATTTTTGGAGTAACTGGGCAAGATGGGGCGTACTTATCAGAACTTTTACTTGAAAAGGGGTATACAGTTCATGGTGTCAAGCGTAGAAGCTCGCTTATAAACACATCACGTATTGATCATTTATATGAGGATCCAAGCATTGACCAAAGACGCTTTATACTGCATTATGGTGATGTATCCGATGCGCTTAATGTATGCTCTATTATACAAAAGGTGCAACCTGACGAAGTGTACAACCTTGCAGCACAAAGTCATGTCCAGGTTTCTTTTGATAAGCCGTGTTATACCTCGGAGGTAAATGGAACAGGGGTACTAAATGTGCTTGAGGCAATTCGGTTATTAGGTCTTACTCATAAAACAAGAGTGTATCAAGCCTCAACAAGTGAGATGTTTGGAAAAGTTTTACAAACCCCACAAACTGAATTAACCCCATTTTACCCTCGATCTCCTTATGGGGTAGCAAAAGTATATGGATTTTTTATTACCAAAAATTATCGAGAGTCTTATGGGATGCATGCGTCCAATGGGATTTTGTTTAACCATGAATC